>Ga0210057_1001618_pt1 | contig 33805 bp, 32 predicted proteins | sample CryGeyCG2114_010_2_FD_183968 | JGI IMG/M metagenome (GOLD analysis project Ga0210057, IMG submission 183968) | Groundwater microbial communities from aquifer - Crystal Geyser CG10_big_fil_rev_8/21/14_0.10 (SPAdes) (version 2) | ecosystem: Environmental > Aquatic > Deep subsurface > Groundwater ... | reverse complement strand
ATTGATAAAGACGATCAACATTCAAAAAATCGAATACCTCATAAAAATATCCAACCCAGATACCCAAGTTATCTGTCAGAAGCAAAAAACCAAGAAAGAGCAAAAAAAGACCCCCAACAAATGAAATACTGTTCAAATACTTATTTAACTTTTTCATGTACTTTGTCGCATGCCCCATGGCCCCCGCCAGCAGTAAAAAAGGAACAGCCAACCCCAACGAAAACATAAAAAGAAGCAAGGCGCCCTGCACAGCAGTAGAGGACGTGGACGCCAAAATTAGAACAGACCCAAGTACGGGACCCACGCATGGCGTCCAGCCAAACGCAAATGTCGCTCCAAAAATAAACGAACTGGAAGCCTTGCCCGGAACCAATTTGTTTGCCACATTAAATCGATGCTGACTGTTCAAAAAGCGAAAGAGTGGCAGTTGAAACGCGTGCATAAGATACAGTCCAAAAAAAATAACAAACAGTCCGCCGATGCGGCCAAGAATAAGCCTGTATTGCCCTAAAAATGACCCTGCCGCACCAAAAATAGACCCGAGCAGCATAAATACCGCGCTAAACCCGATCACGTACATCAAGCCGTTGAAAAAAATCTTTTTCCTTGCAAGACCTGACTTCTCCGGATCCTTTAAGTCGTTTGCTGAAACGCCACCGATAAAGCCCAGATAGCCCGGAACGAGTGGAAACGTGCATGGCGCCAAAAAAGTAAGCATTCCGGCAAAAAATGCAGGTAGTACAAGTGCGAGTGATGATTCCATATGCCAAATATATATACTGCTATTTTGGTAATTTTGTAAGTGCCTCTATATTGTCATAGATGTTACCCTCTGACATGGTCCTGAGGATTCAGCAAAAAAACAATACCTGCCGCCAGGTGCCTCTCATCGGTGAATTGCTTTGCAACGTCCACGCTTTCACCTCTGTTGATTGCGATGACGGGAACGCCAGGAAATTTTCTATGGACGGTTGCGAAATCGACAATCTCCCATTTACAAAAAATGCACCACGAGGCCCACACGTTGACAACGTACGGGGTTCCTTCCAATAACGCGCTGTCAAATGGATGGCCACTGTAATCGGACAATACAAAGTGCGGAACTTTTCGCAGCATTCCTTTTTGTACGGTTCCGTAATACACAGATCCAAGGATGGCAATTATGGCTGCAAGAAAGATGATGCTATTGCGAATTTGAATATTCATGTACCTTCAGTATAGCGGAGAAATGGTGAAGAGCAATTGTGGACAACCGAAAGTGTATGCGGCATTGCGGGAGGAATTCGTTACCCCAGCTGAACCGCGTTGGATCGATCCAGTTGTATTGGAAAATCATGGGACAGTAGTGCGGCATCATCTGGCTCAAGCGACCAACCAAGCGCCCCAATATTTTCCTTCACGTGCGCGATATCGCTTGACTTAAATAAAGTAACCACATGATCCTGTCCAAGCAACCAGTTAATGGCAATTTGCGCCGGAGTTTTGCCATATTTTGCCGCCATATCATCTACTATTTTCGTTCCCTGCTGGCACAAACTACCCTGCTGGACCGGACGCCATGCCTCCAAAAAAATATCATTCTGCTGGCAGTATGCAAGAAGACCCTTTGTAACAGGCTCTCGAAATAGCAAATTATAATGCACCTGATTGAGTCTTATTGGATGCATCGAACACGCTTGGGCTTCCTGAAGGCTTTCCACGCTAAAATTGCTAACACCGATATTTTTTATACGCCCTTGCGTCATCAGTGCATCAAAAGCTTTCATTGTCTCGCTAATGGGAATTTCATGATTCGGCTTGTGTATCAGATACAAATCCAGGTATTCCATATTCAGGCGCTCAAGACTTTCCTCCAAGGATCTGATCACTCCTTCATACTGCAGATGCTCCGGGGAAACTTTACTAGTGACAAATATATCGGCACGCGCAACGTCATGCAGTGCCTTTCCAAGAATTTCCTCACTGTACCCTTCCGCATACATCTGCGCCGTATCAAAACGCCGGATACCCAGCTCATACGCTTTTTGTATGGCAGCGATGTCTTTTGCCTCGTCCGGATAATCTGCCATTCGCTCATGACGGCCACCCATGCCCCAGGTACCCAACGCCAATGCCGGAAGAGTAAAACCGCTCGCCAATTTTTTCATCTGTATCTCCATGCGACAGCATTAAAAAATCAAAAGCTCCGGACGCCACAACATGATGGCACCGAGAATAAGCATGCTAATGGCGCCAAGCAATGTTGCCCATTTGCTATATTTCTGCGTAATCCCTATTTTTTCCATGCTATATAGCGCAATACCAAAAACAATCAAATCATCAAACATGTACATGAGAATGTACAAAAACATGTGCCATTGCGTTCCAAGCCAGCTCAGCTGATTAAGCTCCAATATTTTTGTAAACGTCTGAGGTATTCCAATGGAACATGCGAATTCAAATATGTTCACCGAAAAGGCCAACGCCAAGATTGCGAAGAACACACCAATACTCATTGGTTTTTTTGCAATTTGCTTAACACGCTGAGAAATACTCTTACGATCTTCATCATCGGCAACCGTGCAAACATTCTTAAACGTAAAAAATTTATAGCCAAAGTAAATGCCGCTACCTATGGCCAGGAGACCAATAAACGGTGTGACAATATGATTCAGGTCAATAAAATCCCAGGCGGTAAACCAAACATTCAGAATAAGATAATACATGATGGCCTCTGCCAAGATAAAAATACCAGCGTACTCCCACATTTTTCTGTGCGACCCCAGCTGAGAAAGCACTAGAAGAAACATAACCAGTACCCACAACGCACAGGGATTAAAACCATCAATGAATCCAAGAACAAGCGAAATTCCGCTCAATGACAAAGCTCCCACATTGACGGTCTTACCTATGACCGGAATCCGAACAAATTGCTGTGGCTTTTCCGTGCATTCTTCCTGGCACACACCCTCCAAACTAAAATCATTTGCCATCCTGGCGCTGCCATCCATAACGTCCTCAAATGTCTTTGCAGGACCCTCATATTCTGTTACAAGGCGCTGCATCAAGGCTCCGGTGGTAACGTCCGATTCGTACCCCTGAATGATAGCGTCCCCGACCATGGTTATTGGAGTGCCCTTTACAAGGCCATACGCACCGGTAAAGGCATCAAATAATTCCTTTCCCTCGTCCGTATAAATATCAACGTACCTGATACTGATATCAGGATTATTAGGAAGAAGCACGTCTTCTATAAAGGCTTTTTGATCCTTGCAATGCGCGCAGTCATCGCGAACAAACGAAGAAATATCATACTCCTGCGCAGAAACCGACGGCGCAGTAAAAATGGCAAACAGTAAAAAAAGAAACAAAAAAAGTCTTTTTATCATACGTAAAAGTTGATTATTTTCATACCGCTATAGTATAGGGCATTGACCTCTTCTTTACAACGTTGTTGATTACGAAGTTGAGTTGGAGCCGGCTATGAAAAGCCAGCTCCAAGTGTTTGCAGGACGTGCCAATTACCTGCCAAAGATTTCCCTCCTAAACTTTAGCATGAGAAAAAGCCCAAATCCGGCAACAATCGCGCCAACCTCATGTTCCTCCGCCATAGGGAGAAAAATGGCGGCTGCGATGATGACACTCAGAATTGGGGCAAATCGCGTGAACAGGTGCCACAACATGTCTCCTCCGCCTGCTACATCCCATATATTGAGACTACCAAATAATGTGAAAAAAACAAAGCACCGACAGATGTCGGGGCATGGTATCGAGCTTTGCTCGTAGGGCCCGCCACGGCGGACGACCACCTGGTTAATCCGCCGCGGCGGACTCTACCACGTAGCGAATATAATCTCTTCCCTTACCAGTCTTTAAATATTTTTCCATGCGCATAGCGTCAGACCGCGTTTCGCATGATTCAAAAAAGAGGATCTTCCAAGGTCCCCGATTACGTGTTGAGAAACATACTCCTGAGTTATGCGCTTTTAGACGTGCCTCTATACAGGCCGTCTGCCCCACATATGTCTCCCCCCTTGAGTTAATCAGCACATATGTATAATACATGCTCGAAGGGCGGGATTCGAACCCGCGACCAATTGGTTAACAGCCAACTGCTCTACCACTGAGCTACCTTCGAATTTGATTCCAATTGGTTAATCCGCCTAGGCGGACTCTACCACTGAGCTACCTTCGAATTTGATTCCAATTGGTTAATCCGCCTAGGCGGACTCTACCACTGAGCTACCTTCGAATTTGATTCCAATTGGTTAATCCGCCTAGGCGGACTCTACCACTGCCTGTCCCGATAGCCGAGTGTAACGAGGCCTATCGGGAAGCTACCTTCGAATTTCGACATATCCTGCTTGCTCGGCGAAACCGAAGTGCAACGAGGCGTAGCCGAGCTCGGGGACAGGGATTCGAACCCCGATAGCCAGGACCAAAACCTGGAGTCCTACCTTTAGACGATCCCCGAATGTGAGTCAGCGAAGCGACTTATGTTCGCAAATAGCTGCGCATTGCCAGGCCGGTGGTACTCAGTGTTAGTAGCAACACACCGCCAAACTCCGCTCCAGCGATCGCTAGTATATTTGAAGAAAAGTAATTTGTCAAGAATGATTGCGTGCTAAAAATAACATCAATATACTTATCCAAAAAGGCCAAACCTCCATACAATACTACTCCTATGACAGCCACGCTAATGGTAGTAAAAATAAGCGCCTGAATCAAATACGGGCCTCTGACAAACCAATTTGTCGCGCCAACAAGTTTTTTTATGGCGATCTCTCTTCGCTGTGTGTATATCGCCACGCGTATTGTATTAAAAATCACAAAAAAAGCGATAACCACAAAAAAAGCGCTCAAGACCAAAACAGCCTGTTCCAGTTGCCGCGTAATCGTATCAATCTTTTCAATGGCCTTTTCCGTATCGGCAAATGTTTTTGCCTCTATGATAGACGCGTACTCGGGGATGCTAAGCGCTGTGATTATCTTTTGATAGTCTTGCGGTTCCCGTGTTTTTATCACCATTGTCGGCCCCAACGGGTTCTCACCCAATTCATCAAGAGACGCAATTATCTCCGGATTATCCTTATGCGTCACGCGAAATTCTTCCAGAACCGCATCTCTGTCATAATATTCAACATCAGTGACTTCGGGAAACGAGTCAACGTACGACCGGACTTCCTGAACTTGTTCCTCATTCACCTGATGGTTAAAATAGACGCTTACATCAATTTGATCCTTCACAGTCACAACCGCCTGGCGTGTCATGGCTCGGACAATCAGCAGGGTATTCACAGAAAGCAGCATCAGCACCAAAATCAGTACCGTCATAAATGACAGACTGATATTTCTTGCAATATCCTGAAGGGCGAATTTTATAATACGTAATATGGATACCATAGGCTAGAGCTGATATTTTCCCTGGTGTTTGTCCACCACAATTTTTCCATCATGAAGCGTTACCACCCTCTTATGAAGGTGATTCACAATATCTTTGTCATGCGTGACCAAGACAATGGTCGTGCCAAAATCATTTATTTTTTTTAAAATTTCAATTATCTCATGGGAGTTGATCGCATCCAAATTCCCGGTCGGTTCATCCGCCACTAAAATTTTTGGTCGGTGCACCAACGACCGAGCAATAGCGACACGCTGTTGCTCTCCCCCTGACAACTGATGCGGATACCGACCCGACTTGTGTGCTAATCCGACAATATCAAGCACCCGCGGGACAACATCTCGTATCCGCTTGTATGGAGCGCCCGCTACCTGCAACGCAAAAGCAACATTTTCATGGACTGTCTTTTTATTCAACAATTTAAAATCCTGAAAAATAACGCCAATTTGCCTTCGGAGCAAGGGAATGTCCCGAAAATGGATACGGCTGATATCCCAGCCGCCAACTTCAATATGCCCCTTTGACGGTCGCTCCTCTGCAATAAGCAATTTTATCAGCGTGGTTTTACCACTTCCGCTCTGTCCAACAATTGAAACAAATTCACCCGCCCCAACATGCATGCTCACATCTTTGAGCCCAACACTGTCTCGCGTGTATTGCTTTGTTATTTCTTTCAACGTAATCATACAAAAAAAAGTATACCATATGACGGTTATCAAAAAAAGAACCGGTTGGTTCCTTTTTTTTGACGACGGTCTCCGGCCGGTCACCCGCAGGGAAAACCCCGGGCCGCCATAATGTCGTACGCTCTATTTTTGTTTCGTTGTGAGCCATCTCGGGGGATCGAACCCCGGACCTGCACGTTACGAATGTGCCGCTCTGCCAACTGAGCTAAGATGGCCTAAGAAGGCTTCATTGTAAGTCAAACCGAGGCATAATGTCAATCGCCGGTTCCTCATACGGATGCACTTTTTTCACAGCGATGATCACCCTTTCAACATTGTCTCTATGACAGATGGCTTGAACCACGCTTTCTTCCACCTGTTCGAGTTTCCCAAGCGTCCCAATCGCGGGGTGAGATCCGTCGAGCGGAATAAATCTTCCGATTGCACGATACGTTCCCGAACAATATGAATACGTTCCTTGCCGCCCTGCACCATGCTTCCCAAAAGCATCAAGAATTGCCGCCTCGTTTGCTACCGGCACGGCAACCTGTATTTTTACATATTCTGATTCTACCAGCATAGAGCGGGACACGAGAATCGAACTCGCGCTACCAGCTTGGGAAGCTGGTGTACTACCACTATACGAGTCCCGCGTGAAGCAGGGCTGTACTGGGTGCACAGCCCTGCTTTATTTCATAAAAAAGAAATCTACTCGAGAACGTTTACGCCATCAGTACCCGAAATTCCATCTTCACCTATCACTGCGGGAGTCAGTTCATTTTGTCCTTCCGGTTGCGCGGCCTGGGCAAATGGATTATTGATCGGGATTAAAATTTTCACCTCTGAATTACGAAATCGATCGTCCATATATCCGAGAAAATCCTTGGAATCTCTTTTCTCATCAAGCCGAATAATGTGATAGCCGAATTCACTCTTAACAGGCTCCTGTGAAATCTCTCCCGGCTCCATACCAAAGGCTGTCTCTTCAAAAACAGGGACCATGACGCCGCGACCAAACCATCCCAAATCTCCGCCTTTATCCTTTGTCGCGTCCGAGCCAAATTCAGCCGCCAACGCAGCAAAATCTTCGCCGTTGTTTAGGCGATCAATAACTTCCTGCGCTTGTTGTCTGACAATGCCATCTTCTGTTTCGTCTTCAACAGGGAACAAAATGTGACTGGCTCGCACCTCTTCAAACGTTTCAAGACCGCTAATGCTCGCTGCTGCTTGAAACGCTTCCTGAACTTTTTCCTCGCGAATGATGGGAACAACAACTTTTTGTATGTATGTGTCCAAATTCCATCCGTACATATTTTGCACCTCCGTCTCAGCAGCTTCTTCGTTATCAAACGTTGCAATGATTTCATCGCGTCGAGCTTGTATATCTTCCGGTGTCACGGTTACATCCAGTTCCTTTGCGACCTGCTTCACCAATTCAGCCGCAAGCAGTCGGCTGATTGTCATATCAGAAAGCTGACCATCATTGACAGCACCAAAATCCTGAGAATTTGCAAAAAATGTTCGCAGCGTAATGACATCATCAATGTAATCCGCGTACAATATTGCGCTGCCATTAATTTCAGCCGCAGGCAGCTGATAGAGTCGCGATGCCGTTCTAACCGCACCATTTTCAGACAGGCGCTGAACTTGACCATCAACAATAAAATAACCACCCCCGAGCACAAGGACAGCCAAACCGACCAAGCTTGCCAGCAAGGCCAGCACATTTTTTTGGGCCGGTGCGCTTTTCTTCTCATCCTCCTTTTTTTCTTCCTCCACATGCTCCACCATCTTTTGTTGGTCTTCCATAGTAAATATTTAGTTATGTGTAAAGTAATACCACCATTTAAGCGGATTTGGAGTGTCTGCGCTTGCCTGACTATCAGGAGGTTCTTGCATGATATCGCGGCCGGAAAATTCTTGCAACCCTGGATCGCTGATAACAACAACATTTTCGCCTGATTTTTTCATATTCAGCTCTGTCCTGGCCTTTTCTTCCACAAATGTATCACTCGTTACATAGTCCAAAATCTCCATTGACTCCAGCTTCCGCTTCTCAAGTTGATGCACCTCTTCACGCAGCTCTGCTATCTGCTGACGGATCTTGTAATCTTGATAATATGCTCTGGCAAAACTAAGAGCAATCAGGGTAAGCACAATAAGCGCTATTATCAAAAATAGACGTGACCCAAAAAAACGCCGAAATACTCCGTGTTGTTTTTGACGGCTCATGAGTCGTAGTATAGCAAATAATTGTGGCGGTAGCTAGATGATACTGCCCTAGTTCTTTAGTGCTTTTCTCACTTCCTCTCTATCATCCCATGGCACCAGCTTGCCTTTGACAACCATTGCCTGCTCACTCCCCTTGCCTGTCACCAAAACTATATCCCCTTTTTGAGCCATGTGAATCGCTTGTTGAATGGCCTCACCACGATCAAGAACTTGGAACAGATCAACCCCTTCTTTTTTTCCAGACCGCATAGCAGCGTTGGCAACATCATGTATTATCTCTTCAGGATCATCATCATACGGATCTTCATCAGTCACAATACATATATCGGCTTTTTTACCCACATACTCCCCAACTGTTGATCGACGAGAAATATCTCGACCACCGCCTGTGGATCCAAAAACATGAATAATTCGCGCCGGTTTAAGCAGCCGGACCACCTTGTACAAGGCTTTAATAGCAACTGGTTCAAATGCATAATCCACAATAACAGTAAAACCAAATTTCTCCGCTTCAGAAATACACTCAATGCGCCCGGGTGCGGGTTTCAACGACTGAACTGCTTTTTTAACGACATCTTGGTCAACACCAAGCGCCTGCGCAACGGCAATGACACCAAGCACATTGGAAAAATTATATTCACCATACAATGGTGCTGAAAATGTTTCATGATCTACATCAAAACGAAGTCCCTTTGGACTTACTTCTCTATTTGTCGCAATGAGGGATGTTGCAGTAGATGATGCGTCTGTTTTCTCCAACCCAAATGTAAACTGTCTATCAAAAGGAAATTTAAGAAACTCGCGGGCATAGTCGTGATCTGTGTTTACAATGGCAGTTTTCTTTACTAGACCAGCATCACCAGCAAAACGAACGAGCCCTGCTTTCCCTTGGATATCCTTACGCGTGCTCGTTGATACATATGTAAAAATATCCAGCTTTGCTTGTTTATACTTTGCAAATGATCCATGTGAATCAATATGCTCAGGATACAAGTTTGTCAGCACCATCATGTCGTAATTGATAAACCGATGTCTGTGCTGAATCCTACCCTCTGATGTTGTTTCAACAATAGCAATATCACATTTTTTTTCGACCATTTCATGCAAATATTTCTGAATCTGCATTTTGCCCAGCATGGTCATCTTTTTGTCATTTAACTTATTTTTACCTGCAATATAAAAATCAATGGTAGACAGAGATCCGACTGTAAAACCGGCAGCCTCCAGGACTTGACGTAAAAAATATACAGTACTCGACTTACCGCTGGTTCCAGTAATACCAATAACAAACAACTGCTCGGAGGGATGGTTATATTTTACTGCCCCTCGCCAGGCATAGTAGAGGTGCCTGGTATTGAGAAGCCATTTGGGAATTTTGGACTTTATCAGTGTCATATGGCTATGATTCTACCAAAAAATTGGCTGGGTTGACAATAGTATTGTTTTCTGCTATGCTGTCATCCATACCTTGCCGCGGGGGCAGGGTGGAAAAAAAGAGGAATCGCTTTGAGCGAGATCACCAAAGTGCCGCTTGCCAAATGGGTGAGCAAGGCCATCGAAGATTTCAACGCTGAGGCAGCACGCCGGCGGCGCTGGAAGAAGAAGGGGGGCGAACAAGAGTTCACCATCATGCGAGAGCTTCCTCGAGCTGACAAGCTTGTTGAGGCGCAGCTGCCCTGCGGCTGTTCCACCCAGCGACGCGAGCGCATCGTGAGCCACCCGGCTCCGTACTTCGTTCGCATCCAAGCGAGCACAGTCATCTGCGATCGCTGCGGCCAGATCATCCACCCACCGCGCGGTTAGAATCGCTCCAACCCCACCACATTGGCCGGCAGCCCCTTTCCAAAAAAAGGATGCGTTGCCGGCCAACCAACCCCCTACGCGCGCATGCTCAATTCGTAGATAACAATTTCCAATTTCTGATGTGCTTGCTTGGCCTGATCAAACTTGGTCCGTAAATACTTTGTCAAATCAAATTCAATAAGTGAACCAATAATTTCACTTGACATCTTTTCACAGTCTTCGACTGTTTTTTTATTTCCACGACTTGCGGCCCGAATTGCATAGCGGTATAGCTCACCCGGCACATCACACATTCCGGCTAAAAAAACTTCTTCTTCTACTGAAAAAGCCGCAACCTTCCCAATAGAACCTCGTGTCACAAACTGATGAAACAATGATGCTTCCACATATTCCTCCACTGCCGCACGATACGCACCCTCTGACTTCATTGCCGGATGATTTTTGTGTTTCTTCTGAAGCGCTTTCAAGAGTCCTTCTGATTGCTTTAGCTTTGCCGCTGCCGCCTTCATATCATCTCGGTGCATATCAAAAATAGCACGCTTGGCATGGTGCAACGCATCGCCGGCAACCTTGATGACATCGCGTCGCACACTTGCGTACGCATGAAACGATGTATGCAATTTTTTCATGTATTGTTTATCGAGCATAGGCTGTTTTATGTTTTGTAATAAATATCCATTTAATAATTTCAATAATACCGACATTGAGCATACCAAACAGTGCCATAATAATCCAATGATGAACCGAAAGTGGAACAGTCTTCAAAAGGACTTGTAAAACCGGAAGGTACACAGCAGATAACAGCATACACCAACCAAACACCGCAGCTCCTGTCAGGTATGAATTATTGAATGGATTGATTTGCCAAATCATGTGACGGAGACTTCGTACTGAATAGATATACAGAAGGGAATCAATCGCCAGTCCCACAAACATCAGTGTTCGACTCAGTGCAATATTTCCTGTTGTCTTGTAAAAATAGATGAACAGTCCAAGAAGTACCAAGTTTGACACAATACTGATAATCGCAATCATGAGTTTCATTTCTCTATCAATCAAGGCTTCATCTTTTTTTCTGGGTGGATCGCTCATATTCTCCTTGTCTCCTTTATCAAACGCCAGAGCCATATTGGGAAACGAATCCTCTATGATGTTAACCCACAATATTTGTGCCGGCAATACAGCCAATGGCAATCCGGCAATAAGACTTCCGGCTATGAGCACCACCTCTGCAAAACTGCTTGACAGTAAGTACAACACAACTTTTTTTATGTTTTGATATATCCGCCTCCCCTCCTCTATTGCCGCGACAATGGTAGAGAAGTTGTCATCGAGGAGCACCATATCTGATGTTTCGCGGGCAACGTCCGTGCCGGAGCCAACAGACACGCCAATGTCTGCCCCTTTCAGTGCAGGAGCATCATTCACCCCATCACCTGTCATAGCAACCACCTCGCCATTTTTTTGTAATGCTCTGACAATTCTAATTTTATGTTCCGGATTCACCCGCGCAAAAATGAATATTTGATTAATCTGATGCTCCAACTCATCATCGGTTATTTTATCAATATCTTTGCCCTGCAAAATATTTTTTGCGCCGGCAGGAAGTCCCAATTCCTTTGCAATTGATTGCGCAGTATTGGCATGATCGCCCGTTATCATAATCACTCGAATACCTGCTTTTTGTGCCCTTTGCATTGTCATTTTAACATCCTTCCGAAGTGGATCGGATAATGCAAGCAGTGCGACAAATGTTATATCTTGCACATCCTTATCAGTAATTTCAGTCTGGTCGTTATTCCATGATGAATGACCAACTGCCAAAATTCTGTATCCCTTCGCTGCCAAATCATTTGCCTTCCGTATAAAATCAACATGCTGTTTCTTTGTCATTTTTGTTTTCTTTCCATTCTTTTCAAACCATGCTGCGCGTGATAATACAATCTCAGGCGCTCCCTTCATAAGCATTTCTTTCCCATTCTCCATCTCATTTAACGTAACAACATACTTATGAAGACTGGAAAATGGAATTTCACCTATCCGTTTGTATTGTATCTCCAACTGATCTTTTTCAAAGCCAAGCGTCATTCCGGCACGAATAAGGGCTGTATCTGTTGAATCGCCATACACAAGCCATTCCTGCTCAGAATCGGCCGGATTTGAAAGGATCCCTTCATTACACAGAACGGAAATTTGTAACGCCCTGCTTGCAAAATCAAATCCATTATTCTTCCCATCAATTGACCGAACATCTCTCTGCCCGTCTGCGCTTATGATCTGCGTCAAAGCCATTTTTCCTTCTGTCAATGTTCCGGTTTTATCTGTACAAATGACACTTACGGAACCAAGTGTTTCTGCGGATACAAGCCGCCGCACCAATGCATTTTTTTTTAATATATGCTGCATGCCCACTGCCAAAATAACCGTCAGCGATATCACAAGGCCCTCGGGAATTGCGGCAACCGCAACGGCCACAGCCGTCTCGAATAATTCCAAGAGTCCATACTCACCCGGCCGAAAAAATATCCCTATCAATACGATACACAATGCAATGGCAACAACAATAGCCCCCAAAACCTGACCAAACAACTTGAGCTGTTGTTGAAGCGGTGTTCTTTCATCCGATGTCTCTTGAACCAAAGTTGCGATACGACCAATTTCTGTTTGGCCTCCAATCGCTGTCACGACCAGTAACCCCTTCCCATTTTCAATGACAGTACCCCTGAAAAGCATGTTTGTCCTGTCTGCCAGAATGGTACCCTCATCAATCTCACTGGCATGTTTTTTGATAGGCTCTGATTCGCCTGTAAGTGGCGCCTCGTTTACTTCAAGCACATGCGCCTCTATAAGCCTTCCATCAGCTTGAACCTTATCTCCTGGATTAACATACACAATATCACCGGGGACTAACTCGGAACTGGCAATAGATTTTTTAACGCCATCTCGTAGCACCAACGCATGAAATGTTACCATTGACTGCAACTGCTTGAGCGCTCGATTTGCTTTATCCTCTTGAAAAAAACCGATAAAACCGTTTATGGCTGCTGTTATTAAAATAATAAGCGCATCCAATGTTTCCCCAAGCAACCAACTTACGACGCCCGCAATCAATAAAATGATAATCAGTGGACTTTTCCACTGATCAAAAAAAATCTTAACTCTCGAAAAATGGATCCCGGCTTGCGGCAACTTATTGACCCCATGCTCACTTTCCAATTTTTCAACCTGCATTTTGGTTAAGCCGGTAGTTCCATTGGTTTGCAGGTGCCGTAAAACCTGTGTTATACTTTTTGCGTGATACTGCATAATTCAGCCAAATATTGACATTGGTGAAAGTCTAGTATATCATATTTCCACTTCATGGGCCGTTAGCTCAGCCTGGTAGAGCAGTTGCCTTTTAAGCAAACGGTCGGAGGTCCGAATCCTCCACGGCCCACTATGAAGGAGGGGTTCTTCTATATATTGCAAAGCGAAAAAACCGATGGATATTACATCGGCTCTTGTTGCGATTTAACAAAACGTCTTTCCGAACATGCTCGCGGTCATACACAAAGCACTCGAAAACAAAAACCTTGGAAGCTCGTCTATACCGAGTGCTATACCAAACTGGAGGAAGCCCGCGCCCGTGAGAGAGAGGTAAAAAGATGGAAAAGCCATAATAGAATGTATAAACTGATTACCCGGTAGAGCAGCCCCGCTGTTTTACGCGGGGACGGACATTTTTTGTGATATACTATATGCTCCAATATTCTTCGCCTGCGGACTATGACATTCTATGCCCTCCTCTTCGCTCTCGCCTCTATTGGCGTAAGCATCACGGCCTACCTGATCAATACACGTGCAAAGCAGGAACAACCGGTTTGTGTCATTGGAAAAGACTGTCACGTGGTTTTGGAAAGCAAATATAATAGCGTTCTAGGAATTCACAACGAAGTTTTTGGGTTGATATATTTTACTATCATCGCGCTTCTCTGCTCATTTATAGTCATAGGTATTGGAAATCTGCAGTGGTGGACAATGATTATTACAATTTTTGTCTCATCCGCCGCGGTGCTCTCGCTCGGTTTAATCATCCTCCAGTGGAAAATTATTAAATCCTGGTGTTTTTGGTGTGTCATGTCTGCGCTCGTCATTTTTTGTATGGAAATAGCCGTATTAACTCATGCTTTTATTCTTCACGTATGAAAACCTCGGCATTCCACGTTTTGCGCGTTGGCCTCGCAATCACATTTATGTGGATAGGTATACTGATCATTGCAAATCCGGTGGCATGGGGATCATATATACAACCGTGGGCACAGGATCTGTTACCCGGATCACTACGATCAGCTATGCTTGTGACCGGCATGCTCGATATCAGTATTGGAATTTTTCTTGTGTTCAACGCATACACGTGGGTCGCCGCCCTTTTTGCTGTGCTGCATATACTCGTGGTCTTTACAACCTCCGGCATTAACAGTGGCACTGTCCGTGATATAGGACTGTTGGCCGCATCCATGGCAATCGCTATGCATGCGTGGCCTGATCGGTTCAAATTTTGGGAGAAAAAGAAAAAATACGGTTCTTCTATTCCAGACGATTCGTCCGCGTTTTGATGGTATACAAATTAGCTTCCACGAACCTCACACCAACAAAAAAATCGCCTTCCCGGCGATTTTTTTTATCCATTGTTACTCCACCGGCAGCGCAACCACATGTGCTCGCAATGTCACATCTTCTTCCACATTTGCAAGAAACGGCAGATTTGGAATAGACAAATCAAAATTCCTGTATGGTACAGACGTTTCTATATCCCCTGTGATGGTACCGTCTTCCGTCAAAGCGACGCTTCCGGCAAACACAGCCGTTTTTGTCACTCCGGATACGTACAAATCACCTTCAATCCGCACGTCAAATGACACTCCCGGTTCAAGCAACTCCGGCCAGCCACTTACTGCTCGCGGTGAAAATTCAATAAATTCATTCGACTCCACATCCGTTTTCAATATCAAATTATTCAGCGCCCTATTGCGATTATCATCATCTGTTTTCAGTGTTCTTGCATTTACTCGGATTTTTCCCAAAATAGAGTCTGATGGATGTTCCGTATTGATAAGAATATCCCCGGCGATTTGATTTGTTGTGCCAATCACTGTTTTATCATTGCCACGAAGGACTTCATCAATCTCAAACTCAACGGCAGATTCACCTTGTGAGATACGATATAGCCGCATACCCGGCACGCTTCCATCACTCCCCACACTATCCTGCGCTTGCAGTTGACTATCTACATTTTGTACGTCTTCACTTGGCTTTTCTACCGGTCTGAGTACGGAAAGTCCGGCGAAGATGATTCCACCCACCAAAACAAGGGAAAAGAGGAGCCCTGCTTTTGATTTCATACTCAAATTCAATTAAATACATATACACTCTACCAACGTTTCTACAGTCCGAGAAGACCCAACATCATTAACGAATTATGCAGACTTTTTAAAGTTCACCTTGATAATGGGCTCATACTCGTTTTCGTATTCATCTTTTACCGCAACTGTTTCTCCCTTCATTATTTGCGTCAGGGCAATGTCACTGATCAACTCCATGTCGCTGGCAAGGTCAATCTTCAAATCCTCAATCTGCATAAACTCAGCGGCAAACTGACCACGCGTGACATTCTCAATTTCTTTTTTCTTTTCCTTGAAAACCTTCAATTCATCAGAGACCTCAACGTATTGCTGTGAGGTCAAAAGGGCATCCCTATAGGATGCTTTCAAATCTTTCAACTTTTTTTTATTTTCTTGAAGCCTTTGAAATACCTCTTGCAAGTCCTGCATACTTCTGTGATTAGTGAATGGAAATGATACCAGTGACGATTCCCCGGGGATATGGCCACCAAAAAGTCGGCTTAGTATACCTTATCAAATACTCAAGCACAAATGATTGTCATTTGGGTTTTTTTGGGCTACACTCAGGGATATGCAAAACCGAAGTACGCAACCTATACACAGAGCGTGGGTGTGCATTGCTGTTGTCGCAATGAACATGTTTTTTATACACTCATGGCTCCTGGGGCTCTTGGCCCTGCTGGTCTACGGCGTCGTTCTTTCCATACGAGTGAGTCAAAGCCTTGGTACCATTTTTGAGCAGTTGGAGCGTCAATTTTGGGGTCGCGTGGTTGTTTTTGTCGCGTTTATGCTCATGACGACGATATTGTACTATACCCATGGTATCACTCCGGCCCTCTCTCTTTTCCTCATGCTTTTCCCGCTTCTGATTTTTGCCCTACCAAAAAAAGTGGAAGACGCCTATCTGACAAAAGTATGCGAAAAAAAATCAATTGACGTTCTCACGCTGCTTGTCATTGTCGGAGACTTTTTTTTATTTGTACTTGTATACCACGCCCGGACAGTCAATGTGCTTGTGTCACCTTGGCACGCGCTTCCCGCCTCTTTTTTTCTTCTCTATGCGCTTGTAACCGGACTCCTCTTTTATCGCAACCATAAATCAAATAATACATTCCTGCGTTTTACCGTGACGTCCATCCATCTTTTTCTGACATTTTCCGTTGCTTCCATTATTTATGTCAATGGATTTGGCTTTGACGGATTTATTCACAGAGCAACAGAAGAGTGGATTGTACAACATGGATTTATTCTCCCCAAAACATTGTATTACATTGGTCAATACAGTTTTATCGCGTGGCTATCACACATAACGCAAGCACCCGTATTTTGGCTGGATACATTTTTTGTACCATTGACCGCTGCGTTTATGCTGCCGCCCGTTATTGCGTACAGCCTGAAGCAGGCAAAGCACATTCCTGAACGCATGGGGACACACATGGTCTGGCTTGTTCCGCTGTTATATTTTCTCACACTCAATCTTACCACACCGCACAATGTGGTCATTGAACTGTTTATCGCAACAATTTTTACACTATTTGCTTACAGCAAAAGCGAATTCCCCGGATGGATCCCATTGCTGCTTGCGACTGCCGCACTGGCCACCCACCCTCTCCTTGGAGCGCCGCTTACCGTTTTTGCCGTATGTGCGGTAGCGCAAAAACATGTACGGACAAAGCGAGCTTCATATGGCATACTGATTATTTTTTTCTTGACAACCATTGCTCTTCCCACAGTGCTCTTTGCAGCGAATAATTTTCTTGCCGGAACCGGATTGCCTGTTTTGAAAAATCCGTTCACGCGAATAGACCTTTTTTGGGAGCTCCTAAGGCGCCCATACTGGTACGCGGCACACGCACCACTTCAATATGAAATTCTTTACGCATGGCAGCTCATGATTGCCCCGGTCATTTTTTTTGCCGCGATTTTTGGACTAAGAAAATGGAAAACATCAGGCGAAGAATATATCTTTCCACTGGGTTTTGTCAGTTTTCTCCTTGCGAGTTTTTTACTCAGCGCCCTTATATACTTCCCAAACGTAACGCAAGCCGAGCAGACCAACTACCCGCTGCGCCTTCTTTGGATCAGTATTGTGTTTTTGCTGCCATTTGCCGCCAAAGGCGTATATGATGTGTATTCTCTGCTTGAAAAGCGGATACACAAAAAAAGCCAACAAAAAATACTGGAATTTGGATTTATTTCTCTTATATCAATTGCATTGATGCTGTCCCTGTATTTTGCCTATCCACAACGTAATATCAAGGCGAGGTTCCCGGGTTACAATGTCACGGACGCGGACGTTCACACGGTTGAGTATATTGCGTCGCTCCACTCAGACCAGCAGTATGTAGTGATAGCAAACCAACTGGTTGGCGCTGCCGCGCTAACGAAATTCAGTTTTTCCACATATTTTGACACAGCGCTTGGCAGTTTGTACTTTTATTCCATCCCCGGCGGTGGCCCACTGGGAGATATCCATGGAAAAATGCTTTATCAGGGACAAAAAAGGGAATTTATGGAAGAAGCAATGGATCTCACTGGCGTAGACACTGCCTACTTTGCCGTCCCAAACTATTGGGCAAATTTTGATGATATCGTTTCCGGTGCAGCGAAAACGGCGGATGCCGTTCATGCGGTCGACGGAGGGAAGGTAATGGTATTCACCTACTATAGGTAAATGAACAAAACAATGACAAAGCATCAAATTCCAATGACAAGTGAATGTCCAATATCAAATGATCAAATTGATAATTGAACATTCACTTGTTAATTTGAATTTTGTCATTTGTAATTATTTTGATAAAATTCCTCCAGCCGTCCAATGTATTCATCTCGTGATAGACCAATCAGCGACTGATTGGTTTTTTGTTGCATAGCAACCACAGCATCTGTGTGCGCAACGCACCACAGCATAACCGATGCAAGAGCAGCAGCATCACCGGCCGGAAATGTAAGACCGTTCTCGCCTTCTTGAATCAACTCGGCGACGCCCTCTATATTACTGGCAATAACGGGCAAGCCAAATGCCAAACTTTCAAAGATAACAGTTGGAGAATTTTCATAGCACAGGGACGGTACAACGGTCATATCCATGCGACTAAACAAGCGCGGCAAATCCTCCCGCTCCACCCTCCCGTGCACATGCATATCATACATATCATTGGCAGCGGTTCGAATTGATTCCAAGGCGGCTCCCCCACCTACAATATGCAGCTCCGCGCTGGACGTCGGAATTGCGCGAAACGCCTCTATCAGAGTCTCCACTCCCTTGTGTTTTTCCAACTGGCCGATGTACAAAAAACGCACTGTGCTGTGCGCCTCCCGCGCATGCGATGCGGCAGGATGAAAGGTCATTGGATTACGAACAATGGCAAGATGCGATGAAGGAAAAAAGCCTCTTGATGAATAAAAATTTTTCAAAAACTGTGACGGTGATATCACAACCTGTGGCGACCCCATTAAATGCTTCATCAGCCAGGTGTATATTTTTGTCGGAAATCCAGTGTAGCGCCACGATGTTTCTTTTTCTTTATAAATAATGCCGCTTGGTTCCACCAACTGCACATCATGCACAGTATGGATGTGACGAATCTTCATGTTTTGGATTGTCCGTGGAATCAAAAAGCTAAGCCCCATCAAATTGTGCGTATGGACAATATCCGGACGCTCTGTATTTAAAATGGTCCGGATTGTATGAGAGCAAGACAGGTTCGCGATATCAATGACATGCCAAAGAAAGCGGGTCAAAAAGCCGTGTTCATGCGCATTGGTATAAAAAAATATATTCGGAACCCTTATTCTATAAATGGTCGCCCCACTCTCTCTTGTGACTCCTGCGCTGTCCGGTGTACTTGTTATCACAACAACATCATGACCTGCCGCCACAAGACCTTCTACCGTCTTCACCACGACCTGCTCGGCACCTCCTCTGTGGTACGGTGGATATATGTTATTTATAAGGCAAATTTTCATATCTCTGAATAGTATATCAGACTATCCACACACTGACGCACAGCATACGCACATGTCGTGGTTGCCAATGCATTGCTCCTGCGTTACCATACATTCGCTATGTCTGAATTTGAACGCATTCCCCCGCAAAACCTTGAAGCAGAAATGTCACTTTTGGGCGCTATTTTGCTGGACAAAGAAACAATGTTTCAGATTGCTGATGACGTGGAGGCTGCGGATTTTTATAAAAATGCTCACACGAAAATTTATGAACAAATGCTCGACCTATATAGTAAGAATGAACCAATCGACCTGCTGACACTGGGTAACCGCCTAAAAGAAAAAAATCTTTTGGAGGGAGTCGGTGGACATAGCTACCTCGTGCGTCTTTCAAATACGGTCCCCACCACAGCGCACATTAACGAATATGCGAAAATTGTCAAGCGCAAGGCCATTCACCGAAGACTGCTGGGCGCAGCAGATAAAATCACCGCGCTTGGGTACAAAGAAGAAGCAGACAATGTAGAAGAGCTTTTGGACGAAGCGCAGCAGCAGCTATACTCTGTTTCGCAGACACACATGAAGGCCAGCTTCACCCCTATCCAAAATGTGCTGCACGAGACGTTTGATCGCATTGACATGCTGCATAAGGACAAGGGCAAACTGCGCGGCGTCCCCACAGGGTATAGAGATCTTGATCAGTTGCTGGCCGGATTTCAAAAATCAGACCTTATCATTTTGGCGGCAAGGCCATCGGTCGGAAAAACATCATTTTGTCTGGATTTGGCTCGCTACGCAGCAGTGAAAGGCAATGTGCCGGTCGGTATTTTTTCACTCGAAATGAGCAAGGAACAACTCGTTGATAGACTTTTGTGTGCAGAGGCGGGCGTGGACCTTTGGAAAATGCGTACCGGTAACTTGTCCGATAATCCCAACAGTCAAGATTTTCCTCGCATTGGCCAGGCAATGAGTGTCCTTTCCGAAGCACCGATCTATATTGATGACAACCCCGGAAACAACGTTATGCAAATTCGCGCGAAAGCCCGCAGATTGCAGGCGGAGCATGGACTTGGTTTGCTTGTTATTGATTATTTACAGCTCATGGAATCACATAAAAAGGGCGGTAGTGATAATCGTGTACAAGAGGTGGCTGAAATGAGCAGAAATTTAAAAGGAATCGCGCGTGAGCTCAATATACCCGTGCTTGCTTTGTCACAGCTTTCGCGTGCCGTGGAGCAAACCAAACCGGCCATTCCAAAATTATCGCATTTGCGCGATTCCGGAAGTATTGAGCAGGATGCCGACGTTGTGATGTTTATTTACAGAAAAGCGGCGGATAGAAACTATAGGCCGGAAGATATTCCGCCCGATGAGAGAAATATTGGAGAAATTCACATTGCCAAGCATAGAAATGGCCCTACCGGCATGGTACGCCTCTTTTTTGAAGCATCACGAGCTAGTTTCCAAAATTTGGATATCTCTCATGCAGGAAGCATGACACCACCACCTCCAGGCCCATCCATGCAAGCCGGGATGCCACCCCGCGCGCCTGCTCCTACAGCACCGGCAGTACCATCCTTTTAGCATTGATTTATTCGTTCAAATAAACTACAATACGCCAATACTAACCTGTTTTGTATGTTAAACAAATTAAAGAAATTTAAGGATCTCCGAGACCAGGCCAAGACTATTCAGCAAGCCTTATCAGAGGAAAGCGTCACCGTTCGAACCGCCAACGACAAAGTTGTGATGACCATCGATGGCAACCTCAAAATGACAGCCCTTGCCATCGATGATGAACTGCTTGCACCGGAACACAAAGAAAAGCTTCAAGATGCCATAAAAAAAGCACATGAAGAGGCAGGCAAAAAAATGCAGCGTATTATGGCAATGAAAATGAAAGAAATGGGCGGCATGCCGGATCTCAGCGCTCTCGGTTAATGTCATTGCTTCGCTGCGCTCGAAATGACGAACCCTATGTACTCGAATTCGATTGAACAACTCATACGAGCTTTTTCAAAACTCCCAACGGTCGGCCGCAGAACGGCCGAACGTTTTGTTTTTTACCTCCTCAAGTCCGGCAAAAAGGACGTGGGCGACATGACCATAGCGCTCAAAGCGCTTATGGACACCGTAAAAAGCTGTCAGATGTGCTGGGACTTTGCCGATGCTTCGCCCTGTCACATTTGCGCCAGTCCCGGCCGAGACACAGCGATCTTGTGTGTTGTGAGTGATTCTCAAGATTTGCAGGCTATAGAAAAAACAGGCGCGTACAATGGCCTCTATCATCTTCTGCGCGGGACAGTGCGAGCCGAAGATCCTGACTTCACGACCCAATTGAAAATTCGCGAACTTCTCGTTCGACTAAAACAAGGCATGATTCTGGAAGTTATTTTGGCACTCAATCCGGATATGCCCGGCGAAACAACTCGTATGATGCTGGAGCGGCATATTTCAGAAATAGCACCGGACATCATCATCTCTCGCCTGGCACGTGGACTGCCTATGGGCTCGGACTTGCAATATGCCGACGAAATAACACTACAAAGCGCGCTGAAAAATAGAACAAAGAAGCAATAGTAAAACAAAACAAAATAAAAACGACACTAGAGTCAAGACAACACTAGAATCTAAACAAATGTTTAGAGGTTTAGTGTCGTTTTGAATGTCTCGTGTCGTTTATTTATTTACGCAATCGCGCCAATCGTGACCTGTGTTTGGTCCTGGCGATGACCATGCGTTCGTGTATATCGAACCTTGCGATGAAATTTCACAACGCGTAGTTTCTTTGATCGGCCTTGTGTTTCTACCGCGGCCTTTAGGGTGACACCGCCCAAATATGGCGCACCAATTTTTACGTCACTGCCATCATCGTTGGCTGTGAGCAATACTTTATCAAAAACATACTCAGTGCCAGGCTCAGCCTCAATTTTTTCAATCGTCAGCTTCTGCCCTTCCTGCACCAGATACTGCTTACCACCGGTTTCTATTACTGCAATCATACATCATGGATTATACTGATTTATAAAGATTACACTGGCAATATCAAAACTTGTGTAATCTGCAAGCCCAGTGAAATCAATGAGCCATAGTATAGGCCAAATCGCTTATTTCGTCAAGTCTTAGTCTGAAATGACCTCCAGGCGATCCCCGATTCTCAAATCATGAGCAACCGCCCACCCTGCCGGAATCTCCAGCGCAGCATTTGCCACATTCCGCGGCAAATACACATGCAGGTCCTGTTCCACCTCCGGATCCAACGGTACATTGGGAGCAATATCAACGACACGACCATCTTGGAACCAGATAATATCAATGGGAAAACGCATATCACGCATCACAAAACCATGTCTGTCTTCATATGGAAAGACAAAGAGCATTGCGTCCGCATTCTTTAGCCTGTCCCTGCCTCCAAGACCTTTATACCAATGCACAGGCGTGCCTGCAACCAAAACCTCCACACGCTCTCCCTTGAGCTCCAAAACCGCCCGTGGCCAGTGATACTGCATCACCTTCAACCCTATTGTTGCCAAAGCCAAGGCTATGAGAAGAATCGCATAGCCTTTTGAGAGATGTATTTTTTGCAATTTAGGCATGCTATTTACTGATTGCAAACTGCTGGAAGCTCACCGACAATAGTAAATTGTACCACGTTACTGATGGATCCTTGTGGGTAGCACAAATCAAATTCAAATGCTTTTGGTGGGGCGGAAACATATAGCGCTATATCGCGTGAGCATGCCTCCTGCAATTCTAACTCAAAATTCCCGTCAGCATCAGCGACAGCAACACCTCCGTTTGCGTATGTTTCTATACCAGCAAGGCAGCGCGGTATTTTTGTATCGTAATTGATATACGCGGCAACCCTTTGGCCGGAAAGGGCTGTCCCCTTTACAACTATTGATGGGCCCTGTACTTCTTCCCCATCTGCCGGCAAAATAATTTGAGGCTTTACAACTCGGAACTCAATCAAATTCCTCTGTGCTTCCTCCAACGTTGTCATTGAATCATCGTTTTCAGTTTGCAATGCCGCTACCCGATTCATTTGTCTACCAAGCTCGTCTTGTGTTGATGTAAGAGCACTATTGAGGCGCTGGGTTTCTGCAAATGTACCAAAATACTGCCACGCATACACACCGCCGCCAACGACAAGTGCTGTGACCAGTATGGTAACAAACATGCCCAGTTTGCCATGCTTGGGCTCTGGCATGGGTGCGCTGGTTTGGGGTTGCGCCATTGGTGGCGAAATTGGAGATTGGTTGTCCATAAAGAATGTAAGTATTAATGATTAATGAATGTACATTGTTGAGATTCCTCGCTGCGCTCGGAATGACAGGTTGGCGTTGGAATGACAGGTTGGCGTTGGAATGACAGGTTGGCGTTGGAATGACAGGTTGGCGTTGGAATGATGGGTGATGTTAGAATAACAGGTGATGTCAGAATGACTGGCTATGGCAAAATGTGCATGGAACGACCATCAAACTCGAGGATATCACGTCGGTTCATCTTGTTTTGCAAAATCATATCAGCAAGTTTGTCCTCTATCATATTCTGAATGGCTCTGCGCATTGGACGCGCACCAAACTCCGGATCAAACCCAGCCACGGCAAGCGCCTCAAGTCCTTCTTCTGTTACTCTAAAATCAATACCTCTGTTTTTTTCCAAGTCAGACGCAATACGCGCAATCATAAGCCCTGCGATTTGTTTCACCTGGTCACGCGTCAGCGGCATAAATGTGACAATGCCGTCAAAACGATTCAAAAACTCCGGACGAAAGTATTGCTTGAGCTCTGTTCGCATCAGCCGCTCGGTCACCTGCTCCATAGGTACATTATTGCGAATACTTTCTTGCACAAATGACGTGCCGGCATTGGATGTGGCAATAATAATGGTATTGGTAAAATCAATGACCCGACCGACACTGTCTGTTAAACGGCCATCATCAAATACTTGCAAAAATAAATCCAAAATTTTTGGATCGGCTTTCTCCATTTCATCGAGCAAAATAAGTGAAAACGGCTGTTGTCGTACCGCCTCGGTAAGAAGTCCTGTCCCCTGCTGTGCCGGTTGACCGATAAGCCGGTACACACCGCTGGCATCTTGAAATTCACTCATGTCTATGCGGATCATTCTGTTTTCACCACCAAAATAAACCTCGGCAATCGTTTTGGCCAATTCAGTCTTACCAACACCGGTAGACCCCAAGAAAAGAAAGTTCGCAATAGGGCGCTTGCTTGATCGCACTTCTGCCCGCGCACGCCGCAATGCTGCGGCAACAGCGCTCACAGCTTCCTCCTGCCCAATCATACGTTTGTGCATTTCTTCTTCCAACCGAAGCAATTTGCTAGATTCATCCTCTCCAATGGCAGTAACCGGAATGCCGGTCTTTTCATTAACAATAATTGCCACGTCCTCTTTTTCTACCAATTTTCCCTCACCTTTTTTTGATTTTACATAGCTGGCAGACTCAGTCATCAACTGCATGGCGCTTTCAGGCAATTTTTGATCATGCAAAAATTTGGCGGCAAATTCCACGCACGCAGCCAGCGCGTCATAGGAAAAAAACACCCGACTTTTGTACTCAACACCACCGACTTTCGCTTCCAACACTCGAATAGCTTGATTTTCATCCATTTCATCAATATCCACTCTCGTCACCGATTTTCCAATTTGGGAATTGGTAATATGTTTGTTGTATCCTTCGCGCGTGGTTGTGGCAAATACCAATACTTGACCGGAATTCATATACTGCGCCAATGTTTCCGACACATCAAGTCCCTCTGAGTCACCGACCCCGCCAATTAAATCGTGTAAATTATTTATAAACAAAATGATATTTTTCGACTTGGTAATCTCACTCATCATACGCAGCAGTCTTTCTTGCGCGCCACTCACCGTTGTCCCGGCCAACAGGGCCGAGGTGTTGAGCTGCACCATGCGTTTATCATTGAGCCTATCGGGGACAGTGTCCGCGACCATGCGGCCCACAATGCCTTCAATAATGGTATTTTTCCCAACACCCGTATCACCCACTAGCAGCACGCTCTGTCTACCGCTTTCAATAATACGAAATATTCCATCAATTTCCTTATCTCGCGCCACGCATGGAGGCAGATACCCATATATGCCGGACAGGGTCAAATCTTTGCTAAATTTATTTAAAAAAGGAGTCGCGATGGCGGTCATTGCTTTATCCAGCCCATGCTTACTCTTGTGTGAGGCGGCACCACGCGCGAGGCTGTATTGCCGTCGCAACTTTTCGCGAATGCGCACCCACTCTATGACGTTCAACAACTTTTGGGCATCAATATTGAGTACATAGAGTAATTCTTGTATATCATTTGATTGTCGAACAGCAGCTAAGAGCAGCTCTGTTACATGCACATACGATTGCCGCGCCTCATATGCGTATTCATACGCGTGAAACAAAATTTGCTGCACATCTGCAGAAATAACCGGTATTGTATCAACATCCTGTTTTTGAAATGTCGTTTCCAACTTATCTTGCAACAAATCAACCGGTATTCCCAACCGAATAAAAATACCACGGACATCAGACGAAGAAAGCAATGCATGAAATATATGGCCGGCCGTAACTGTTTGCGCATTATCTTCGTCTGCCATTACATACGCGTTTTCAAGCGCATCAGACGCATCAGGTGTAAATGTTTCAGTAATATCTATTCTTTTTTTCTTTGGTGTTTTCTTAATCGCGTCCCAATCAAGAGTCACTACATCTATTGCATCATTCTCAAGATTATTCTCCTGATATGATTGTTGTTCCACTTCTACGGACGCCTTTTTGTGATGCGTCACGCGATACACAATAAAACTGAACATGACAACACCGGCCCAAAACAACAGCTGAAAACCACTCATGGGTGCACTCCAAAAAGCGACATGAAATATGCTGTCTATCCGATGTGCCTGATACAATCGCGTAAAAAAGAATGCCCAAAATACAAAAACAAAGAGGAGCGCTGCTAGTACTTCAATACGGAACAACCACTCGCGCGCGCGACGCAAGGCGATATGGTATCGGGTCATCGGCTGCCCAAAATACAACCAATGGCCACGAATAAATCGCCCCATGCTCATGGTACCGCAGGTATTGCATCGATGAATGCCCAAGTACCCTGCACCTTTGCAGGTATCGCATGTCGTAATATCAAGCGGAATATTTTTTTCAAATAACATATTATCCGCTTATAGCACGTATCATCATATACAAGACAAACAAAGGAAAGGAAAGCCACACCATCAAAAAAAACAACACTATCAATATCCAGATAAGCAATCCTATACTTCGTCCGATCACATTGGCAAATCGCATGAACACGCTCATAATACGCCCCTGCACATCGGTCTGACCAAACATTGGGACAAACAAATTTCGGAGCCATAACCCGGGTGCCATATTCATATTGGCAGCAGCAATCCAATTCTTCGCACCATTTAGCACACGCATAAATCCTGCGGTATACCACCAGAACGGAAAATACGCGATATCAATAATCGCGTCCAATGCTAACCGCTGGAGTAAAAGTACCCACATACAAAGTTCATAGTTCATGGTTCATAGAAAATATATATGAACTATGAACTATAGACTTGTATTCTACCATAAAATGCAAAAAAACTCCCATGTGGGAGTCATTTTTTTGTTCAATTCAATCTATCGCTGAGCAACCTGATTATCTGCAAGCGCCAAAAATTCCGCTGTGTCCGCTTCTACCAAATCGAGGTTTCCTAGGCGGGCCTGAATGCTTTCCATTGATCTATTTTTTGCAATTTCGTAATCCAACTTTCCTGTTTCCTGCTGCAATTCACGAATATCTTGCTGCAGCTGACTTATTTCATATCCCTTTGTTGAAACAGTGCTTGTTTGCATGACATCTAGGACAACCAAAACGGCTACCAGTACAATAAGTCCAACTCGAAAACTGGTACCGCGCGCAAATTGTTGCAATTTTTCACGCTTTTCTCTCATTGTTTCTCTGTGGTATGTCATAGTTTTTCTATGACCCGCAGTTTGGCAGAACGGGCGCGAGGATTTTCCTCAGCCTCTTGTTCGGCCGCAGTGACAGGTTTTTTTGTAAGTATTTTGATGGATTTACCGTCTATGGACTTAAAATAATGTTTAACAATTCTATCTTCGAGCGAATGGAAACTGATAACCGCAAGCCGACCGCCGCTTTCCAAAACATCCACTGCCTGCGGCAATACGGCACGTATCACATCAAGTTCTTCATTTACCGCAATCCGCAGTGCTTGAAAAACCTTAGTAGCCGGGTGCAATCCGCCAACCCATGGTATCTCCTTATCGGTTTTTAGCTTTGTTCTGTATGTATTTAAAATCATTTCAACCAACTCTCCAGTTGTCTGTATCTCTTTACTACCCCGCGCAGCAACAACTGCTGCAGCAATTTCCTTTGATAATTTTTCCTCTCCGTATTCCCAAAATATTTTTCCCAATCTCTCTTCGCTTTCAGAATTGACTATGTCCGCGGCGGTTCGAGCATGTGATCCACTACCGCCATATCGCATATCGAGCTTTTCATCTTTTAAAAATGAAAATCCGCGACCCCGCTCTTCAAATTGCGGGCTGGACCAGCCAAGATCAATAAGAACCGTGTGCACAGGAGTAAATTTTTCTTGATCAACAATCTTTTGGAGCTCAGAAAAATTATCCCTGACAAACGTCACATCTGACGCAAAGGAATGCAGATAATTCTTTGCTCTGAGCAATGCTTCCGGGTCTGCATCAATGCCCAAAAGCTTACCGTGGGGCACTATTTTTTGAAGTAGTGCCTCGCTATGTCCGGCGTCACCAAGCGTGCAATCAATAACATGCATACCCGGTGTTGGCCGAAGGTACTCGAGCACTTCGCTCAACAAAACAGGAGTATGCCGCATATGCGTGTGTTAGATACCCAGCTCTCCCAATTGCTCAGCGATTTCGTTTCTGGCACTCTCGGTGCGAATGGTGTAATCACTCCATTTGCGCGTGTCCCACAGTTCAAGGCGGTTGTATAGACCGGCCACTGTGATTTCTTTCTTTAAACCTGCGTAACCACGCAGATATTCAGGAAGAACCACGCGCCCTTGTTTATCGAGCGCTACATCCATGGCACCTGCAAGCATCAATCGCGCAAAAGCGCGCGTGTTTGCTTGAGAGAACGGTAGGCTTGCGAGTTTCTCTGCCAAGACCTTCCATTCAGCCATAGTATAGAGGAACAAACAATCATCCAGCCCCCGCGTTACGACCGCTCCTTTTGCAAGGGCAGCACGAAACTTTTTTGGGATGGCAAGACGACCTTTGTCGTCTAGATTGTGGAAATATTCGCCTATGAACATAGCTGCCATACGTATTGGGTGAGTAGACAAGCACGTTACTCTCCGGGGGATACATACATTCTATGTTTGGGATATTCCCCACTTTGTTCCACTAGTTACCATTTTATACCACTTTTCCTATATGTACAACCACCCTTATCCACTCTTTTGTCCACACAGGTTCAGTGCATAAACAAAACCCAAAAAAACAATAATATTGCCAACTGTTCTATACTATACTTATATTCATTTCTTCTTTATGAAAAAATTACATTTTGGCAAAAGGCAACAAAGATCTGTCGCCTTTTTTACTGTATGTTTAATCATTGCTACAGCATTTCAATTTCAATTTGAAATCTCAAACGTCAACGCCGCGGCCAGCCGTATTAAAACTGTTGCAGCTGGAAATGCGGGAGCCACAACAGTAACCGCCTCATGGCCTTCTGCAACCACGGCTGGAAATTTTTTGGTTGCTATTGTGGCGGTCCGTGGAGGATCTGGAACAACGATCACACCGCCATCAGGAGGCTGGATACTGGCAACACGATCAAATAATGGAACAAATATTTCAACCGCAATTTACTATATTGCAAATGCGCCGGCTCAATCCGGCGCGTCAACCTGGGGCGTCACGCCAACAAATCGTGCGACTGTGACCCTTGCAGAGTACTCAGGCGTTGCCACCAGCGCGCCACTTGACGTCATTGCCACTGCCACGGGAAATAGTGCTACAGGCAGCTCCGGAACAACAGCAATCACATCTCAAGCAAACGCGCTCGCCATTGCCGGGATATCAGCAACATCCGGCAACCGAACATTTTCCGCACAGACGAATTCCTTTACCGAAGTCAGCGAGGTAGTTTCAACTGGAAGCACGCAAGGAACCAGAAACTCAACCGTGTTTGAAGAAAAAATACTATCATCCACCGGTACGCAAGGCGTCTCAGCGACAATTTCCGCTTCTGGAAATTGGGCCGGTGTTATTGCTGTATTCAAAGGAACAAATCCCACGTTTGAACAATCTTCCTATCGGATTTTCCAAAACTCCAATTCAGCTGCTGTGGGCAGTCCGCTCGCCCTTCAGAATGCGGCGGTGACACTGGGATCTCATGGAACCGCGTTTCGCCTTCGTTCCCTAATACATGTCAATACCACCGGATTGCCCATCAGCGGACAAAATTTTAAACTCCAATATGCGCTACGCTCTGGGACATGTGACACATCTTTTGCAGGTGAAAGCTATTCAGACGTCACCGCAGCAACAACAATCGCGTATAACGATAATGCCGCTGTTGCAGATGGCATCGCCCTCACACTCAATGCATCTGACCCAATTCATGGAGGCGATACCTTACGCCGTCAGACATATGAAGAAGCCAATAATTTTATCAATAGTACTGCGGCCATTGGTGTTGGTGAAGACGGGATGTGGGATTTTTCACTGAAGGATAATGGAGCTGCAGCAGGAGCATCATATTGTTTTCGAATAGTAAAAAGTGATAATACCCTGCTTGACACCTATTCATTTATTCCTGAAATAAGTATTCCTGTGGTCTCTGACCTTGCTGTTTCAAAAACAGTAAATAACGCCAATCCTTCAGTGGGAGATACTATTCAGTACACTCTTACCGTATCAAACAGTGGGCCGGAAACTGCCACAGCGGTATCACTTGTTGATGTAGTACCTGCCGGATTGACGTATGTGTCTGATGACGGAAGCGGCGCATACAACAGTGTCACAGGTCTATGGACCATTGGCACACTTACCACTGGTGCAAATGCTATCCTCCATATCTCTGCGGCGGTGAATACAGGCTCCGGCGGTCAAACCATTACCAACACAACATCCAACCTCCTCCTGGGGCAAACAGACCCAAATACTGCAAACAATATAGGTTCGCAAGCAATAACAGTAAAACTCGTTACTGTCAGCCCTGTCGTTTCAGGCCCCATCACAGCGGGCAATACATTTATATCCGGAACGAGTTCAGAGGTTGATGGCACCACCGTTGAAGTATTTGTCAATGGAATTTCCGTTGGGACAGCGGCGGTGACATCAGGTGCGTGGTCACGCAGTGTCGCAGCAAGTGAATTGCAAGCAGGAGAAGAAATAAAAGCACGCGCGCTTGCAAGTGGAAAGTCAATTTCAGTATTTTCAAATACAGTAATCGCCGATCATGCAGTCTCCCCCGCCCCATCAGTTAATTCTCCTATCACAGCGGCAGACACCACCATATCCGGCAGCAGCAGCGAAGCTGACGGCACTGTTATTGGCGTGTATGTGGACGGTAACCCTGTTGGGTCAACAACAGTTGTGTCAAACAGTTGGTCCATTTCCGTTGCAGCCTCTGAGCTGCAAGCCGATGAAGACGTATCCGCGAAGGCGACTATTGATACAAACAACGATGGTCTCATTAACGGCAGTGACAATGCAAGCGCCTTTTCAACGCCTATTACTATTTCTGAATTACTCTCACACGTGCCGGCAATCAACGCACCTATCACAGCCGGAGACACAACCATCTCAGGCACCAGCATTGAAGCGGATGGTACTGTTATAACCATTTATGTTAATGCATCACTGATTGGCCAGACGACGGTTTCCGCAGGAACATGGTTGTTGAGTGTTTCTGAGACTGAACTTGATGCAGGTGAACACGTGACAGCAAAAGCCACTATAGATACAAACAATGATGGTATTATCAATGGCTCTGACACCGCAAGCGCTCCGTCATCAACAGTAATTGTAGACGCTGCACCCATTCCCACTGACGTACCAAATATCTCCTCCCCAATCACAGCTGGCGATACATCCGTCTCAGGTCTTAGCACGGAAAATGATGGCACCACTGTTGAGGTGTTTGTAGATGGACTATCTATCGGGACAACATTGGTCACCGGTGGTACATGGTCACTTGTTATTCCTTCGAGCGAACTGCAAGCGGGAGAACATGTCAAAGCAAACGCTATTGCGGCAGGAGAAATACTCTCGGCATTTTCCAGCACTGTTACGGTATTATCAAAAATTTCTGCAGTGCCAACGGTTAACTCTCCAATTGTTGCCGGAGACACCACGATATCCGGAACGAGTAACGATTCCGATGGAACAACAATAGAAGTATTTGTTAATGCTGGAACAGTGGATTCAACGACTGTCTTGTCTGGTATATGGTCATTATCAGTATCAACATCCGAGCTGCAGGCACTGGAATCTGTCACTGCAAAGGCGACTATTGATACAAACAATGATGGGACAATCGATGTGAATGATAACCAAAGTTTTGCATCAACAGCCGTTGTAGTAAGTCATACGGCACCTGCTGCAGCACCACAAATTACCGGCCCAGTCATTGCAGCAGCAACGACTATTACTGGCCTAAGTGTTGAAGCCAACGGAACCGTCATTTATATTCGGGTCGGCGGCACCATGGTTGGGTCTGGAACAGTTTCCTCAGGAAGTTGGTCTGTCACTGTTGGCGCCTCGGAATTACAAGCTGACGAAGGCATTATTGCGACAGCACTGAAAGACACAAATAATGACGGATCCATAGACGGTTCTGATATAGAAAGTTCTAATTCGACATCCATAGTTGTTGGGCATCAAATTTCTCCAGTCCCGCAAATTAATTCACCCATATTTTCCGGATCAGTGAGCATATCAGGCTTGGTGCAAAATGGAACAGGCACTCAGATTTCCCTCTACAGAAACGGAATCTATTATTCTGGTGGTGTTACCGTAAACGGCAACTGGTCTTTTACTCTTCCCTCTACATTACTCATAGCAGGTGACACGTTTCGTGCAAGCTCCAGAATTGACACAAATAATGATGGCACCATAAACGGCAGTGACCAAGAAAGTACACTCTCAAGCGGTGTGACAGTGACGGACATGCCGCGTGGGAAGGTCTCCTCACAAATCTTTTTCCCCCAGCAAACCGGCATTCAACTCAATGACGGTCACCCTTGCAGTGCAAGCAGGGAGATTATTCTCACATTGCATGCTATTGATGCAGTAGAAGTATTTGTAACCAATGATGAAGCATTCCAACAAGGAACCTGGCTACCTTTTAATGGCCCAGACGCCAACATGACATGGCAATTACCGAATTCGGATGGACAAAAAAACGTCTACGCACAATTCCGATCATCCACCGGCCACACATCACAAATTCTCTCATCATCGGTTTCCCTTGATACAATTACTTCATGCGGAACTCAGCCTATCATCATACCTCCCGTGGAAGAAATAATAGAAACAACCACAACACCAAGCGAAAAGCGCAAATATGATCCTATTCAAGAAGCCAACAGTGCAACCAGCATTGATGAAGATAAATCGCTTGTAACCACTGTGGAACGATTGCTATGTGATGTTGGGAGTCTTCTCAAAACAGCCGACGACGGAGCTATCTACTACTGTGGTCGAGATGGAAAGAAGCATGCCTTTCCTCACTCCAAAGTATTTTTTACATGGTATTCAGATTATACGGCAGTACAAGTAGTTGCCAATAGCATCCTGCATGCAATACCAATTGGCAGTCCAGTCACCTATAAACCGGGTGTACGTATGTTGAAGTTACCCTCAGATTCAAAAACCTATGCCATATCTGGGGGCGGCGTTTTACACTGGATTACGACAGAAATTATTGCGCAACAGTTGTACGGTGCGGCATGGAACAAACTGATAGACGATGTGAACGAAATATTTTTTAGTGACTACGTCATTGGTGATCCGATTACAGCAGACAGTGCCTCATCTCACTAAAAGGCCACGGATTTAAGAAGCTCGCATTCGCGAGCTTCTTTTTTGCGGCGTGCGTGGATTGAAGTTAGAACCCTGCTGCTGCGAGAGGAACAGAAACAAGGAATACCAGAGTCGCCATCGGAGGCAAGTGCTTGAAGTCTAGCCCTACGCCAAGTGATCTGCTGGTGGCGTAGTCAGTTGTGCGCAAAATCTGGTGTGATGTTCTCGTGACGAATCAGGGGTCGACAGGCTGGAACCGAACGGGCTCGATCCTCGAGTACGACGGGCGCTCCGCCGGCAAAATGAAGAACCCCAC
>Ga0210057_1001617_pt1 | contig 33839 bp, 27 predicted proteins | sample CryGeyCG2114_010_2_FD_183968 | JGI IMG/M metagenome (GOLD analysis project Ga0210057, IMG submission 183968) | Groundwater microbial communities from aquifer - Crystal Geyser CG10_big_fil_rev_8/21/14_0.10 (SPAdes) (version 2) | ecosystem: Environmental > Aquatic > Deep subsurface > Groundwater ... | reverse complement strand
CCACCTCGGCATTTATCTCTTGTATTGTAGCAAAAATTAGCGAAAAATCAATTAAAAAATCTAAATATAGCTTGCCTCCATTACTCTTTGAGGGGATTTTTCTTGAAGCTTTAAAAAGTTTTGGCAGGTTTGTTTGTGGATAGAGGCCGGTTCGCTTAGAGTTAGAAAAGCGGCAATCGTATCCTTTGGTTGAGGCGAACAACACTTTGCTATTTTATAAGCTACTCCCTTTTGTTTGCCAATTAAAACTGCATATTCTTTTTTCTTTTTAGGCATTATCTTGCCTAAAAAAGAGAGTTTTTCTTTGATCATTTGAGAAAGGCCTTTTTCTTCTACTTTTTTGTCTGTGGGGGCTTCTTCTCTTTCTTTTCTAAAAGAAATCCCCTTGACCCTCTCAAAGAATTCTTTTATTTTGCCTTGTGCTTTTGGGGTTTTAGCAATCCTTAGCCAATCAGAAGAGGGTGATTTTGCCTTGCTCGTTAAAATTTCAACTGTTTGTCCCGTTTCTAAATGTTTATTTAAAGAAACCATTTTTCCGTTTATTTTAGCCCCTAAACAATGCTCTCCTATATCAGAGTGGATAGCATAAGCAAAATCAATTGGGGTTGCGCCTTTGGGTAACTCAATAATTTCTTTTTTAGGAGTAAAGACAAAAATACTATTTTTAAAAATATCATTTTTTAAAAAAGTTTGTAAATTTTCTGGATTTTTCGTTTCTTCTTGCCATTGCCTTAATTGATTCATCCAGTGATATTGTATTTTTGAATTGCCCCCTGGTTTTTTGTAAGCTAAATGAGAGGCGGGGCCATATTCAGCTAAACGGTGCATTTCTTTGGTTTTAATTTGAATTTCAATGTGCCTTTTACAATCAGGGCAAAAAACAGTTGTCTGGATGGCCTGGTAGCCATTTTGTTTGGGCTTGGCAATATAATCCTTAATTCTGCCTTCTTGGGGCTTGAAGGCCCTGTGCACCGCCCCTAATGCCCGATAACAGTCCTCAACCGTTTCAGTGATTATTCTTAAAGCCACTAAATCATAAATCTTGTCTAAATCAAGGTTGTATCTTAAAAGTTTTTGGTATAAAGAAAAATAGTGCTTGCCTCGGGATTCAATCTTTAAAAAATTTACCCCCTCTTTTTTGAGCTGGTCCTCAATAATTGGCTCCATATTTTTAGCCATTTTCTCTAAAGAAGCTGTTTTTTCTTTGACATTCTCTCTTAGCCATTGATACTCCTTAAAATAGAGCTGAGGGAAAGCAAAATCCTCTAACTCGCCTTTTATTTTTAAAGCCCCTAAGCTGTAAGCCAAGGGTGAGAAAATTTCTAAGGCCTCTAATGATTTTTTAGCCCTTAAGTCCTGATTAAAGTGGTGCAAATTCTCCATTTCATCAAGGGCAATAGCTAAAATCAAAAAAACTGGCCTTAAGTCCTGAGATAAAACAAAAAACATTTTTCTGATATTTTCTGATTGTAAATCGAGAGCGATTTTTTGCCATTTTTTAAGGGGTTTTTTTTCTAAGGCCATTTTCAGATCAAAAACACCCTTAAGTTTTTGAAAGTTTTTTAAAATAAAAAAAACCTCTTTAAAAACAGGGTTATTTCTTGCTTCAAATAACTTGTTTTCAGCTAAGCCATTCAAGAGAGCAGCTAAAATGACATCTTCCTTAAAGCCCATTTGTTGAACAATTAGGGCCACTCTCAAGTTATGCTCAAGGCGAAAAAAACCCTCTTTGGTGTTTTGCTTGAGAATTTTTAAAGCCAATGATAGTGCTTCAGGGTTTTGTACCTTCTTTTTTAGGGTTTGAGTTATTTTTTTTAACATTGAAACCTTTAAATGAGGAGCATTTTTTGTTAGGACAGATCTCTTGATCTCTTTTTAAAGTTAAAAGAGAACCACACGATGGGCAGGTTTTATTTATGGGCTTATCCCACATCGCAAAGTCGCAATGGGGCCAATTAGAGCAACCATAAAAGGGCTTATGTTTTTTAGTAAATTTTTCAGAGATTTCTCCTTGAGAGCATTTGGGGCATTTTATGCCGATGCCCGGTTTTTTTAAAGGGGCGGTGTATTTGCACTTAGGAAACGTCGCGCAAGCTAAAAATTTGCCAAACCGACCCAGCCGAATAATTAAATCGCCTCCGCATTCAGGACATTTTTTATCTGTTTTTTCGGTTAAATCCTTTTTTTCCACTTCTTCCTCTTTTCTAGCAAGGTTACGGGCAAAAGGGAAGTAAAAATCCTTTAAGGTCTTTTGCCAAGTATCTTTGCCTTCGGCTATTTCGTCTAATTCTTTTTCCATTTTAGCTGTAAATTGGATGTCAACAATCTGGGGGAAGTGTTCGGTTAACATATCGTTGGTAATAATCCCTATTTTTGTTGGTTTTAATTTTTTATTTTCATCCCTTTCAACATAGCCCCTCCGTTCTATGGTGTCCATGATAACAGCATAAGTTGAAGGGCGGCCGATTTCTTGTTTTTCTAATTCCTTAATTAAAGTCGCTTGCGAATATCTCGCTTTTGGCTTGGTAAAGTGCTGTTCTTTTTTTAGTTCTTCTAAATCAAGTATTTCTGCTTCTTTTAGCTCGGGCAAGGCATTTTCTGAAAACTTAGCTGGGTAAACTTTTAAAAACCCATCAAACTGTAAGGTTTGCCCGCTGGCTCTGAAAGTATAAACGTTGGCTTTTATTTCAGCTGAAACAATGTCAAAAAATGCCTCTTTCATTTGGCTGGCGATAAATCTTTGCCAAATTAGAGTATAGAGAGATAAAAACTCTTTTTTTGTTATTTTAGTTAGTTTACTGAAGTTCTCAGGCAAAAGCCCTGCTTTAACTGGTCTGATTGCTTCGTGGGCCTCTTGGGCCGTTTTGGCTTTGGTTTTAAAAATTCTCTCTGTTCCTGCTAAATACTCTTGGCCATATTTATTCAAAATAAGGTCTTTGGCCTCAATTAAACTTTCTTTAGCAAGGTTTAAAGAATCAGTTCGATGATAAGTGATTAAACCTCTTTCATACAGGCCCTGGGCTACCATCATTGTTTTTTTAGCTGAAAACCTTAATTTAGAGGAGGCCTCTTGTTGTAAGGTGCTTGTTTTAAAAGGCGCTGATGGGCTTCTTTTTTCTTCCTTTTTTTCAATTTGCGCCACTTGATAAGTGGCTCCTTCTAAATCATTTAAAATGCTTTCGGCTTGTTTTTGGTTTTTTACCTCTAACTTGTCTAAGGCCTTATCACCTTTTTTAGCCAAAAAAGCGGAAAAAACAGGATTTCCTGCTACATCTTTTAGGTCCGGCTTTTTCTGTTGAAGCTTAGCTTCAACAGTCCAATACTCTTCTTCTTTAAAGCCGTCTCTTTCTTTTTCTCTCTCGCAGATTAATCTAACAACAACTGATTGGACCCTGCCAGCTGAAAGCCCTCGCATCACCTTTTTCCATAAAAAGGGTGATAACTTATAGCCAACTAAACGGTCTAAAATCCTTCTGGCTTGCTGGGAGTTTACCAACCTCATGTCAAGGCCTCTTGGGTGTTTAATGGCCTCATGAATAGCTTTTTCAGTAATTTCGTGAAAAACAATTCTCTTGGGGTCCTTTAAGTTCAAGACCTCTTTTAAATGAAAAGCGATTGATTCACCCTCTCTGTCTTCATCAGTTGCTAAGATTACCTCTGTTGCTTGTGTAGCTTGTTTTTTTAGTTCTTTAACATTGGGCTTGGCTTTTTGCAGAATAACATACTCAGGTTCAAAATTATTTTTTAAATCAATTCCTAATTTTTTAGGGGGTAAATCCCGCACATGCCCATACGAAGAAGCAACCGAAAACTCTTTACCTAAAAAATGGCTGATTGTTTTTGCTTTTGTTGGGCTTTCTACAATAACAAGTTGCATAAAATAGAATTAAGAATTAAGAATTAAGAATTATGGTCAACAAAAATATGCCCTTTTAAATGAAACATTTTGGAAACGATCGTCTTCAAAATGTTGCATTTTTCAATAATGGTTTTTTTACCTCTTGTCCTTGATTTATAATTTTTGATACTTAATATTTATTTAGAATATAGCTGTTTCCAAAAATGTTTTTAATTTTATCTTCAAGCTCAAGGGTAGAAATAATCCTTAGAACTTGTTCTGGCTTTAAGTTGGTTTTTTCAATTATTTGATCTGCCGTTAAGGCGCCATTCTGAAGCACTTTTAGAATTAACAGTTCTTCTTTACTGCCTTTTGTACCTTGATATGTTTTATCATAGCTTATTTTAAAGAAATTTAAAATGTCTTTGGGGTTTTGCGTTAAAAGGGCTCCTTTTTGGATTAATAAATTGCACCCCATTGAATTAAGCGAAGTTATATTGCCAGGCAAGGCAAAGACCTGCTTTTTTTGTTTATGGGCCCAACTAGCCGTGTTTAAAGCGCCTGATTTTATTTTTGCCTCTATAACTAAAACCCCCAAAGAAAGGGCGGAAATAAGGCCATTTCTTTTTAAAAAATAACTCGCAAAAGACCTTTGCTTTGGTTCATATTCAGAAATTAAACAGCCCCCCTTTTTAAGGATTTCTTTGGCCAATTTCAAGTTTTCTTGGGGGTAAATTGTTTTTTCACTCAAACCAGTTCCTAAAAAAGCAATTGTTTTACCAGAACCAGCTAAAGCCCCTTTATGGGCCATTGTATCAATACCAACTGCTAAGCCAGAAACAATAGTTAAGCCAGCTTGTGAAAGTTCTTTGGCAAACCGAAAGGCCTGTTCTTTACCATATTCAGTTGCTCTTCTTGTCCCCACAATAGCGAAACCCCTTTCGCTCTTTGAAGGCAAAACACCTCGAAAATAAAGTTTTTCCGGAAAACCCTTAATATCTAATTTACCTTCTTTAATAGGGAAATCCCCCAATACTTCTTGCATCACTCAACATACCATAAAATTTAAAAACCTCCAAGAGCCGATGCTTTAGGGGTTTTGCTTTTTAATCATTTGTTTATTCACTTATTCACTTAGCCACTTTTTTACTTAATCACTTATGTGTTGGTTCTTAGTTTGTTAACTGCTTCAGAGAGCATTTGGCAATAAAGGTTTAAGCCAATCCTGTTGACTGCCCCTGATTGTTCTTTACCTAAAATGTTGCCTGAACCCCTTATTTCTAAATCCCTAATTGCTATTTGGTAGCCAGTACCTAATTCCTGGGCATCTTTTAACGCTTTTAAACGTTGTTTGGCTTTGCCCTTAAGGGTTTTTGGTTTATATAAAAAGTAAGCAAAGGCCTGTTTTTCAGCTCTGCCAACCCTGCCCCTTAGTTGGTAGGCCTGTGAAAGCCCTAATTTAACAGCATCGTCAACGATTAAAGTATTGACATTGCCTAAATCAATCCCGTTTTCAATAATAGTTGTTGAAAGTAAAATGTCTTGTTTTCTATTTTCAAAGTCGTTTAAGGTCTGAATAATTTCTTTTTCTGGTAATTTAGCATGTAAAGTAGCTATTTTGGCCTGGGGCATTATTCTTTGCAGTTTTTCTTTAACAGCAGAAATTGTCTCAATGCGATTATGCAGAAAATAAACCTGCCCACCCCTGCTCAACTCTTTTTTTAAAGCGTTTTTAATTATTTTAGAAGAGAGAGGTAAAACAAAGGTTTTAATTGGCTTCCTGCCTTCTGGGGCTGTTTTAATAAAGCTTAATTGTTTTAAACTAGACAAGGCCAAATGTAAAGTCCTTGGAATGGGGGTAGCTGAAAGATATAAAACATCAAGAAAGGGGTAGTTTTTACATAAAACTTCTTTTTGTTTAACCCCAAATTTTTGTTCGTCATCAATAATTAAAAGGCCTAAGTTTTTAAAAGTTATTTTTTTGGATAAAACACTATGCGTGCCAATTAAAATATCAATTTCACCTGTTTTGATTTTAGATAAAATATCTTTTTTTTCTTTTTCGCTTTGTAAACGGGTCAAAAGAGCTGTTTTTAAGGGTAAGTCACGAAGCCGTTTTTCAAAATTAAAAAAATGTTGGTTAGCTAATATGGTGGTTGGGGCAATCATTACCACTTGCCGTAAATTTTCAGCTGCTCTCGTGGCTATTCTTAAAGCAATTTCTGTTTTACCGAAGCCAACGTCCCCGCAAACAATCCTGTCCATTGGTTTTGTTTCAAGCATATCTTTTTCAATTTCTTTTAAGGTTTGCTCTTGGTCTGGCGTTAAAGTATAAGCAAAGGTTGTTGCTGTTCTTTCAGCCAATTCGCTTTTTTGGTAGGCAGACCTAATGGCTGTTTCCTTTTGAGCGAACATATTTAACAGTTCTTTGGCAAATTTTTCCGTATCTTCTTTAATTTTTCTTTTAGTTTTTTGCCACAAAACACTCCCCAACCTAGAAAGTTTTGGCTCAAATAAGCCGGTGTAACGAGAAAGTTTCCTTTCTAAGCCAACTGGCACATATAATTTGTCCCCCTTAGCATACTCAAGCGTGTAAAAGGAGCTAAGCTCCTTCGACAAGGGAAGGAGCTTAGCTCCTTTCACAATACCCACGAAGCGGCCTATCCCATGGTCAAGATGAACCAAATAGTTGCCTTCTTTAATGCCCTTAATGTCAGAAAACATTTCTTGGCGTTTCAATTTCTTTTTTAAAAGTTCTTGAGCTATTTTTTCATTTTTAATTTCTAAAGAAAGTTTTTTAATCGTTTCAAGGGTATTGCCTAAAAAATCAAGGCGAAAAGCGTTTTTGGTATTAACCGGGAAGACCTCAATAATCCCCCCTGTTTGAGAAAATTCGCCGGGCTCGTCTGTTTTGAAAACCTTTTCGTAGCCCATTTCATCAAGTTTTTTTAAAACATCCGATATTTTAAGGTTTTGGTTTTTTTCTAAAAATAAAATGTTTTCTTGCCAAAAGTTTTGTGTTTCAGTCGCTTTTAAAACCTGATTAAGGTTTTTTTCATACCAAACAAACTCCTTTTCTAAAAAATAAGGAGTGAAACCGACAATTAGTAAATTATTTTTTTGTTTCTCGTTTTCCCTTGATTTTTCCATTACAAAGTTATAGTATTTAAGTAGGTTTTAGTTGATAGGTTATTTTGTATTAAAGGGAGGCGATACCGATGCCAGAAAAAGAGGAAGAGGAAAGATGCCAAAGATTCGTCAACCTTGCCGCTTTTGAGGCGGCTTGTAATAACGACGAATTTGCCGAGGTTTTCATGGGGTTTGCAAAGCGGGCGAGGAGACGTATTTGGGTAGTTCCTCGTCTAATTGTTCAGCCGGCGTGTCCGGTTTAATTATTATCTATGGCCAGGCATAATGCTTGGCCAGCTTTATTTATGGTTTGAGCTATAGCCAACTCTTCTTGTTTGGAAAATTTTTTGAGCACAAAATCCTCGGCTTTGGGGGTGAGTTGGCAGTTGGTAGTAGGTAGTTGGTAGACAGGACGAATTCCGACCTTAACACGAGTGAAGTTTTGCGTTTTTAAGGTGTCAATTATTGATTGGACCCCGTGGTGACCGCCAGAACTTGAGTTTTCAACGATTTTAATTTCACCTAATGGCAAATCAAAATCATCGTGAACAACAATAAGTTGCAATAATTGATTATTAATTATTGATAATTGGCGAAACAGGGCTTTGATTGCAAGCCCGGAGGAGTTCATAAAGGTTTGGGGTTTTACAAGTAAAACCTCTTTTTCAGCAAGGATTCCTTTGGCAGTTTCGGATTTTAATTTTTTGTCCAACTTAAACTTGGGGAAATCGTTTTCTTCCCTAATTGCGTCAAGAACCCTAAACCCGACATTATGTCTAGTTTTTTTGTATTTAAGCCCAGGGTTACCCAGGCCAATTATAATTTTCATATAAATATAATATGATAATTGAAAGAAGTAAGGGGGGTTAGTTTGTGTGCTTATTGATTATAGCATATCTTGCTTGCTTTTGAAATTCTTGCTATTATATATAATAACAACTTAAGATCAATTCTTTATGAAAATTAAATCAGCCTTTTCTTTTGTTTGGGAAATTTTAAAGCTTGCCCTTTTGGCTTTAATAATTGTTTTGCCTATTCGTTATTTTATCTTTCAGCCCTTTGTTGTTAAAGGGGCTTCCATGGAGCCAAATTTTCATGATGGTGATTATTTAATTGTTGACGAGATTTCTTATCGCTTAAGAGCTCCGGAAAGAGGGGAGGTCATCATTTTTAAGTACCCCCAAGACCTTTCGCAAAGGTTTATAAAAAGAGTAATTGGCTTACCCAACGAAAACATTGAAATAAAAGAAAATAGAATAATCATTACAACAAAAATAGGCACACAGTTTATTTTAGAAGAAGGCCCTTATTTACCCTTAGCCACTACAGGGCTTTTTAGCCAAAATATAAAGATCACCTTAAGTGAAAATGAGTATTTTGTTTTAGGCGACAACCGAAGCCATTCTTTTGATTCTCGGGGGTGGGGCTCTTTACCTAAAGAAGATATTATTGGTCGAGCACTTTTTAGGCCTTGGCCTTTAGTTGATTTTGGCCTGATTTTTGAGCCAAGCTACCAAACTAATTAATTTTAAATTATATGAAGTATCAAACACCAACTGGCATGAGAGACCTTTTAGAAGACGATTTAGAGCTGTTCGATAAAATTCTTAAAAATGCTCAAAAAATAGCTGATTTCTATAGGTTTAAAAAGATAGAAACGCCTATTTTAGAAAATTCAGAAATTTTTGAAAAAGGCACTGGTGCTTTTACAGATATTGTTGAAAAAGAAATGTTTTCTTTAACAACAAAAGGCGGTGACCGCCTTACTTTAAGGCCAGAGCTTACCCCGCCAATCGTCAGGGCTTATATTGAAAATGGTATGCAGGCCTTGCCCAAGCCAGTTAATTTATGGTATGCAGGGCCTTGTTTTAGGCATGAGCGTCCTCAAAGTGGGAGGTTTAGGCAGTTCTATCAATTGGGCTTTGAGACCTTTGGTGCTGTTGAGCCAGTTATTGATGCTTTAATTATTTTAACTTGCTATGCTGTTTTAAAATCGCTTGGTTTAAAAAATTTAGTTGTTCAGGTTAATTCAATTGGTTGCTCTTCCTGCCGACCCTATTTTAAGAAAACCCTTACTTCCCACTTAAAAAAATCTTTAAGCTCTTTGTGTGCTAACTGTAAGGGTCGTTTGAAAAAGAACCCTTTAAGAATCTTAGATTGTAAAGAAGAAAAGTGTGAAAGAATTAAAAAATCTTGCCCGCAAATTTTAGATCACCTCTGTAAGAATTGCCATGATCATTTCAAAGCGCTTTTAGAGTTTTTAGAGCCAGCCGGCATTCCCTTTTCCCTTAACCCTTATTTAGTTAGAGGTCTTGATTATTATACTAAGACCGTTTTTGAAATAGTTCAAGAATCAGGCAAGAGCCAGGGCTCGTTGGCTGGTGGGGGGAGGTATGACGATTTAGTCAAATTGCTTGGCGGTAAGCCCACTCCTGCTTGCGGGGCAGCAATTGGCTTAGACAGGGTAGTTCTTTTGCTTAAAGGAAGTCAAGAAAAAAAGGAAAAACAAGAAAGAGCCGATGTTTTTTTAGCTCAAGTAGGGGACTTAGCTAAGCAAAAAAGTTTAATTTTATTAGAAAGTTTTAGGCAAGCTGGCATTGATTTGGCTCAAACCATTAGCAAGGACTCTCTTTCTTCACAATTAAGAACTGCCAGCAAACTGGAAGCTCAGTTTAGTTTAATTTTTGGCCATCAAGAGGCCTTGAAAGATCAAATTATAGTTCGGGAAATGTCTTCAGGACGGCAAAAAACAATCGCCTTAGCTAAGGCCGTTCAAGAAATTAAAAAACGTTTAAAATAAATCAAATTGAATCGGTTAGCTTAACAAGAGGGCTTGCATTTTTTAGCAAAATAAGTTATTCTATTATTATGCCGTTAGAAGTGGAAAAACAAGGGAGAGAATCTTCCCAAAATGTTGTCAGACGTTTTACGCTTAAATTAAGAAAAAGCGGGATTTTGCTTTCAGCTAGAAAAAATAGGTTTTTTAAAAAAGATCAATCTGTTCCCTTAAAGAAACGATCTGCCTTAAGGCGCTTAGTTAAAAAAGAAGAGTATTTGAAGCAAAAAAAGCTAGGCCGTGTTTAAGTTTAAGTTTCTAAGGCAGGGTTGATTTTATTGGAATTGGAAATCCGCTTGGGCGGGTTTTTGTTTTCCACAGCTTGAGTTGGATGTAAAAAACATTTGCCTTGTTTTTTTTGTTTTGCTATGATAAAGAAATGATTGAAATAAATAATTTAACCGAATCCAAGGTTAATAAGGCCTTAATTAAAGAAACCCTTAATTTAGTTCTTAAAAAAGAAGGCCTCAAGGAATCTTCAATTATTTCTTTAGCTTTGGTTGGGCCTGGCAGAATGCGAAAAATTAACAAGACCTATCGTCATAAAAATAAATCAACAGATGTTTTAGCTTTTGTGGAGCAAAAAACAGCCCTGGGTAAATATAAAATTGGGCGTTTAGAAAAAATTCAGGGCTTAGGTGAAATTATTATTTGCCCTAGGGAAGTCAAGAAAAATGCTAAAAAATTTAAAGTTTCATTTGAAAAAGAGCTTTTAAAAGTTTTGATTCATGGTGCTTTGCATCTTTTGGACTATAATCACGAACAAAGTGGGAAAAAGGCCATTGAAATGGCTCAAAAAGAAGCCGAATATTTAGAACAAAGTTTATAAGGGATATTTTTTATGAAAAATCAAATTTTTACTTCATTAGATATCGGTAGTCACTCGATTAAAGGGGTTTGCCTTAAACAGAATAATGAGGGTATTTTTGAAGCCCTTGCTCACTCGCACAGGCCTTGTTTTGTGGGAGTAAGAGCGGGTGAAGTAATTAAACCCGAAGAAGTTGCCAAAGCGATTCAAAGGGTTAAGTCAGAGCTTGGCAAGAAGGTCAATCTAAAAATTAAAAAGGTCTTTGTTAATATCAGCGGAGCCCATATTTCTTCGGTGCCTTCTCAAGGGTTAGTTTCGGTTTCAAGAGCTGACCAAAAAATTTCTAAAGAAGATGTCAAAAGGGTTTTAAAGGCGGCGGAAGCTATTAATTTGCCCTCTAATCGGGAAATTTTGGAGGTCTTTCCTAAAGAATTTATTATTGACGGAGAGGGTGGGCTTAAAGATCCAGCTGGGCTTGAAGGTATTCGCTTAGAAGTTAAGGTTATTTTAAGCACTATTTTCTCGCCTGTTTTAGCAAATTTATATCAAGCCGTCGAGGGGGCTGGTTTAGAAATTGAAGATATTATTTTAAGCCCCTTAGCCCAAGCTAGGGCTATTTTAAACGAAGAGCAAAAAGAATTAGGCGTGGCTTTAGTTGATTTAGGGTTTGCGACAACTTCTTTAGCTATTTTTGAAAAAGGGGATTTAATTGATTTTGCGATTTTTCCAGTTGGTTCTTCTCATATTACTAACGACTTAGCGATTCTTTTACGAACTGAAATAGAAACAGCAGAAAATATTAAAAAACAATACGCTAAGTTAGCTATCTTAGGAAAAAAGGCACCTACTTGGGGCCAAAAAAAAGAAAAGTCAGCCAAAGAAGATTTAATCGAAATACCAGAAAAAGCAATAAAGTTTTCTAGAAAGTTTTTATTAAATATTGTTGAGTCCCGGGTTGATGAAATATTTTCTGAAGTAGAAAAACATTTAAAGAAAATGACCGGTCAAGAGCAGTTGCCGGCCGGTTTGGTTCTAACTGGGGGTGGGGCTTCTTTGCCGGGGATTGTTGAGTTTGCTAAAGAAAAGTTTAATTTACCTTGCAGAGTAGCCCAAATTTATGGGATTAAGGGTGCCGATGGTCAGGAATTTTCTGCTTGTTATGGGATGGCAATGTATGCTTTAGAAAAAGAGGGCTCTTTTGAACATCAAAAATCAGGTGGCACTAGTTTTTTTGCTAAAATAAAAAAGTTTTTTAAAATTGTTTTTAAAGCATTTTTACCTTAAAATTAATGAATCTAAGCCCTAAAATTAAAGTTGTTGGCGTGGGGGGGTCTGGTGTTAACGCTGTTTCAAGAATGTTTAAAGAAAAGATTAGCAATATTGAATTAATTGCTGTTAACACTGATGCCCAAAGTTTAAAGGCCTGCCCTCTTGAAAAAAAGTTTTTGATTGGCCAAAAAATAACCAAGGGCCTGGGCACTGGCATGGATTTTAAGTTGGGCGAGAAAGCAGCCAGAGAAAATATCGCTGACTTAAAACAGGCCTTTTTAGGTGCTCATCTTTTATTTTTAACTTGTGGCTTGGGTGGGGGCACTGGTTCAGGGGCAATTTCTGTTTTAGGTGAAATTGCCAAAGAGTTAGGTGTTTTAACCGTGGCTGTAATTACTTTGCCTTTTAGCTTTGAAGGGGTTTATCGGAAAACTATTGCTCTTACTGCCTTAAAAAATATTTCTTTAAATGTAGATTGTTATCTAACGATTAAAAATGATCGGCTTTTAGAATTGGTTGGCCAAAATGCTACCTTAGAAAGCAGTTTTTGGGTTTGTGATGGGATTTTAAGAGAGGCGGTTAAAGCGATTTCTGATTTAATTTCTTTACCTGGCATTATTAATGTTGATTTTGCTGATTTAGGGACAATTTTAAGAAATTCTGGCCAAGGGTTTTTAGGTATAGGCAAGGCCAAAGGCGAAAAAAGGGCTTTAATAGCAGCCAATATGGCTTTGCAGTCGCCTCTGCTTGATTTTTCAATCAAAGATGCCGAGGGTATTCTTTTAAACATTGCAGGAGCTGAAGACCTTTCTTTAATTGAAGTAAACATAGCGGCTACCACGATTAAAAAACAAGCCAAAGACGGAGCCAAAATTGTTTTTGGCGTTTCCGAAGATGTTTCTTTAGATAAAGGCGAAATGAAAGTCACCCTAATCGCCACCGCCAAGTAGTTTAAAAAAGCTTTTAAGGTAGTGTTGGCTTTAAAAAACAGAGTTATCCACAGAGGTTGGCAAAATTAGCTCTTGTCAGCTTTTTTGTTTTAGTTATAATGAAGTAATTGTTCACAACCTCATCCGCACTTTGAATTTTTTGGAGTGCGGATTTTGACCCCTTTGAATTAAAAAATAGTCAAAAAATATGCTTGAATATATTACCAAAATCCAAAAAAGGTCAGGCGACATTGAAACCTTTGACCAAGAAAAAATTCAAAAGGCGGTTTTTAAGGCCCTAACAGCAACGGGGGAAGCCGGCCAAAAAGAGGCGCAAGAAGTAACTTCGGAGGTTGTTCGCATTTTGAATTTAAGGTTTGAGGTGGGGCAAGTGCCTCAAGTTGAACAGGTGCAAGATATTGTTGAAGAGATTTTAATGGTCAAGGACTTTATCAAAACAGCCCGGGCTTTCATTTTATACCGAGATCAACGAAGACGGATTAGAGAATTAGGTGAGGTTTACGACGAAGCGGTTGAGATTTACGACCAATATATTTCAGAAATGGATTGGCAAGTCAAAGAAAACGCTAATATGGCTTATTCTTTGCAGGGCTTAAATAATTACGGGGTTTCTTCTTTAAGTAAAAGGTATTGGTTAAACAAAATTTACCCCAAGCCTATTAGAGATGCCCTTGAGAGTGGCGATTTCCACATCCATGACCTTGATGTTTTGGGGGCCTATTGTTGTGGCTGGGATTTATACGATTTATTGCTTCGAGGTTTTGGCGGGGTTAAAGGTAAGGTAGAATGTGCCCCAGCTAAACATTTAAGTTCGGCCTTAGGGCAAGTTGTTAACTTTTTATATACGCTTCAAGGCGAGTCAGCTGGCGCTCAGGCAATGTCTAGTTTTGATACTTTATTGGCGCCTTTTATTCGGTATGACAATTTAAGCTATAGTCAAGTCAAAAAGTCCATGCAATCGTTTATGTTTAATTGCGCTGTGCCCACTCGCGTCGGATTTCAGACCCCTTTCAGTAATATAACATTAGATTTGCACCCTGCGGCTTCTTTTGTTAAACTGCCAGTAATTATTGGGGGTAAGCCCCAAAAAGAAACTTATGTTGATTTTCAAGCAGAAATGGACCTATTAAATCAGGCCTTTTATGAGGTGATTATGGAGGGGGATAAAAATGGCCGGATTTTTACTTTTCCAATCCCCACAGTTAACATTACCAAGGATTTTGACTGGCAAAGGTCAGCCCTTGAAGCTCTTTGGCAAGCAACGGCTAAATATGGGGTAAATTATTTTGCTAATTTTATTCAATCAGACATGAACCCCGAAGATGTTAGGAGTATGTGTAAATTGCCCCATTGCCAGATAATTTATAAAAACGCGAACGGTGAAATTGCGAAAACACCAATTAGAAGAATTGTTGATGATTTCATCAAAAGGGGAAACAGAATAGAAGTTTTAATGAATGGGCAATTCAAACCAGTAAAAGATGTTTTAAAGTTGAAATTAACAGCAGAAGATGTCTTGAAAATAAAATTAGACAACGGAGTCATTGACAAAATGACCATGGATCACCCTTCAGTTATAATTACAGAGGGTAATTTGAAAGTTGTTGAGAGTAAAGATTTGAAAGTTGGGGATGAATTTCCAATTAGTAAATACCATTATGAAGGGGAGTTGGGCGATTTTGACTTAGGCAGAGTAATTGGGCTTTATTTGGGCGATGGCTGGTTATCTCATAATGGAGCGACGGTTAATTTTGTCTTTAATAAAAAAGAAAAAAAGTTAATTGATTTCGTAAGTTTGTTTGCTGGAAAAAGATATGCTACTAAAACGCGCGTTGAGATAAACGAAAAACATAATTATTGCAGGGTTGCTGTGGCCAGTAGAGCACTTGGTGAGCTTATCAAAGAGTATGCGAGAGGTGATGGCTCCTTGGTAAAAAGAATTAATTCTAAATCCTTTGCTCGTTGTGTTGATTTTAGAAAGGGCATGCTCATTGGTATAATTGAAAGCGATGGTTCTGTTGTTAATCGCAAGTATATTGCGCTTCATTTAGGCAACAAGGGATTAATCAAGGATATTTTGATTTTGTCAAGGACATTAGGGGTTAATGCCACTTATTTTGAATCAAAAAATAAAACTGGCGAGAAAGAAAAAATGGCCTTTAATTTAAGGTTTGCTCAAGATGTGCCTTCTTGGATAGGAGGTTATTTTGCCTTGAACAAGGGTAAAAATTTAAAATATAAGGAATATGAACATTTTTTTGGAGTTAAGATAGTTAGCATAGAAAAAATTAAATATACTGGTTATGTTTATGATTTTGAGATAGATTCAAAAGAGCATTTGTTTCAATTAGCCAATGGCATTATTACTCATAATTGCTGTCGCTTGCGATTGAGTAATAAAGAGTTGCTTAAAAAAGGGGGCGGGCTTTTTGGCGCTAACCCCCAAACAGGTAGTATCGGGGTGGTCACAGTCAATATGCCCCGAATTGGTTATTTATCAAAAACAAGGGGTGAGTTTTTTCAAAGATTAGGGGCTGTGATGGATTTGTCTAAAGATTCTCTTGAAATTAAACGCAAAGCTGTTGAGGATTTTATGGAAAAAGGCCTTTACCCTTACTCAAAACACTATTTAGCCAATGTGAAAACAATGCGGGGCGTGTATTATGGCAACCACTTTTCAACAATTGGGCTTTTGGGTTTAAACGAGTGCTTGCTCAATTTTATGGGCGAAACCATTGCTTCAACCAATGGCAGGCAGTTTGCTTTAGAAGTTTTAAACTTTATGCGAGAAAGAATTATTGGCTACCAAGAACAAACTGGTAATTTGTATAACTTAGAAGCAACCCCAGCTGAAGGGGCGAGCTTTAGGTTGGCTTTAAAAGATAAAAAGAAATACGAAAATATTATCACAGCCGGCACAAAAGAGGTACCCTATTACACTAATAGCTCTCAATTGCCAGTTAATTACACAGACGATGTTTTTGAAGCCCTTGATTTACAAGACAACCTGCAGTGTGCCTATACGGGAGGCACCGTCGAGCATATCTTCTTAGGGGAACGGTTGTCTGATATTGAAACAGTTAAGCATTTAGTTAAAACCGTTTTTACAAACTATAAATTACCCTATATTACTTTAACCCCAACCTTTTCTATTTGCCCAGTACACGGATATTTATCTGGCGAACGCTGGAAATGCCCCCAATGTATGGTTGACCAGGATTGCGAGGTTTATTCTAGAGTGGTTGGCTATTTAAGGCCCGTTCAGCAATGGCATAAAGGCAAAGCCCAAGAGTTTAAAGAAAGAAAGGTTTTTACGATGAAACCGGGTTATCTTAAAAAAGGGTAATATGTTTATAGCTGCTTTGCAAAAAACAACCCTGCTTGACTACCCCGGGCGGTTAGCTTGTATTGTTTTTTTAGCTAACTGTAATTTTAAATGCCCTTTTTGTTATTCTAAAGAGATTGTTTTAGAAGAGGAAATAAAAAACATTCTTCCCTTAAAAGAAGGTGATTTTTTTGATTTTTTAAAAAAAAGAAAAGGCAAATTAGAAGCAGTTGTTATTTGTGGGGGTGAGCCAACAATTAACCCTACATTGCTTAGTTTTTGCCAAGAAATTAAGAGTTTAGGGTATAAAGTTAAGCTTGACACGAATGGTTCAAACCCAGTAATGGTTAAAAAGTTGCTTAAAGAAAATTTAATTGACTATGTCGCCATAGACCTTAAAACCTCAAAAGAAAAGTACCAAAAACTAACCGGCTCTTTAATTAAAAATGTTGCTGAAAAGGTTAATCAAACCCTTTCTCTTTTAAAAGAAAGTAAAATTGATTGGGAAGTAAGAACAACTTGCGTGCCAGGTTTTATTGATAAGGAAGATATTTTAAAAATAGCTCAATGGGCTAAGGGTGCTCCAAAGTATTATTTGCAAAACTTTAGGCCCCAAAAAACCCTTGACCCGGCTTTTGAAAAGGTTAAGCCCTATTCTTCCCAAGAAATGGAAGAAATGCGTCAAATCGCTTCACCATTTTTTATGTCTTGCGATGTCCGCTAAGGTAATCTGAGTTAAACTTTATCTTTTATTTATTCTATGTTAGAATAAAAGCAAAAAGATGAAATTTCCTCGTTCAAAAAAGCTTATTTTTGTCAACAATAAAGGCGGAGTTGGTAAAACCACGCTCGCTTTTAATTGCGCTGTGTCGTTCGCTAATCAGGGCTATAAGGTAGTTTTAGTTGACCTTGACCCGCAATGCAACCTTACGCACTTGTCTTTGGGTAGCGAGTTTTATGAAAAAAATTTATTTTCTCAAAAAGAACCGACAATTTACGATGTTTTACGAGGCGTGATAGAGGGTGGCTCTGATGTTGATTTTTCGGTAAAGTTTTTACCAGTCAAAGCAAATCAAAACCTTTTGCTTTTAAAGGGCGACATTAGCCTTTCTGTCTACGAAGGTCTGCTCTCAACTGCTTATGGTCAAGCCGCTTCTGGCCAACCCATTGGTTATTTCCAAACCAGCGCTATAGATCGCTTTTTAAGAGAAAAGGGCTTAAGCGAGCAGATTGATATTTTTATTATTGATACCTCTCCTAGTTTAGGCCTTTTAAACCAAATAATTTTACTTGGCACTGACTATTTTGTTGTGCCGATGGTGCCAGATGGTTTTAGCGTTCAGGGGATTGAAAACTTAGGCATTGTTTATGAAAAATGGAAAATTCAGTGGCGAAATTCCGCCAAAGCTCTTTCTGGCAATACGGAAACGAAGTTCGTCCTTCCTGGGGACCCGCTTTTCCTTGGTTATATTGTCAATTCGTATAATGTTTATGGCAAGCAACCCATTGTTGACCATAGGGTTTGGATTGAAAAGATTCCGCAGAAAGTAAAAACATATTTATCAGAAAAGCATTGTCGCAATGGTTTAGTCCAAGAGAGCTGGAAAAACCCTTTGCAAATTATTCAGGATTACGGAAGAATCCCGGCTAAATGCCAGGACTTGGGCGTCGCTATTTTTGACCTTGACCCAGTGCAAATAGCAGAAAACCAACAAGGCACCAAAGAAAACATTGAAAAAGCCAAAGAAGAATTCGCCAACCTCTCCACGGCCATTCTACGGGTTTTATCTTTATATTAAATTAAAAGTTGACTTTTAGGAGTTTTTAGGTAGGATAAAAGATGATTTTACCTTATTCTAAAATCCTCTTTTTTGCTTGCTTGTCTTTTATTTTAGGCATTTTTTTGAATTCGTTTTTGCCAATTTCTCAAATACTTATTTGGGAAATTTTTATTTTGGGCTTTTTTTATTTAATTTTCTTTTTTAAAAACAAAAAAGTTTTTGTCTTTGTTCTGTGTTTTTTAGCTTTAGGGATTGGGCTTTTCCGGGCAAATGTTATTTTACCCCAAGAAAAGGTAAGCCAAAAAGAAAGTTTTTTTCCTGCCTTCAAAGAAAAGCTTGAACAAAACATTTCAACAAGGGTGCCTTTCCCAGAAAGTGCTTTTGCTTTGGCTTTAATCTTGGGCGATCAAGGCCGAATTCCTTTTTCCTTAAAAGAAAAACTGAGCCAAAGTGGTTTACGTCATATTACCGCTGTTTCGGGTGCGCATATTGTTATTTTAACCGGGGCCTTGGTTTTGCTGGGCTCTCGTTTAAAGCTTGGTCGGCTTCGGGCAAATTGGTTTGGTTTGATTGTCATTTGGCTCTTTCTTTTTCTGATTGGCTTTCGCAGTTCCGCTTTAAGGGCGGTGATTATGGCAAGTTCTTTTTTAATCTCTGATATTTTAGGCAGAAATAAGGCGATTTTTCGTGTTTTAGTTCTTTCAGCCACTATAATGCTTATTTTTAAGCCAGACCTTTTAAGGTATGACCTTGGTTTCCAGCTTTCTTTTTTGGCTGTTTTAGGGATTGCTTTTTTTCATTCATTTTTTAAGCAGATTTTTGAGAAAATACTTCAGAAACGTTTTTCTTTTTTTACTTCTATAATAGCGATGACTTTTTCTGCACAACTCTTTACCTTGCCTTTGCTTCTTTATTATTTTGGCTCTACTTCTTTGGTTTCACCTATAACTAATCTTTTGGTTTTACCCATAATTCCTTATTTAATGGGGGCGAACTTTATTTTTGCCTTGTTCTCACTTTTACTTGGCCCCTTAGTCGTTGTCTTTGTCTTACCTGTTTGGCTTTTAACTAAATACCTTATTTTTATCGTTGTTTTTTTCGCTAACCTTCCCTTTGCTTCTGTTGCCCTTAAAATTCACTGGTTTTGGCTTTTCCCCTCGTATTTCTTGCTTTTTACCCTCGCCTTTCTCCTCCAACATCATCAACGTCAAAAGCTTTTACCTTAATCAAAATGTGTCATTCCGACAAAAAAGCTATCCAATGAAAGATTTTTAAGGTATAATTAGTAATAACATTAAAGGACTAATGTTTGATTTCAAAAAACTTGTTTTAAGCTTTAAATACGCTATAACTGGCATTAAAACAGCTTTCAAAAAAGAGCAAAGTTTTCGTTTAATGCTTCTGGCGGTTTTTTTTGTCTTAGGGTTATCGTTTATTTTAGGGTTAAATAATTTCGCCAAAGCTATTTTGGTCTTGTCTTGTGGGTTTGTTTTGGGCTTAGAACTTTTAAATTCGCAAATTGAAAAGATTTTAGATATTGTCCAACCCTGTCTAGATAGTCGCGTTAAACATATTAAGGACTTATCTGCGGGAGCTGTTTTAATTGCTTCAATTACCGCTTTGGTAGTCGCTATTTTTCTTTTTTTACCTCATTTGTTATAATAAAAAAATATGTTGCAAAAAATTAAACAAATTCTCCAAACAGACCTTTCGCCTATTTTTAAGAAAGAGTTTTATGTTTTTCCAAAATTAACCTCTTTTGAAGTAAAAAAAGCGCGTAAAGCCCTCAAGGTTAACTTTGTTTTACCAAAACTAGCCAAGAAAAAACAAATTCGGCCTGTTTTTACTATAACCTTGTTTTTAGTTATTTTTGCTTGCGGGGTTTATCTGGGCAATCAAGTTGATTTTAAATTAATCAGCCAAAGCCAAGCTAATGTTTTAGATACCGTGAAAGGTTGGCTTTGGTTTTTGCCTCAAAGCGAGCAAAAGGTAATTTCAGGCGAAACTTTTGACCTTAAAGAAAGCGAAAACCCTGTTTACGCCCCCCAGACCAGCCAAGAGGAAATGATTATTTTAGCTGTAGAAAAAGCCATCCCAGCGGTTGTGACCATTATTATTAGCAAAGATGTGCCAACTTATGAGCAGTATATTGAAAGGCAAAAGCCATTTGGCGATTCCTCGCCCTTTGAAATTCAAGTCCCCAAATTAAGGCAAAATGGCACCCAAGAGCAAGAGATTGGCTCTGGGAGTGGCTTTATTGTTTCTAAAGACGGCCTAATTGTTACTAACAAGCATGTGGTCTATGATAACAAGGCCTATTACACAGTTTTTATGTCAGATGGCTCTTTTTATAAAGCGAAAGTCTTAGGCACAGACCCGGTTCAGGACTTAGCTTTAATCAAAATTGAGACCGAAAACGAAGTCAACAAGACAGGCCAAGTTAAACAAAAAACCTTTCCCATTTTAACCTTGGGCGATTCTTCTAAAATAAAAATAGGCCAAACAGCCATAGCCATTGGTAACGCTTTAGGTGAGTTCTCTAATACTGTCTCGGTGGGGGTTATTTCAGGCACAGGTCGGACAATTACCGCTGAAGGTGCTGGTATTTCTGAAATTTTAGAAGATATTTTACAAACAGATGCCGCTATTAATAAAGGCAATTCAGGCGGCCCCTTGCTTAATTTGCGAGGCGAAGTAATTGGCGTTAATGTAGCTGTGGCCGAAGAGGCCCAAGGCATTGGCTTTGCTGTGCCCATAAACGAGGCCAAAATAGACATTAAGCAATACCAAGAACAAGGCAAAATATCCCGGGCCTTCTTAGGGGTCCGTTATGTTGAAGCAGATGATTCTGGGGTTTTAATTTCAAGGGGCGATAACGTCAACGAACCAGCCATTACCCCTGATTCAGCCGCTGATAAAGCCGGTTTAAAAGAAAATGACATTATTTTAGAGGTTTCAGGTGAAAAAATTACCCCTAATAACACTTTAAGCAAAATTATCCGCCAGCATTACCCCGGGCAAACAATTACCCTTAAAGTTATGCGTGCTCAAGCCATTTTAACCCTCCAGGCCGTTTTAGGCGACCGCACTGAATAAACCTTTATGAAAGAACTCGTAGCGAGTAGTTGCCAAGATGTCATTCTGAACGGAGTGAAGAATCTTTTATCCCCTATGTCATGCTGAGCCAGCAGGCGAAGCATCTCTTGCCCTTGGGTGTGAGATCCTTCGCCTGCTGGCTCAGAATGACGGGCAAAAGGCGTTTTACTCGCTACAAGTTAAAACTAATCAGCGTTTGTTTGTTAGGGGTTGCTTGTAGATACGATGAGGCATCAAAGCCCTGCCAAAAGGTTTTGGATTTAGCTAAAAAAGAGGTCTTAATGCCGGTTTGCCTCGAGCAATTAGGAGGGCTTTTAACTCCTAAGAGGGCAAGGAGTTTAAGTGGAGCTTTCATCTCGACCAAGGGGGATTTTACGCCATAGAAATAGTAGCTTCTTGTAAGAGCTGGTGCCAAAACTTCCCACCCAAAGACGATGATTTAATTGATAAACAACCCTTTTTAGAGTCAATCAAAGTTTATCAAATAGAAAGAGAAATAATCAGTTATTTACCCCCTAACAACCCACCCAAAGAAGGCAATTGCCGCCCTTTTTTATCTATCGCTGTAGTTGGACTTGCCTTAAAACATTTCAACATTAGAGCTAAAGCCACTAAGGGCGATAAATATGCCCTCTTTTTTAGAGACGACGAAGACCTTAAGCTAAAAATTAACGACAAAACCCAATTTAACCAAGAGCCCAAATCCCACAAACACTGGTATTGGTGTGGCAGAACCCTACAAGGCACGAGCAAAGAGTTTAGCCAATCATTCAATCAAAAGTCATATCTTAACTATCTTGAGCTTTTTGCTGATAGGTCGCCCACCCTTGAAGCCATTAACTTAACCCTTGATTTAAAAAGCTTTCAAGATGTCCAGCGAATTAAAAACCTTTTAAAAGCCAAGATAATAGCTAAAGAGGCCTATTTAAGGCAAGACACAGACACCGCTTCTCAAGTTTTACATACTTTTAAAGAGGGTGATGAGGTTCTTGTCTCTCCAGAGATAAGCCAAGGCCAAGCCCCTTACGAAAAACAAAAAGATTATACCAATACTTGGCACAAGGTTGTTTTTTAAGACCAAGAGGGCTATGTTTTTGCTAAGTTCGTAGAGGTTAAGGGCGAAGACCAAGAAACAATAAAAGCAAAAATCATTGCAATAGCCAACAAGCACAATCAAGACCCTTGTTTGATGTTAGCGATTGCCCAAAGAGAGTCGCAATTTTTCCCTTATACTGTATCTGAAGTTGACGCAAAGGGATTGTTTCAATTGACTCCGATTGCTGTAAAACAGGATCAAGAAACATTTTTCAAGGAAGTAAAAGAAGTTGATCTTTTTGATGTTGACCAAAACATTGAACTTGGCATTTTATATTTTAAATATTTAAAAAACGTTTATCAAAACGAAAAAGACCCAACACTGGTCTTGCAACAACAATTGGCTGCCTGGAATTGGGGGCAAGGCCACATACCTTCTGATAAAAAGTTTAACTTTAATCAACAACCAACAACAGTTCAGCAGTTTGTTGGAGATATTTTGCAATATCAGAGAGACTGCGAACAACAAAAAATAAAACAAGCGGGTAAAATAAATCTCCCGTTGCTTTTAGCTGGCTGCTTTGTCTTTTCTTGCTTAATTTTGTCTTTAGGTTTATGTTGTGCACACAAAATAATTGAACCAAAAGATGGATGGCAAAAGGCCTTTCAGGATTGGGATGCCGTGGCAGGTAGCTCAATAGATGTTAATAGCGACGGGAAAATAGATTTATTAATGCTGATGTATGATAGAGGTCCTGCCATTGAGAGAACAAATAAAGTTATTCTTGTGCAGGGGGATAGTTGGAGGGAGTTATTATCTGAATCGCTTTGTGGTTTTATGGGCTGGGAAATAGGCGATTTTAACCAAAATGGCAAAACTGAACTTTTAATTCGTTATGATGATTTTGGCATGGCTGGCTGGCAGAGCTGGTATTTATACGAGTGGAAAAATAATAATTTTGAACTTTTGATTGATGAGAATCAAATTTTATCCAACTTAGAAGTTGAAGATATGGACAATGACGGTTTTTCAGAAATCATTCAAACCTTTTGGCCATATGAAGAACCAAAATCCAAACAGATTTTTAAATGGAATGAGCAATCCCAGCGTTATCTTCCCGGAAAAGTTTTTCCAGTCAGAGAGCTTTAATTTTATCCTTAAAATCTATGAAATTTATCCTACATCTCGTCTAAGGTTTCAAGGCCTAAAAGGTTAAGGCCTTGTTTAAGGGCTACAGAGACGGCTTCAACTAATTTTAAGCGAGCTTGAGTTAAGTTAGGGTTTTTTTTATTAATCACGGGCAGGGCTTGGTAAAATTGGTTAAAAAGCAAAGCTAAATTATAAACGGCTTGGGTTAGTTTAGAGGGGTTTAATTCCGCTTGAGCGTCTTTTAAAGCGATTTTTATTTCTAAAAGCCCTCTTGCTAAAGCCAAGGCCTCCCTTTCTTTTAAAAGTGAAAAATTAGTTTGCTTTGCCTGGATCGTGGCTTTTGTCTTTATGTTTGCCTTTCTTAAAACGCTTTTTGCTCGAGCATAACTATACAAGCAATAAGGCCCGGTTTTGCCCTCAAAAGAAAGCGACTGCTTTGGGTCAAAATGCAAGTCCGTTGGGGCGTTAGCGATTAAAAGGTAAAACTTAATCGCACCTAAGGCGATTTTACAAGCCCTTTCGTTTAATTCTTTTAAAGAAAGTTTATTTTTTAAATCCCGTTTTTTAATTTCTTCTTTAGCCATTTCTTCCATTTCCGCGATTAAACCGTCACCGTCAACCACCTTGCCTTCTCTAGATTTCATTTTGCCTTCAGGCAAATAAACCATCCCATAAGATAAATGATAACATTTTTCAGCAAAATCAAAACTAAGCTGGCTTAAAATTTCAAACAAACATTTGAAATGGTAGTCCTGTTCACTTCCCACGACATAAATTGATTTGTCTAATTTATATTTTTTAAATTTTTCCACCGCTGTTCCTAAGTCCTGAGTGGTGTAAACAGAAGTGCCGTCAGCCCTTAAAAGCACTTTTTTATTGGGTTTTCCGTCTTTGTTTAAACCAAACTTGCTTTGGGGCAACTGAGCCACTGCTTGACCATTAGCTTCTTTTTGGAAAACTCCTTTTTTCAGGCCTTTTTCAACAATATCTTTGCCTAATTTATAAGTTTTACTTTCATAAAAGAAAACATCAAATTTTAAGCCAAACTTTTGGTAGGTCTCTTTAAAGCCCTTATAAACCCAAGCATTCATTTTTTGCCAAAGTTCCCTTACTTCTTTATCCTCCGCTTCCCATTTTTTTAGCATTTCTTGAACCTCATCTTTGAGTGTCGGTTTTTTTTCTTCTTCAAGGCCGTATTTCACATACCATTTGCCCACGAAATGGTCGCCTTTCATTTTGGCCGTTTCTGGGGTTTCTCCTCCGCCCCACTTAAGCCACGAGAGCATTGATTTACAAATATGAACGCCCCTGTCGTTAATTAAATTAGCGGAAATAACTTTATTCCCGCTAGCTTTAAAAATTTCCACTAAAGCTGAGCCCAAAGCCCCATTGCGCAGATGCCCTAAGTGCAAGGGCTTGTTCGTGTTCGGGGAAAGATATTCAATCATTATTTTTTCTTTTTGTTTGGTTTTTTCAGCTAACCCCTTTTTAACTATTTTTCCTAAGATCTCTTTAAAAAGGATGTTATTTTTAACCTTAAAATTAACATAAGGCCCCATGGCCTCAACTTTGTCTAAAATATCCAATTTTAAGTTTTGGCTAAGAATTTTCGCAGTTTCTTGAGCCGTTCTCCCTATTTTTTTAGCTATTTCAAAGGTTTCAAAACAAAAATCCCCTAATGCAATATTGGGTGGAAACTTTAAAACAATATCTTCTAAAGAAAGTTTTATTTTAAAGCTTTTAGCAACCGTCTTAATTAATTCTTTTTTTATTTTTTTTTCAATTTTCAGCATAAATTATTCTTTAATCTTACCCTAACTTGCCTTGCTTGTAAACTAACGGATTAGTAAAAGCTTGACAATTCCGCAAAATAAAGGAAAATGAAATAAGATCAAGCACTATGTTAATTCAAAAAGTAAAAACAGCAATTAAAGTTGGTGATTTTATTCTAAGAAGGAATCACCGAAACAAAATTGATCTTAAATATTTATCAGCCCTTTCTCTGAAAATTTTAACTGACGATATAGCTCGCATTTATTTGTTTGTTGAGGATGGCATTATTAAGAAAATAGGGGGCTCTACTTCAAAAGGTGGTATAAAATCAACGATGAGTTTTTATACTTCAGCTATGACGGGTAGCCCTGGGGTGCCAAGATTTATCCTCCATTTGTTGGTTGAAAAATCTCTTAAGAAAGGTTCAAAAATGGAATTGTTTATGATAACCTCTCCTAAAACATTAGCCACAGTAAATGGGCTTTTTGGCTCTAAAAAAGTTGAGATTGCCAGCTTTAAAGAAATGGAGGATTTGTGTAAGTTTGATTATTATTCAAGAAAAAACAAATACCCCGATTGGAACTTTCAAGAAAATCATCAGCCCTATCCTGCCGATTTAGCTAAAAAACATGTTTTGTATCATCAAAAGAGATTGCGGTCAAGGCAAAAAAAGAAATAAACTTAATTTTTTGGTGGGCCGTAAATTAAAAGCTCGTGAGATTCTTTGATATGGCTACTTGAGCCATTTTTTCTATTCTGACCTATTCTTGTCTCTCCCTGACCTAAGGTATATTGCCAAATTGGAAAAAATTGTTGAAAGCCCTTGTAATATTCTCTAATAATAGGGCAGTTGTTATAAGATAAAATAAATCCGGCTTTATGATTTTTTAATAAATCTCTTAATTTTTCATGCGGAAAGCCGTTGTGGTGCACTGGGATATTCCTCATTGGGTAAATACCCTTAAACATTTTTGAATCGCCCCCTAAGTAATAAGGCGGGTCGCAATACAGAAAATCATTAGGGTGGTTTTTAATTACCTCTCTAAAATCAGAGCATTTGACTTGTAGATTTTTTGGTTCAAAATTTTTAATCCTTTCAATTATTCTTTGATACCTTGTTTCGTTTAAGTATATTTCAGATGCCCAGCCCATAAAACCAGGGCCGTAAGATAGGTTAAAATTATAGACATAATAAACAGCTAAAGTCAATGGGTCTAATTTTATTTTTTTCTTCCAGACATCGTTTAAAATAAGCCGTATTTTTTCAAATGTTTTTTTGTTTGGTTTTAGTTCAAGTAGTTTTTTATAGAGTAGGTTTGGTTTTTCTATTTGAAATTGCCAATAATTGCAAAGAATATCAAAAATATCAAAGCCCAAGACCTCTAAATCAAGCTTTTTGCTCAAAGCAATTTCAATTGAACCGCCGCCAAAAAAAGGCGAGACCACCCTTTTTAGATTATCTGGCAAGAGTTCAATCACATAACCAACAGCCAAGCTTTTGCCCCCAGCGTATCTTATAGGCGACAAGGCAACTCTTTTGTATTTATTTTGGCTTTTAGGGTTAGAGCTTTTTATTGTTTTTAAGAATTGTTGTTTTTTGTAGGCCAAGGTTCCGTCTCGCTGAGTGTTTTCAAGATTTCTAATAATTTTTACCACTATGCCCCGTATTTCAATTTCAGAACGATAAATGGGTAGCATTGCTTGATTGGCTGGTTGCAATCTAAAGCGGTTTTTTTCTTTGTAGATTTTTTTTAAGGTTGCCTCGTTTCCATCAATCACAGCTACCACTGTTTGCCCATCCTCGGCTGTTTCTTGTCTTTTAATAACTACAATGTCGTTATTAAAAATGCCTTCATCTACCATGCTGTCCCCCTTGACTTTTAAGCCATAGTAATTGGCGGTAGAGGTTATTTCTTTTTGAGGAATTGTTAAGGATTCCTCCTCTATTTCTAGGGCCTCTATGGGTTGCCCAGCTGCAATAAAACCCAAAATAGGTATTTTGACAAGTTTTTCCGCTTGGATAACATCAATAGCTCTCGCCTTGTTGTTTTCTTTTTCTAAATAGCCGTTGTTTTTTAATTTTGAAACATAGAAATGAGCCGTAGAAACTGAAGCTAACTTAAACTTCTTGCATATTTCAGCTAAAGAAGGAGCGTATCCTTTATTTTTTTGATAATTAGCGATAAAATCAAAAACCTTTTTTTGTTTTTCTGTGAGCATGGTTTTTGGGTTAATAAAAATTTACTTTTTATATTTTAATTATAGTATAATAGAAAAAAAATAGAAAATCAAAAAGTTATTAACACCCAACCAGTTTTCTATTGAACATCAAAAAAGGTTGGATTTAATTATAGACCTGTTGCAAAATAACTTCATATATACTTTAATTTTTGGTAAAAAAGACCAAAACATTTTCTTGCCTTTACTGGCTTGACCGTAGCAGGGTTTGACAATTTCGTCAAAGATAATCGTCAGGACTGGCGAGAAGAAAGAGTCCAGCGATTGCTCAAGAGCAATCCAAATAGAAAGCGAAAAATCGGAGGGGGCAGGAAGTTTGCCCTCATAGCCTTTGAAGACCAACTCTTGTTAACACTGATATTAGCTAAACATTATTGTTCCTGCTTGCTTTTAGAATATCTGTTTAACATTGACACAAGCACGGTTTGTCGAACCTCTCAAATCATTATGGCTTTGATTAAGAAGGGCGGTAAGTATATTGTCGACCTTGGTCCGCGGCCAAACAAGAAAACTACCACACTAGAAGAGTTGAAAAATCTCATCCCTGACCTTGACGAAATCTTGGCTGATTGTACCGAACAGAAAATACCAAGACCAGGCAAAAAGGCGAAAAGGAATAAATATCATTCCGGAAAAAAGAAGGCATTTACTCTTAAAACCCAAATATCCACCAATAGACAGGGTCTGCTCGTCAGCATAGACAAGCCAGTACCCGGAAGACAACACGACTACAAGGTTTTTAAAAAATCCAATCTTCCAAAGATTATTCCCATTCTCCACCAAATATATCGCAATTTATTGCAAAACTACGAAACAACATTTGGGTTCGTAGCTAACATTGTCAACTTCCGTATGCTTTGCAGGTTGAATACTGCATAACAGGCGAAAGTCGACAATTTGAGGTTAGCTTGCTTTAAGTTTTAATTATTTTGCAACAGGTCTTATGTTAATGAGCTAAAAAACGTTGCCTCGGATCTTTATGGGAAAATTTTTGTTGAGAAAGATAAGATATTTCTTGATTCTGCATTATCTGGTATAGAAAAAATGATGTCCAGTTAATTTTTTTTAACATTAAGAAATTTATGAACATTAAATCTATGAAATTAATTAGTGCTTGCTTATTGGGAGTTAGATGTCGTTATGATGGGGCGTCAAAACCCTGCCAAAAGGTCTTGGATTTAGCTAAAAAAGAGGTCTTAATTCCGGTTTGCCCCGAACAATTAGGGGGCTTGTCAACCCCGAGAGTCCCTGTTGAGATTCAAAACTCAACTGGCGAGGAAGTTTTGCTGGGCAATCCATAATGGCTCTTTTTCCGACACCTTAAAGCAAGGCAACGGCATCACAGCCGCCCTTTTAAAGCAAAATGGTCTAAAAGTTACAACCGAACTTGATTTATAATGAAATAGTTAAATTAGCAGAGCCGTGTCAAATGATTTAACTATCTAAGTGAAACGCCTTCGGTTCTATGATTTAAAAAGTAAGTGAAATTAGCTTGTTGTTTTTTACTTTTTTTGACCTTTAAAGAATTGTTTTTAGCTTTGTAGGCCTTGACAAGCAAGGCAAGCTTTTTGTAGATTATTCCTCTTTGCCTTTAACTTTCAAGTACCCTTTTCTTAACGCTTTTAGGTACTGGTTTCTTGATGGCATCTCCATAAAATACAGAGGGCTGGTTTGTTTGACGATGTTTTTGTCTTAATGAGAAAGGCATTATCAGGGCAAACGAGCCAGTTGTTACTCTGTATTTTAATACATTTTTGGTAAGATATTAAATTGTGGAACCACCACCCTTTTAGTAAGATTTTACATTACAGATTGCGTGCAGTTGATTTTAGATTTTTTTTATTCTATAATGAATAATCTTAAATTAATTTATTTTTAATTGATTTTTCATTTTTTCATTAACTGAAAACTGAAAATTGAAAATTAAAAATTAACTCACGTGCCATATGTTCAAGGAGGCGATTTCACTTACCGGGCGCAAGAAGCGATGATGAAAGCCCAGAAATACGCCAAAGAAAAAAAACAACAACAAGTTGACGCCTTGCACTTGCTTTTAGCTCTTATCACTCAAGAGGAAAGCATTGTTTTAACTATTTTCAAAAACTTGCAAGTTGATTTAGAGGATTTGCAAAGAATAACTGACAAGGCCTTAAATGGCCTGCCTGTTGTCAATCAATCCCAGCCACAAGCTTTGGGCCAGTTTTATTTAACCCAGGATTTAGCCCAAGGCCTTGAGGCGGCTCGTAGCGAAGCCAATGAAATGGAAGATGATTTTGTTTCTGTTGAGCATTTATTTTTAGGTATTGCTGGGGTTTCTTCTAGGGTAAGAGATATTTTACAAAGGGTTAGGTTTAGGGTCGCTATCCCTGGGTTGCAATTAGATAGAAATGAATTTTTAAAACAATTAGGCAATTTAAGGGGCCATGAAAAAATTACCGACCCAAACCCAGAAAGCAAGTTAGAAGTAATTAAAAAATACGCTAAAAACTTAACCACTCAGGCCAAAGAAGGCAAATTAGACCCAGTGATCGGTCGAGAGTCAGAAATTAGACGTTTAATGCAGGTTTTATCGCGCAGAACAAAAAATAATCCGGTCTTAATTGGTGAGGCAGGCGTTGGTAAAACAGCGATTGTTGAGGGATTGGCGAAAAAAATAGTCAGCAATGAAGTCCCCGAATCGCTCAAAGAAAAAGAGTTAATTTCTTTGGACTTGGGTTCATTAGTGGCAGGCACAAAGTATCGGGGTGAATTTGAGTCCCGGATTAAGGCCTTTTTAAAAGAAGTGGAAAAATCAAAAGGCCATTATATTTTGTTTATTGACGAATTGCATACTTTAGTGGGCGCTGGGGCGGCCGAGGGCTCAATTGATGCTTCTAATATGTTAAAACCGGCCTTAGCTCGGGGTGAATTAAAAGCGATTGGGGCGACTACTTTAAAAGAATATCAAAAATATATTGAAAGAGATCCGGCTTTAGAAAGAAGGTTTCAACCGGTTTTAGTTAAAGAACCCTCGGTAGAGGATACAGTTTGTATTTTACGGGGTATTAAAGAAAAATATGAGTTGCACCATGGGGTTAGAATTAAAGATGCCGCTTTGCAGGCCTCAGCTGACCTTTCTAATAAATATATTACAGACAGGTTTTTACCTGACAAAGCCGTTGATTTAATGGACGAAGCGGCCTCGGCTTTACGACTAGAGATTGAATCAGAGCCAGTTGAGCTTGAAAATTTAAAACAGCAAATCACTAAGCTTGAAATTGAAAAGCAAGCCCTTTTAAAGGAGGGTTCTCTTGATGGAAAACGGCTCAAAGCCATTGACCGAACTTTAGCTGATATTTCTGATAAAGCCGAAAACCTAAAAGCCAAATGGGTTTCTGAAAGGGGGGTCATAACTGAAATAAAGGATTTAAAACAAAAGCTTGACCAAACGGATTTTAGAATTGAAGTTGCCCAAAGAGAAGCCGACCTGCAAAGGGTAGCTGAATTAAAGTATGGTAAAGTGCCTGAACTTAAAAAAGCCCTGGGTGAAGCCGAGAAAAAATTACAAGAAATCCAAAAAAAGAATTTTATTTTAAAAGAAGAAGTAACCGAAGAGGATATAGCTAAAGTTGTTTCTAAATGGACAGGCATTCCTGTGACGCGTTTGGTTCAAACAGAGGCGTCTAAATTAGAAAAGATGGAGAATATTTTAGATAAACGAGTAATTGGTCAGGAAGAGGCCATTAAAGCCGTTTCAGCGGCAATTAGAAGGGGCAGGGCAGGCATTGCGGATGAAAACAGGCCCTTAGGTGTTTTCTTATTCTTGGGCCCAACTGGGGTTGGTAAAACCGAGACCGCTCGGGTTTTAGCTGATTTTCTCTTTGATACTGAAAAGGCCTTAATTGCGGTTGATATGTCCGAGTATATGGAAAAATACAGCGTTTCTAAGATTATTGGCTCGCCCCCGGGCTATATTGGCTATGAAGAGGGTGGGCAGTTAACCGAAAAAATAAGAAGAAGGCCTTATTCTGTGGTTTTACTTGATGAAATTGAAAAAGCTAACCCAGAGGTTTTTAACTTGCTTTTACAGATTTTTGAAGAAGGCCGTTTAACTGATGCTAAAGGGAGAGTAGTTTCTTTTAAAAACACAATCATTATTATGACTTCTAATGTCGGTTCAGAGTTTATTTCTGAATTACAGCCCATGGGCTTTGAGACCAAGAAAACAGAAGGCACAGCTAAAAAAGAAGAGACCAAAAAGAAAATCACTGACGCCTTAAAGGATTATTTTAAACCCGAGTTTTTAAATAGAATTGACGAAACTGTTATTTTCAATTACTTAGGCAAAAAAGAATTAAGAGTAATTGTTGAGCTTGAATTAAATAAAATTCAAGATAGGTTGCAAAAAGCCAAAGAAATTAAGTTGGACTTTTCTAAAGATGTCTTTGATTTTCTTTCAGAAAAGGGTTTTGACCAAAACTTAGGAGCCAGGCCGCTTAAAAGGGTTTTACAACGGCTTATTTTAGACCCTTTATCTTTGCAAATTATTATGGGCCAAGTTAAAGAGGGTTCTAAAGTTTCAGCTGAGCTCTCTGACAAAAAGCAAATTATCTTTAAGTTATCCCAATCTCGCAGCAAATCCGCATCTAACGTGCCTAAAGCCACCTGCCCCACCACTTAACCCACCCCCTCGTGTGTCATTCTGAGGCCTCTGCCGAACCCAGTAGGTAATTGCGTGCAATGAGAATCTTTTTGTTTAGGTTGTCCCTTTTGAAAAGTATTAGGATAATAAAAATATGAAAATACAAAACAAAAAACAAGCAATTTTTATAGTTTTAAAGGTTGTTGCTGTGGTGGCTATTATTGCGGCATCAGGCATAATAATAAAAGATGAAATTTTTTGGCAGCTTGGCTCTGACATTCCCGGCAATGATATTGAAAAAGATAATTGCAATGTGGCTGGCATCGTCTTGCAGGGCAGTTTGGTAACCTATATTTCCCCAGCCGATTATGACATAGACGGCAACCTTTTAGTTGACCAAACTTCATCAGAATATATTGTTTATAGTATAAATAAGGCGGAAAAAGATGACAAAATAAAAGCCATTATTTTAGAGATTGATTCTTATGGCGGCTCTCCGGTTGGCGCGGAAGAAATAGCCAAGGCATTAAAAAACGCTAAAAAGCCAACGGTTGTTTTAATCAGAGAGGCCGGAGTTTCGGCTGGCTATTGGGTGGCAACTGGGGCAAATAGAATTTTTGCTTCTAAAAATTCAGATGTTGGAGGCATTGGTGCTTCGATGTCTTATGTAGATAATGTTAAACAAAATCAAAAAGAGGGTTTTACCTATAATCAGCTAAGCTCTGGTAAATTTAAAGACGCCGGGGACCCAAACAAAACATTGTCGAGCGAGGAAGTAAATCTTTTTATGCGAGACATTAATATCTTGCATCAAAATTTTATAAAAACAGTGGCTGAAAATAGAAGTTTAGACATAGAAAAAGTTAAGGGTATAGCTGACGGTTCAACTATGCTTGGCGAAATGGCTTTAGAAAACGGATTAATTGATCAAATCGGCGGTTTGCCAGAAGCCATGGAATACTTAAAAAGCCAAATCAAGGAAGAAGCAGAAATCTGCTGGTAACCCCTCGTGTCATTTTGTGCCCCCACCCGAAGAATCTCCCCCAAAAGTCGTATGATAAGAAAAAGCCCCCTTATCCTAACCTCCAATCCCTCAAAAAGCAAAACCATGCCTAAAATAAAAAATTTACCCTTACCCGCAATTAAAGAAGGGAACTTCAGGGAAGTGATAAATTCGGCCATTGCCGAAGGTCGTCATGTTGACTATCTGCAACAAGTGTTAAAAAACTATGAGTGGTATAAAAATGAATTCGTTAAAGTTTTTACTCTCGATGGTAGCGCCGGTTTGGTTTATATTTTTCGGGCTGTCTACGAAAGGAAGCCAAATCTTTGGCACGAAATTGAAATTTTAGGAAATCAAACATTTGAGAAGTTGGCTCGTTTGTTGGTTGTTTCTGGAATGCGCTGGCATTACGACCATATGCATGGGTTCACTATTCCAGGCATAGAGAAAAAGCCAACTGGTAAATTGCCGTTTGAACCAATAACACGGCTGGATTTTTTTGCCACGGGTTGGGAAGACGACCCTTTTCCGACATACAAGTCAAACCAAATAAAAATTTGCCAAATTGATTATCAAAAATACCCAATCATTGATTTTATCTTTGATTTTGGCGATGGCCACGAGTTTCAAATTATTTATAAAGGAACACGCCCCATAAAACCAAGCGAACAAAAAACAAAGTTTCCCGCTATCACTGACCAACGAGGCGTGGCTCCAGAACAATACCCACCCTGCGAATAATCAAAAACTGTTTAAGCACTAGCGAAAAAATTCCCCCCCCAAAAACCCCCCAAAAAAGAGTATAATAAAACTATGAGCAATTTAATGAAATAAAAATATGGATTACTACCGAATAGCTGCTAATTTAGAAACAGCAATAATTTAATAAAAATATGGAAAATAACGAACCAAAAATTAAATGTCCGAAATGCGGGGAATCAATTTCGATTGATGATGTTTTGACGCACCAAATAGAAGAAAAAATCA
>Ga0210057_1001615_pt1 | contig 33858 bp, 34 predicted proteins | sample CryGeyCG2114_010_2_FD_183968 | JGI IMG/M metagenome (GOLD analysis project Ga0210057, IMG submission 183968) | Groundwater microbial communities from aquifer - Crystal Geyser CG10_big_fil_rev_8/21/14_0.10 (SPAdes) (version 2) | ecosystem: Environmental > Aquatic > Deep subsurface > Groundwater ... | reverse complement strand
CCCTTTTCCTGTGACTTGTATCTTATTATTTTTTTGATTAAGTTTACCACTCTCTACTTCATTCAAGATTCGATCTCCCAAGCAAATGGATGAGGAATTATAAAAACGATTTGGATTTCTGATGGAACAACGCCGAACGGAAATTTATCGGGAACAATAAGAGATGTTTGTTATAATGCCGATAGTGGAAAAATCTATTATTGCGGAGGAACGACAAACTGGACGGCAACTTAAAATAAATGATTACCAATGACCATCGGGAATAACTGGATATTTACAAGTTTTTTCGGGGAAAAGAATACAGGGACCGGAAATCTCAACTCTACCAGTAAGTTTCGCTTCTTCTTCGCTGGTAAGTGGGGCGGGGATAACCGTTTCAGTAATAACCGCCGGCGCCAAAACTTTCCCAGTTTCATCAGTCGTGGGAGTGGAAATTTCGGAAATAATCCGGGTCGCTGTTTCCACCGCCTGATAAGAATAATCAACCGCTTGCTGCTTGATTGCTTCTGAAAGATTGGGAGTGGTCTGAACCGAGTAAAGCAAAGCTAAAGCGGCCTGAAGAATTAAAACAATATAAGTTAACATATACTTAAATCATAATATATTTTTATTTCAGAAAATAACCTGTTTCTTTTCCGTAGAGTTTAGCGAACCTTTTTAATTCTATTATGTCTATTCTTTGTTGCCCTGGTTCTATATTGAAGATTATAACACTATCACCCCTCCCAACACACCCAATCTTTTCCGAGCCAACCTGTTGGAGCAATAGCCAGAAATTACCGAACGAGGAGGAAAAAAGTAGGAAAATGGCGCTGTTTGAATCCCAATTTTTACTAATTTTACGAAGTTCAACTTCGTAAAAATTGGTTGAGTTCGCCATTTTCCGTCAACTTCTAACGACGAGTGAGGATAATTTCTCTATTGCGGAAATGGTTGGCGAGCGGAAGATTGGGTGCTAATCTTTATTTCTGGCACCTCGGACAGAAATGAGCCGAGCGGCCGCCGAATTTGAGACGCTGAACTTTCCCGCCGCATTTGCGGGGACAGGGTTCGCCTTCACGCCGATAAACTTTGAGAAATTTCGCGAAATTGCCTTTTTCGCCGGACGGCCGTCGATAATCGGAAACGCTGGTACCTTTGGCTTTTATCGCCTTCGTTAAAATTTTCTTAATGGCTGAATAAAGTATTTTAGTTTCTTTTGCTTTTAGTTTTTGAGTTTCTCTAAGAGGTGAAACCCTGGCTTCAAAAAGAATTTCATCGGAATAAATATTGCCGATGCCGGCGATTTTATTCTGGTCCAAAAGGACTTTTTTGATTTTGCCACTGGATTTTTTTAAGATTTCCTTAAATTTTCCAAAAGTAAATTCTCTGCTTAGAGGTTCGGGCCCTAATTTTTGATAATCCGGATAAGCTTTTAAATCGGGAATAAAAGCGACTTTGGCGAATTTTCTCAAATCCGACAAAGCCAAAATGCCCTTGTCTAAATATAGAATAAAATGAATATAAGGATTTTTCACCCCGTTAGAAATCGCATTTCTAACGGGGTTTATTTCCGACCCATACAAAAGCGACCCGGTCATTTTTTGATGGACAAGGATATATTTGCCCGAACTAAGCTTTAAAATGATATTTTTCCCCCGGCGGCTGATTTCTTTGATGGTCTGGCCGGTTGCTCCCTTTTTAAACGTCAAAAAATCCGGCTTGAATAATTTTTTGGTATCAGTCCAAACTTTAAGAATTTTTCTGCCGATAATTCTACTTCTTAATTCGCTAACTGTAGTCTCTACCTCTGGAAGCTCTGGCATATTATTAAAACTTTAATGACATAATATAATCAATTAAGACCTTTTTATTATTTGCTGTCTTTTTAAGAAATCACATAATATTTTTTACATCTAAAAATATATGCCCTCTTCTGCCCTTCAGGCCAAGTTTTTCATAAAGTCCTTTATATTTTTTATTATAAATATTTCTTTTAATTTGGATATCTTTATCGGGATAAATTTCAATCGGATATCCTCCTTTATAAAATTCTGTTACGTAAATTATAATAGACATTTCCTCAAGAATATAGTTAATGAGTAGTTTTAATTTTTCGTTAAATTCTTCTTTGGTTATTTTTGTTCTAAATTCATTTAATTTACCGCCAATATTATTCCACAATTCTTTTTCAACGTCTTTTTTAAAGAGTGTGTCTTTTTTATAATATTTTTTAATAACTTTCAAAAGTTTTTCATATCCTTTTTCTTTTGGCAAATCATTTATTCTTATAATGCTTATCTTGTTTTTATTAAAATTAGTTAAAACTTTAGAAAATGCCCGTTCGTAATCTATCCCTATTTTTCTCACGCGTTCTAATGCCTCCTTTTTATCCAAATTTTTAAAAAAAATATAATTCCATCTTTCGACTTCATCGCCAATTAATAATAAATATTTATTACAATATTCTGTTGCAAACTGAAAATATAATTTAACGTTCCTTTTAGAAAAAAATTTATTGCCCATACTAAGGCCCGTAAAACAGCTATACTTTCCTTTATTATCAAAAATACTTCCCCCTAAATCATTAGTTTCTCTTACCAAAACCTCAACTTTATTTATTCCTTTGAAAGGAGATAAAATCTTATCATATTTCTTTTTAATATCTTCTTTAAGAATTTTACACTTATCAAAATCTAATTTTTGTGATTTTTTATAAATTGAAGTGGCAAATAAAATTATTTTTTTATCAATTTTCAGCTGTTTGATTAAATTGATAGCCTTTTCTAAATTTTTTGGAGCATTAATTTTTTTTATTTTAGTTAAAATATATAAATAAAGGACATTCGGATATTTCTGAAAATCTTTTTTATAATCAAAAAAATCTTTTTTAATATCTGAAAGTATCGTATGAACTCTTATTTGGTTGGATAGGTTGATTCCCGTGAAAAACTCGAATATTTTTCCATAATAAAGGGCATCTCCACTCCTCATATCAATAAATTTATGGATTTCTTTTTCTGAAAAAACTGAACCTCTTTTTATTTTATCTATTATATTTTTCTCGTATTCAAAAAATTCAATTATATTCCTTTCGATATTCTCTAATTCCTTAATTTGTTCTTTGTTTAACGAGAAAAATATATTTCTTTTTTGTTTTTCTACCTCTCTTAGATATTTTGCATCTTTTGTTTCATAATACAAATCTAAAAAACAAGCCCGTCTTACAGCATATTTCATACAACTAAATGCTTTTTTCTTTCTAGAAGATTCTTCTATATTCTCTTTTAAGATATTTTCTACAAGTTTGCTATAAAATTTTTTATTATCAATTTCTTTAATAATTTTTTTAATCTTTTTATTATCAACCATATAAGATTACTATATTAAAGTTCAAAAAATTCTTACTCCTCCTCGTAAAAAACTTCGGTTGGCGGAATCAATTTGGAGTCGGTCGGCAAAGTGAAATAAAAAGTACTGCCCCGGCCCACCTCCGATTCGGCCCGAATTTCGCCGCCGTGCCGGCGAATGATGTTTTTGGCGATATAAAGCCCGAGCCCGCTGCCGACGGTATTGGACACATTGCCGCTCCGGTAAAACTTGGTGAAAAGCTTATTGATTTCATCGCTCGGAATGCCCGTACCGGTGTCTTTGACACTGACTTGGGCATAGGGCTTATCAGAAAATTTTTCTATTTTGACGATTACTTCGCCGTTTTCAATATTATATTTTATGGCATTATCCAAAAGATTGTTGAAAACCAACCCCAATTTTTGAGAATCAATTCTGACGACAATAGCCTCGGCCGGTTTGTCAAAATAAAGCTTCACGCCGAATTTCTTGGCTATAAGATTAGCCGAAGCCAAAATATCCGCCGCAAATTCCGTCAGATTGACGTTTTCCAATTGATAGCCGAATTTTCCCTCTTCTATTTTAGCCACGTCAAGCAAGTCGCCGACTATTTTCGTCAATCGCTGGACGCTAAGATAGGCCTCATCAATCATTTGTTTGGCTTCGGGCTTTAAATCCGAATCTTTATTTAAAGTTTCAAGCGCCCAGCTGACGCCGGTTAAAGGCGTCCTTAACTGATGGGCGGCCACGGTGATAAATTCGCTTTTTGACGCAAGCAGCTCTTTTTCCCGGGTGCGATTCTGGACTATTTTAAAAAATCCCAGAAGCCGGCCGCCGGGGTCATCCACTCGGCTGGTCATAACCCTTAAAGCCAGATTCTCAAATGACAAATCAACTATCTGCGGCCAAACATCGGGCTCCGAGAGCCGCCGGCTAGCTTGCGCCAAAGAAGGAAAAACCGCCTGAGCCAAAAGCCGGAATTTCGGATTCCGAACAAAACCGGGATTAAAATATTGGCCTAAAATTTCTTTTCCGGTAACGTCAAAAATCGCTTCCGCCGCTTTGTTGAAAATCTGGATTTTGAATTGCGGGTCGTAAACAATTAAGCCATCCTTGAGATTTTCGACAATACCCTGAAGTTGGTTGCGCTCAACTTTCACCTCCCAATTGGAACGGGCCAAACGCAAATTGCTGGCGAAAATCACCGAAGCGATAACGATAAATATTCCAAGAATAATCAAAGCCCAAATGCCTTTCAAAAAAATAAGGTTGATTATCGCCGCCACCGCGATTAAAAATAAAAGAACCCAAAAAGGCCGCATTTCCGGCAAACCGCTGTAAAATTTCAGCCGCCTGAAAAATCTAATGATTTTGGTTTTCATCCCTCACCCTTAAAGCATTAAGGAATATTTAAGACGACCTTTCAAAGAGGCAAATCCTTGATTATGTTTTTCTAATCTCTCTTTAAGATTTTCTGCGAATCCAATATAAAAACTATTATCTAGTTTTGACTTTAATATGTAGACAAAAAACATAATCATATGCTTCAAGGGTGAGGGATTAATTCTCCCCAATTTTTGCCGATTTTTACGTCAACTTTCAAAGGAACGTCCAGCTTAAAAACCCCTTCCATCGTTTTCTTGATTAAATCAGCCGTTTTATTCAGAATATCATCTTTGATTTCAAACAACAATTCGTCGTGAATTGAAAGCAAAAGATTGACGCCGTCGCCAAGCGAAAAAGTCTTTATCATCGCCATTTTTATGATGTCGGCAGCCAAGCTCTGGATAGGCATATTAATGGCGGCCCGTTCTTCTTCGTGTTGATATCGCGAAGCCGGAGAGGCCATTTCTAAAAATAAACGGCGGCGGCCGTTGAGGTTTTTGACGAAACCCAGAGTACGAGCCTGCTCCTTAACCTCTTCCTGCCAGATTCTGACTTTCGGAAAATCCGAAAAATATTCATCAATGAAATCCCGGGCTTCCCCACGGCTCAAACCGGCGGTCCGGGCAAACGCATCGGCGCCTATTCCGTAAATTATTCCGAAATTAAGAGTTTTTCCCAATTGCCTCATCGCCGGCGTCACTTTGTCCAAGTTGACGTTAAAAACATTGCCGGCGGTTAATTTGTGGATATCCTGATCGTCAAAAAACGCTTTCTTGAGCTTTTTATCTTTAACAACCGAAGCTAAAATTCTTAATTCAATCTGGGAATAATCAAAAGCCGCCAAAGAAAATCCGGGCGCGGCTTCAAAAGCCATTCTTAGTTTGGAAGCCCAGGCGGTGCCTATTGGAATATTCTGGACATTGGGCTTTTCTGAACTTAGCCGGCCGGTCGCGGTGCCAACTTGATTAAAAGTGGCGCGCAAGCGGTTATCGCTTCCCAAATAATCGATAATCGGATCCACAAAACCGGATTTTATTTTAAAAAGTTCGCGGTATCCCAGAACCAAGCCAACAATCGGGTGTTTCTCCCTCAAACTCTCAAGATATTGCGCCTCGGTGGAACGTTTTTTGCTTGCCCCGTACCGAGCTTGCCCTGGTGCGGGGCCCTGACCGATTTTTAGTTTTTCAAACAAAACTTCGGCCAGTTGCTTCGGCGAATTCAGATTAAAAACCGAACCGGCTGATTTATAAATTTTTTCTTCAAGATTTTTGATTTCCGCCGCCAATTCCCGGCTAAGTCCGGTTAAAACCGATTTATCGACCCTAATACCCCGTTCTTCCATCCCCGCCAAAACTTTAACCAGGGGCATTTCAATTTCTTCAAAAACTTTTACCAGCTCGAATTCCTTGATTTTCTTGTCCAAAAAATCAAAAAGTGAAGAAAAAAGTTCCGGGGATTCCGGCGCCCAGCGCCTCAAAAACCGCCGGCTCAAAGCCTCCGGGGAATAATCCTTTTGATCCGGATCCAGCAACCAACCGGCGATTTTTAAGTCAAAAATCGGGCCGGCTAATCCCAAATCTTCTTTTTTTAATTCTTTAATTAAAGATTTCAGGTCGAATCCGATTTTAATATCAGAAGAGGCCAGCGCCTGTTTGTTTTTGACGGCTTCTTTTCTATTTATTAGAAACATAATTTTTGCTGTTTGTTTTTCGGCCCGGGTTTTTCGGTTTTATCCGGAGGTTTTTGGCCGGAAACCCTGGCAACCAAACTCTGGAAACCCAGTTGGCGGAAATAATCCAAAAGCGAATCGTCCAAATCCCGGAATTCCAAATCATTTAAAGAAACGGGGATTTCGATATCCTGGTCAAGCAAAACCAGTTTTTTGGAAAATAGGGCCTGCTCCTCGTTATCTAAAAGCTTCTGGAAGAGCTTCCGGTCTTTTTTGGGAAATTCTTCTATTTTTTTGGCTTTTAATTTCTGATAAAGATTTCCCAAATTATGATATTCCCCCAGCAGACGGCCGGCGGTTTTCGGCCCGATGCCCGGCACGCCCAAAATATTATCGGATTTATCGCCGACTAAGCCTTTATAATCCGGCAATTGTTCGGATTTCAGGCCATAACGTTCCTGCACCGCCTTTTCGTTATAAATCATAATTTCGCTTACGCCTTTTTTGGGGGTCTCCACTTCCACCTTGCCGTCACAAACCAATTGAAGAGTATCAAGGTCGCCGGTTAAAATTATAATTTTCAATTCTTTTTCAGGCTTAAAATGTTTTACTAAAGCGGCAATCAAATCGTCAGCTTCAAACCCCGGCTGCTCAAAAGTTTTTATTCCGAATTTTCCAAAAACCTCGTGAGCTTTGATAATCTGGGAAATCAGCTCATCGGGCGCTTTTGGCCGATGAGCCTTATATTCCTTGAAAAGTTTTTTCCGGAAGGTCGGCTCCGGCCGGTCGAAAGCCGCCGCCCAATAATCGGGGTTTTTTTCTTTGATGATTTTTAAAAGAACGGAAGACAGGCCGTAAAGAGCGCCGGTGGGCTCGCCTTTGGGAGAAGTAAAAGGCGGCAAGGCGTGAAAAGACCGGTGGATTAAGGAATTGGCGTCAATTAGCAGTAAAGTTTTCATAAAATTATTTACGAATTACGAATCAGTACGAATATACGAATTCGTATATTCGTAAGCTATTCGTATTTCGTAATATTTCTTTCATTTTCTTTTTTGCCGTATTCAAAACTAATCCGGATTATTTTTTTTGGCAAAATCTTTTTTATTTTTTCCGCCCATTCGATTAAAACAATATTTTGGGGATTATTAAGAATTTCTTTAAATCCCAGTTTAAGCAATTCCTCTGGCTTTTTAAGCCGGTAGCAATCAATGTGATACAGATTCGCAAATCTCGGGTTATTAACCTTAAATCTTTTAAATAACACGAAGGTCGGACTGGTGATGCGTTTTCTGATGCCGATACTGCGGCAAAACCCCTGGATAAAAGTGGTTTTGCCGGCGCCCAAATCGCCGGACAAACCAATAACCAAAGCCAATTTTTTTTCATAAGGCCGGGATAAAATTTTTTTAGCCAAAAGTCCGGCAAATTTTTTGGTCTCGTTTGAAAAACAACTTAAAATTTTCATGCAAAATTCCTTAAACCCCCAGCCCTTTATTTTTGATTTTGAAATACTCATAAGCCGCTTGAGTGGCGACCCGGCCGGCCGAAGTCCGGCTTAAAAACCCGAGGGTCATTAAATAGGGCTCATAAACTTCTTCAATAGTGCCCGCGTCTTCGTTTAGGCTGGCCGCCAAATTTTTCAGGCCGACCGGCCCGCCGTTGAATTTCTCAATAATAGTTTTTAAAAGGCGTCGGTCGTGGGCTTCCATCCCCATTTCATCAATCTCAAGCATCGCCAAGGTTTTTACCGCCACTTCTTCGTCGATTTTCCCGTTGGAATAAACTTCGGTGAAATCGCGCGCTCTCTTTAAAAGCCGGTTTGCCACCCTGGGCGTGAAACGCGAAGCCCGGGCCAAAATATTCAAAGCCGGAGCATTAAGCTCCACCCCCAAAAGCCGAGCCGAACGCTGAATAATTTTCCCAATATCTTCCAAGCCGTAATAATCCAGTTTGAAAGTGGCGCCGAAACGGGAACGCAACGGATTAGAAAGCAGGCTAATCCTCACTGTCGCTCCTACCAGAGTAAACGGCGGCAAATCAAGGGAAAAACTCCGGGCCGAAGGCCCTTTGCCGATAATCAGATGAATTTTCCGGCTTTCCATCGCCGGGTAAAAAATTTCTTCAATCAGTTTATTAACCCGGTGGATTTCGTCTATAAAAAGAATGTCGTTGGGTTCCAGGTTGGTTAAAATCGCCACCAAGTCGCCGGCCTTTTCGAGCGCCGGGCCGGTAGTAATTTTAATGCCCGTTCCCATTTCTTTGGCCAGTAAACCGGCTAAAGTGGTCTTACCCAGGCCCGCCTGGCCGTAAAAAAGCAGATGGTCGCAGACCTCGCCCCTTTTTTTGGCCGCATCCATAATCATTTTCAGATTCTTTTTAACTTTGTCCTGCCCGACATATTCCAGCCAGCTTGTCGGCCGCAAAATCAAATCAATATTTTTATCTTCGTGTTTATTTTTTTCTTTATTCATACCCAGTAGTAGAAACTCGATAATTATTTATTGTTGATGATTTGACCTTTATTGATTTTCTTTGTATTTTCTATACTCAATAATGTTTTTGCCTTATACTTTCGTCCCGATGGACATCGGAACCAATCGAGTTTTCGCTACTGGGCATAAATTAAGGGGCCCGTGGCTCTTTCCACTTCTTCGAAAGTAGTCAGGCCGGAAAGAACTTTAATAAAACCATCTTGCTGCATATTTACCATTTCCTGTTTTTCGGTCAGCTTTTGAAGATCTAAATCGGTGACTTTGTCCGAAACCGCTTTCATCACGTCCTGGGTCATCAAAAATAATTCAAAAATTCCGATGCGCCCCTTATAGCCCAAACCGCCGCACCACTGGCAGCCCTTGGCTTCAAAAACTTTGAAATTATCCGACAAACTGCTCCTATCCACCCGCTTCGGCAGCCGGCTGATATATTTCTTGATTTTTTTAGCCAACAAATCGTCAACTGCCGCCTCTTTTTTACAAACCGGACAAAGTTTTCTGACCAAGCGCTGGGCGATAATCAGATTAATGGAAGGAGAAATCACCGACGGCTGGACGCCCAAATCAACCAAGCGGGGAATAGCGCCCACCGCTTCGTTGGCGTGAAGCGTGGAAAAAACCAAATGGCCGGTCAGGGCCGCGTGCATGGCTATCTGGGCGGTTTCGAGGTCGCGGATTTCTCCGACTAAAATCACGTCCGGGTCCTGGCGTAAAATCGAGCGCAGGCCGTTGGAAAAATCATAGCCGGCTTTGGGATTTGTCTGCGTCTGTTCAATCCCCTCAAGGTGATATTCTATCGGGTCTTCAATGGTAATAATTTTTATTTCCGGCTGATAGATTTTTCTGAGAAATGCGTAAAGAGTCGTGGTTTTTCCCGAACCGGTCGGGCCGGTATTAAGAATCATTCCGTTGGGACGTTTTAATTCTTTCCCGATAATCTCCAAATCGTCTTTACGCAAACCCAGTTTTCCGAAATCAACTTTAATGAGAGCCGGGTCTAAAATTCTTAAAACAATGGTTTCGCCGAACTCCGAGGGAATAATTGAATTTCTGATTTCAATATCGCCGTTTTCCAAACCGATGGTAAAACGGCCGTCCTGCGGCTGGTTATGGATGTTTAGTTTTAATTTTGAAAGAAGCTTTATCCGGGAAACCAGCGCCAAATAGACGGAAAAAGGCAAGTCGTACAAATCATAAAGCAGTCCGTCAATCCGCAGCCGTAATTTTGTCTTGGCGCGGGCCGGCTCAAAATGAATATCTGAAGCCCGGACAACGAGCGCCCCGGCTAAAATAATTTCCAGCATCTGCGAGATTTGCGGCTCCTTGAATTCCTTCAGCTGAATTTTAAATTTTTCAAGGTCGCTTATTTTTTTTGTCAACTCTTTAATTCGGTTGGCGGCAATTTCCACCTTGCCGGTAATTTCTTTGGCTTCCGGAGTGACATACTGATAAAAAGTCCAGGCGTAATTTAAGCCCTTTAAAGAAATAATAAATATTTCCAATTCATAGCCCTCAACTTTTAATTTATTGATTATTTTTTTGGCTTCGGGGGCGTCCGGATCTAAAACTGCCAGGCTCAATTTCTTTTTTTTCAGCTGGAAAGCGGCCAAGCCGGCGTCTTTAGCGTCTTTGCTGTTTATCAAACGCAAGGCCTTGGTAGCAACCGGCACGGTTGCCAAGCTGATATAGGGATAATTAAACTTATCCGCCCGGCGCCGAGCCTCCCGCTCTTCGGCTTCCTGGCGTTCTTTGGCCAAAATATCCTCTAAATTGGAATTTTTTTGTTCGCCAATCATTTCAATTATTATAACCCGATTTCCGGGTAAATAAACAGGGTTGTTGACAAAACAATAAAAATATGGAATACTAATAAGCAGTAAAAAAGCACTTTAAAATAACGTAACAAACCAAAAAATGGAGGTGGAAAATGAAAAAAGCCTTAATGATTATAAGTTGCTGTTTGTTGATTCTGCTGGGCTGTTCGGATGTTTTCGCGCTTAAGTTAAACATGGGCACGGGACCAAAATCGGAAAGCGAGGCCTTCCCTCAACGCAACCAGGATCCGAGATTAGGGGTTATCGTCAACAGAGGAACGGCTCATCTCAATATTTATATTTACGATGAAGCCGGCCGCCTTATCGAACAGAATTATATGGCGGGAGCCAACCGCTGGCTTACCATTAACGGCCGGCACATGGAGCGCTATTGGGTCAGACGACTGGCAGTGGGGCGATATAGAGTGGAGATTTATCCATTTTATTATCAAACGAATTTATTCCCGCCAGAACGCTACCGCGTAGATCTGCCTAGACAAGTCTTAAATATGCGGGTAAACCGAAATCCGACTGATGTCTGGTTTGCGGGCCGGCACTGGGGCTGGACTTTCTTTATAAACGGAGGTTATATCCCCGATACGGCTCACGGATTACCGGGCGTTAAAGTTAATGCCTGGGGCGATTTCTAATAACAAGATTCTTTAAGGAGGCAGAAAATGAAGAAATTTATAATTAGCTGTCCGCTGTTGATTCTCTTTCTGGCCGGCTGCGTGACTACTAACACGCCTGTGATAGTTCACCGGTATGATTATTCAATCCCGCCAGCCGGATTATCCCCCGGAACGCCGCCCAGCCCGCCCCATACCCGGTCCGCCGCGCCGAATCGCCAAAAAATTTACGAATCGTCTTTTGACGATTACAGTTTGGTGATTTTTAAAAACGATTCTTACCAAAAGGTAAAAATCGACATTGACGGCGGTAGACATAAAAAGCCAAAAAAACCGATAGTTTTAGAGGCTTATCAGGCAACTCCCGATTTACGCTTTGATGAAGGCAGCTACAAGGTCAGAATATTAATCGAAAGACTTGTGGCAGACAAAAGCGTTTGGCGCCTGGCTCATCGCTTCACATTCCAAATCCGGCCTGAAGGCAGAACGCAAATATTCCATATTTACGACCCTTCTTTAAGTGACAACTATTACGGATATACCGGAAGCGGATGGTTTGGAGGCTATTTCTATTAGCGGATAATTCCGCTGCCAACCCCGACTCAATTTAACGAGTCGGGGTTTTTATTTTTCGGGCTTTCTATAAATTTCTTGCACTTATGCTTAGAAATTTATAAAATAACGACATGCCCAGTAACTCAACTCCGATGGTTCGCCAAGTCAGGCGAACAGAAGTACTGGGTAAAGGTCAATATTAATCAAATAAAACAAAATCATTAATTATCAACTTTGACATATCTTATAAAATGTCGGAGTTGAGTTAACTGGGTATGTCGGGGCATTCCCATTCCAAAACCATAAAGCATAAAAAAGACGTTACCGATCAAAAACGCGGCCAGCTGTTTTCAAAACTGCTTAACGCCGTTGCCATTGCCGCCAAGCCGGAATCCAACCCCCAGTTTAACCCTCGGCTGCGGACCGCGGTGGAAAAAGCCCGGGAAGGCAATGTCCCCCAAGAAAATATCGAACGGGCTATTAAACGCGCTTCGGAAGACAAAAATCTTGAAGAACTGGTTATCGGCGCCTACGGCCCGGAAGGAACCGCGATTTTAATCGAAGCTATAACCAGCAATAAAAACCGCACCATCCCCGAAATAAAAAAAATTCTCAGCGACCATGACGCTAAATTCGCGGAAGCGGAAAACGTCCGCTGGGCCTTTGATAATATCAACGGCCATTGGCAAGCGAAATTCAAGCAGCAAATTTCCGAAGCAAGCAATAATAAACTAAACGAACTGATTGAAGCCCTGGAAAATCATGAAGATGTCCAAAAAATAATTACAAATTCTGAGTAATAACTTTTATCAATTTTTATCTAGGTTTCTCTATCTTTATCAATTCGTCTATAATAGATAAACTCGGATAAAAGCCGCTTCGCGGCGAGAAAGATGGATAAACATAAATAAACTATGAAAATCCTCGGCATCGACCCCGGCAGCACCCGCATCGGTTACGGCCTGATAGACAAAAAAGGGAGTGATCTGAAATTCCTTAAAGCCGGGCTCTTGAAAATTTCCGCCAAAAATAAAAACCAAAGATTGTTGGATTTGGAAAAATCTTTCTCCCGGCTGCTTGAAAAAGAAAAACCCGAATTAATCGCTTTGGAAAAACTCTATTTCGTCAAAAACCAAAAAACCGCCCTTGAGGTCGGGCAATCCCGTGGCGTCCTGATTTTATTAATCTCCAAAAACAAGATTCCTTTAATTGAAATTTCGCCTTCGGAAGCGAAAATGATGGTCAGCGGCGACGGCCGGGCCTCAAAAAAAGCCGTGGCTAAAATGGTCGGCTATTGTTTAAAAATTGACACCACCGGCCAGATTGACGATGCTACCGACGCGCTGGCTCTGGCGATTGCCGCCGTTGGTATTTGTAAATATCCTTTATTAAACCGATAATCTTGTATAAACATAGGGTTGACACGCAATAACTTATCAATAATAATGACCGCAAAACCTAAAAAGCCTGCCTGTCGGCAGGCAGAAACAAAGGTCGTTATAAAACTCTAAAACATATGCCTGAAGACATTTGCCCAGAATGCGGCAACATATTAGAAAATAACGCCTGCACTGTTTGCGGCTTTTCCGGAAAAGATTCGGCGAAAGAAACAGAAGAAACCCCGGAAGAAGAACAAGCCTAGCGCCGTTCAAGTTTATTTTCTATCAGTAACCGATATTGAAAAATTAAGGAGTAAGTTTTATAAAACGATATTTCCCTACCTTTAAAATAATGGGTTTCTCAATCAGAATTTTTTGACGCCAGTCTTTTATAATTTGCCCGTTTAAAGAAACCGCCCTCTGTTCGACTAACCGCTGAGCTTCGGAAAGTGATTTAGTTAAGCCGCATTTAACCAATAACTCTTTGGTTCCGATTGGGCGGGAAGTTATTTTTATGGTTTTAATCTCAGTCGGCGCTTCCCCTTCCTTAAAAACCCTATTGAATTCTTCCTGGGCTTTGTCGGCAACTTTATTCCCGTGATAAAAATTAACGATTTCCCAGGCCAATCTTGCCTTTTTATTTCTAGGGCCAAGCCCGGAAACTTCTTTTAACGGAATGTCGGTGAGCAGCTCAAAATATTTCCCCATAATTTTATCCGGAATAGACATAATTTTGCCGAACATTTTCGACGATGATTCAGTCAGCCCTATATAATTATTAAAACTTTTGCTCATTTTTTTGAAACCATCCGTGCCTTCAAGCAATGGCAGGGTTAAAATATCCTGTTCGGGCTGATTGAATTTCTGCTGGACTTTCCGGCCCATTAAAAGATTGAATTTTTGGTCGCTGCCGCCTATTTCCACGTCGGCCTTCAAAGCTACCGAATCGTAGCCCTGTAAAAGCGGGTAAAATAATTCCGAAAGAGCAATTTCTTTCCCGGCGGCCAATCGGAGCTTAAATTCTTTTCTTTCAATTATTTGGGCATAAGTAAAACACGAAGTAATTTGTATCAGAAAATCTATCCCTTTTTTCCCGTACCATTCGCTGTTGTATCTGACTTCAACTTTTTTGAAATCCAAAATTTTAGCCGCCTGATCGATATACCCGGCCATATTTTTTTTGACTTCTTCCCGGGTCAGCTGCCGGCGTTCAATATTTCTTCCGGAAGGATCGCCGATTAACGCCGTAAAGTCCCCAACCAGAAAAATAACCCGGCTGCCTAATTCCTGGAATTGTTTTAATTTCAGAAGAGAAACGCTGTGGCCCAAATGAAGATCGGGAGAAGTAGGGTCAACGCCGAATTTTACCCTTAATTTTTCTCCGGATTTTAATTTTCGCTCTAAATTTTTTCTGTCAATGATTTCTTCAACGCCTTTTTCAAGAATTTCCCTAATTTTTTCGGTTTTGTTTTTCATTTTATTACTGACCCCGTTAGAAGTTTTGAGTAGAAAAAAATTAATAATTTTTTTCTACTTTTAATAATTTAGATTTCTATATTAGATAAGATCTGATTGATTATCGCTTAATTCAAAATTTGCCAAACTTCTAACGGGGCTGATATTATTACAATAATACCACAAAAAATGAAACCTAAAAAGAAAAAAATCATAAGAATAATCAGCTTGGTAACGCTTATTATTTTAGGATCGGCGGCGGCCGGATTAATATATCTGTCTTCGCTGTTAAAAGACCTGCCGGTTTTAAGCCAAATCAGCGACAACCAGCTTGCCCAATCAACTAAAATTTACGACCGGACAGGCGAAGTTCTGCTCTATGAAATCCATGGTCGGGAAAAAAGAACCGTTATTCCTTTTGAAGAAATCCCCGATTACGCCAAACAGGCGACAATCGCCATTGAAGACCGGAGTTTTTACACTCATCCCGCTTTTGACTGGAGAGGCATCACCCGGGCGTTTTTTAACGATTTATTACACGGCCAAAGCCAGGGCGGCTCCACTATCACCCAGCAACTGGCCAAAAACGCTTTTTTGTCCCCTGAAAAAACTATCCGGCGGAAACTGAAAGAACTTGCCTTAGCCATCCAACTGGAGCGCCGCTATGCTAAAGATGAAATTTTAACTTTTTATCTCAACCAAATTCCTTACGGCTCAAACATTTACGGCATTGAAGCCGCGGCTCAGGCTTATTTAAGCAAACCCGCCAAAGACCTTAATTTAGCCGAAGCCGCCACTCTCGCCGCTATGATCCAGGCGCCAAGCTATTATTCGCCCTGGGGGTCCCACACAGACGAACTGAAAAAACGCCAGGAATATATTTTGGGCGAAATGTTAAAACTTGGCTTTATTGACACCGAGCAGGAAAAACAAGCCATAGCAACCAAACTAAATTTCGCTTCGCCTTCTATCAGCGGCATCAAAGCCCCTCATTTTGTCATGGAGGTGAAAGAATATCTGGTTGGCCGCTACGGCGAAGAAATGGTCCAAAAAGGAGGCTTAAAAGTTTTCACAACGCTTGATTATGGGCTTCAGCAATCGGCGGAAACAGCGGTCGCCGACGGCGCCGAAAGAAATGAAAGGCTTTACCAGGGAAAGAACGCCGCTTTAGTGGCTCAAGACGCCAAAACCGGCCAGATTTTAGCCCTGGTCGGCTCCCGCAATTATTTCGATATTGAAAATGAAGGCAATTTTAATGTCGCCACCCAGGGCTTGCGCCAACCCGGCTCCGCGCTCAAACCTTTTGTTTATCTGACCGCTTTTGAAAGGGGCTACACCCCGGACACGATATTATTCGATGTGCCTACTGAATTTACCTCCAATAACCCAATTTGCCCCGCGATAGTTGATTTTAAAAATGAGGACCCGACTTGCTTTCATCCTAAAAATTTCGACAAAATATTCCGGGGTTCGGTTGACCTGAAAAATGCCCTGGCCCAGTCCATTAACGTAATCGCGGTTAAAATGCTTTATCTGGCCGATCCGGCTAATGTTTTAAAAAACCTTCACAATTTCGGCATCACCACCCTGAACGACCCTCAACGCTACGGCTTGGCGCTGGTTCTGGGCGGCGGCGAAGTCAAGCTTATAGATTTGGTTGAAGCTTATTCTGTTTTAAGCCGGGAAGGAGTCAAACATCCGCAGGTTATGATTTTAAAAGTTGAAGACAGCAACGGCGGAATTCTGGAAGAATATCGGGATAAAAGCGAACAGGTTATCAACCCGAATTATCCGCGCTTAATAAATAATATTCTTTCCGATAAGGAACTGCGCCAGCCGCTTTTCGCTTCCAGTTTAAACCTGACAGTTTTCCCCGACCAGGAAGTCGCCTTAAAAACCGGAACCAGTAATGATTTCCACGATGCCTGGGCTTTGGGCTATACCCCTTCTTTAGTGGTTGGAGTTTGGGCCGGCAATAACGACAACGCCCCAATGCAACAGCAAGCCGGCAGTATTCTCGCGGCCGTCCCTATTTGGCACGCTTTTATGGAAGAAGTTTTTAAAAACACAAGTACTACCGAAACCTTCACCCGGCCGGATTCGGTTTCAGCCGAAAAGCCGATTCTTCGCGGCGAATCCGTAATTAAATACCAAGTTAACGGCGTGGAATATCCCCAAATTCACGATATTCTTTATTACATAGATAAAAACAATCCCCGGGACCCGGTTCCCCAAAACCCCTTAGACGACCCCCAATTTCAAAACTGGGAAGAAGCATTAATGGAATGGTTAAGACAAAATCTTCCGGATTTCATCCGCTATAACCAGACGCCGCCGGGCCTAACCCAGTCCCCCGGTCCCGGACAAAGCCCCAAACTGGAAATTACCGCCTTTTCGCCCGATAACGGAGAATATGTTCAAAACACCATAAACATCAAAGCCACGATAAATTCAAACGTCAATCTTGATAAAATCGAGCTTTATCTCAACAACCACTTAATCGACCGCAAAAGCCCGGAATCTCTGGGAATTTACGAATATCAATACCAAATTTACAGCCAAAAATTTGAGCTTCAAAATTCCCTCAAAATAAAAATAACCGATATTTCCGGAAATTTCGCTGAAAAAGAAGTGATTATTTTTTCGCAATAATAATCTAGGCCCTTATCGGCATTAGGATATAAAACCAATTTTTGTCGGCCGGGGACTTAACCACCGCCGGCTGATTGTCATTGTTAAACCCTAAAACTATCTCTTTATCCCCCAACGGCTTAAGTCCGTCAAGCAGGTAACGGCAATTAAAAGAAATGGCTAAAGTATGCCCGCTAATTTTAGCCGGCAATAAATAATGGTTTTCTCCCACGGCGCTGTCGGCGGAATAAATTTCTAAAAATTTCTTGTTTTCGCCGATTTTCATTTTTATCTCGTTGACCCGGCCGGAAAAAATACTGGTCAGCTTCAGGGCATTTATTAATTCGCTTTTATTAATAACCAGTTCGGTTTTAAGCTCTTTGGGAATAATACCCTGATAATCCGGGAATTTTCCGTCTATCAGCCGCGAGATAATTTCCATTTCTTCGGTTTTAAAAAGTATCTGGTTTTGATTGATAAAAATATTTAATTCGCTGTCGTCGGGAATTATTTTTAAAACCTCATGGAGGGTTTTAAGGGGTATTATGATTTCAAAACTTTCTTCAAAACTACTCTTAAATTGGTCAGTGGGTATGATTTTTTCGGACAATCTAAAACTATCCGTGCCGGTCAGTTTTAGATAATCAACCTGATAACTAAATAAACAACCGTTGATTTCCGGCCGGATTTCAGAATATTGAATGCTGTTGGTAATTTTTAATAAAGCGGACTTAAAAACCCCGGAGTTTATTTTAAAAGATTTATTAATATGGTTAATTTTAGGGATAATCGGAAAATCTTCAGGATTTAACCCCTGGACAGTCGCTTCATAATTATCGGTTTTTATTAGTAAATTATAATTTTTATTTTCCAGCGTGATTCTTTCGGTTGTTAAATTATTAACGATATTTGAAAAAATATTCAAAGGAACGCTTATAGACCCGCCTTCTATAATTTTCCCCGGCGCCCAATAACTGACCGCTAATTCTAAATTAGTGGCCGAAAAATTAATTTTATTATCCTCGCTTTTAATTAAAATATTTTTTAAAATCGGCAAATTTAAATTATCCCCAATTGCGCCCTCTATCGAACGCAGCGCTTCTTTTAAATTATTATTTAATAATATTAATCTCATAGTAGTTGTAGTAGTGTTGGGTTAAATTGTTGATTTATTGTTTTTTTGTTTCTAGGTTTAAGTTTTTATTAAAAACATCCTGTGGATTTTATTTTATAAATTGTGGATAAAATTAATTCTTTTTATAATTTTTTATTTTTATCCTCTTTTTATTAAGTTAATATTAACAATTAATTCACAATTTATCCATAGCCTAAATAGATTTATTTATTAATTCTTTTATTAAAATTATTTTTTGGTTTAAAACCGGGTTTTGGTTGATTTCTCTGGAAATTTTTTCACAGGCATGGATGACGGTAGTGTGATCTCTTTTGCCGATTTTTTCCCCGATACAAGGATAGGAAGAGTTCATCATTTCCCGGAGCAGGTACATTGTTATTTGGCGCGGCTCAACCACTTCTTTTTTCTTGCATTTAGCGATTAAATCGGCAGTAGAAATTTCAAAAAAACCCGCCACATTTTTTATCACGTCGTTGGCGCTGATGTTTTTTGTGTTGACTCGCACCACCTCGTTGATGATTTCCTCCAGTTTTTGAGTGTTAATTTTTTCCTTTTTAACGTCCTGGTAAAAAACGACCTTATTTAAAACCCCCTCCAGTTCCCTGATATTTTTTTTAACCTTATTGGCTATTAATTCCATGGTCTTATCGTCGGTTTGCCATCTGTTTTCCTGGGCTTTTGCCCGTAAAATAGCCAATCTGGTTTCATAGTCCGGGTAGCCGATATCGGCAATCATCCCCCCCTCAAAACGAGAACGGAGCCGTTCTTCGATAATTGGTATGGCCGCCGGCGCCCGGTCCGAAGACATTATAATTTGCTTATTATTCTCATATAAAACATTAAAAGTATGGAAAAATTCTTCTTCGGTTCTTTCTTTGCCTCCTATAAACTGAATATCGTCAATAATTAAAACGTCGATATCTCGGTACCTTCTTTTGACGTCGTCCATTTTTTTATTACGGATCGCCCAGATAACATCATTAACGAATTTTTCTGAAGTGACATAAAAAACTTTTACTTTATTTTTATAAATATTTTTAATTTCGTTACCAGCCGCCTGAAGAAGATGGGTTTTCCCCAAACCCACGCCGCCGTAAATAAAAAGCGGATTATATTTTTTACCGATATCTTTCATTACTGCCGAAACCGCGGCGTAAGCCAATTCGTTTGAAGAACCGACGATGAACGATTTAAAAGTGTAGCGCGGGTTGAGATTGGACTCGGGATCAATTTTTAATTCAATCAGGGGTTTTTGTTTTTCGATGCCGATGAGATTTTCCGAATTATTTTCTCCTTTAATTTTTATTAAATTTTGCCGCGACGGGCATTCCACGATATATTCCACCGCCTTAATAGAACTGTCTAAATTTCTTAAAGAACCCAGAATTAATTTATGATAGCGATTTTTCACCCATTCTTTGGCGAAGTTATTCGGCAAGCCGACCACCACTGCTCCTTCCGCTTCTTTTTTATCAACAAGGCGGCTGTTTTTCAGCCAAGTGAGAAAATCGGGACGGGAAAGTTGAAGTTCGATTTCTCCTAAAACGCCTTGCCAGAGATTATTGAGGTTAATTTCGGTCATTGGTTTCATTTTAAACTATAAAATTCATAACGCAAGATTGCAAATTTAAGGCTTTTGTGATTTACCCCGTTAGAAGTTTGATTGTTGATTTTCTTAAACATTAGGTTCTAAAACAAAAAGGCATTAAGATTAGTTTACCACCGAAAAAAATAGCGGTAAACTTCTAAACGGGGTTTACTTGTTGATTAGTTGGGGAAAAGTGTTTAAAATTAAGTAATATGTCGATTACTTACCAGCCCAAAAAGAGAAAAAGAAAGAGGGTGCACGGCTTTTTGAGAAGACAAAGGACTTCCGGGGGCCGGCGGACGCTTGCCAGGCGGCGGCAGAAAAACCGGAAGAGTTTAACGGTTTAATTTTTTATGCCCAGTAACTCAACTCCGATGGTATTCTTCTTCGATAATGCGTTGTAAGATAAAAAAATAAAGATTGATCTATCGGCTATGTCTAAAGAGTTTAACAAAATAAACAAAAGAATATATTGGAGCAAAAATCATTAAACCAAGATATATGAAAAATATAAAACAAAACAAATCAGTCGAATTAATATCAATTAACTTCAAGACGAAAGATTTTTGTCTTTCGGAGTTGAGTTAACTGGGTATGTTTAACAAGTTTCTTTATCAGCCAATTCTTGGAGTTTTGGTGTTTATTTATAATAATATCGCCTTTCACGATTTAGGCCTGTCTATTATCTTGCTGACCGTCTTTATAAGATTGATACTTTTGCCGTTTTTCTACCAAGGCGCGAAAGCACAGACCAAAATCCAGAGATTGCAGCCGTTGGTTAAAAAAATCCAGGAAGATCATAAAAATAATAAAGAAAAACAAACCCATGCCCTGTTGGATTTATATAAAGAGCATAAAATAAATCCTTTTTCCAGCATTTTGCTTTTAGTTATCCAGTTGCCGATTTTAATCGCCCTTTATCGGGTTTTTCTGACCGGACTTTCCAGTTCTGTTTTTATTAATTATAATTTTTTAGGAGTTATTGATTTAAACCAAAAAAGTTTTTTGATAACGATTTTAGCGGTTCTGGCGCAATATTTTCAGGGGCGGATGATGTTGCCGAAGAAAAGCGGGACTGGCCAGACGACGGGCGCCGATAAAACCAACAAGGCAATGTTATTGTATTTAGGGCCGGCGCTGACTCTTATTGTGTTGTTCAACCTTCCGTCCGCCTTGGGCCTTTATTGGTTTGTTTCTTCGCTGTTTTCTTTAGTCCAGCAATTTTTCATCAATAAAAATTTAGAAAAACATGCCCAGTAACTCAACTCTGATGGTGTTTTTCTTTAATTTAGGTATTATTAAGTTTGAAGAATAGAGAAAAAAATTATGTTAGGGATACTAAATAATTTAAGAAAACAAGTAAAAAACACAACTCAAGTAAAAATTTATCTTATAAATTTTTACTTATTCAGAGTTGAGTTAACTGGACATGGAACAATTATTGGAGAAAATAAAAAAGCTGCTTGAGCTGATGGGGGTCAGCGGCTTTGAGGTAAGTTTTAACGAGCCGTCAAAAAGATTTTCAATCACTTTTAACGATCATCTGATAGCCGAAAATTTGCCGGGCTTCCTGGGGGATTTTGAATATCTGGTTAATCTGATTTCTCAGAAAGAAACCCAGCAAAAAGTGTGGCTGGACGTGAATAATTACCGCCGAGAACGGGAGCGGCTTATTGCCGAATTGGCCAAAGCCGCCGCCCACAAAGCGATTATTAATAAGCAGGAAATCCAATTGCCGCCGATGAACGCCTATGAGCGTCGGCTGGTTCATTTGGAAATCGCTTCCCATCCTGATTTAAAAACCGAAAGCATCGGCGAAGGGAAAGAAAGAAGGGTGGTTATAAAACCAATATACGAGAATAAGGAATTATGAATTAAGAATTTTTGCGGTTTTTGTTCGCATTCATTATTCATACTTCATAATTCTAAGGAGTAGAGTTGATTGTCGTAACGATTGATAAAGAAAATCTGATTGCCAAAAATTTTGAGTTTGGCGGCATCAATGATTTTTTCTTCCGTGACCGGATTGAATATTAATTTTGGTTCCGTTAAATTATCTAATCCTAATTTATAAAGATTGTCCGCGGTATAAACAGACCTCTGAAGATAATCGTCGGGCCAGCTTATTTTTTGGCCGGCTGGAGTGAAAAGGAAGCAATAAAGAAATTCTGATTTCAGGACGCATTTTTCCGGCAGAACCATTATTGAAAAATTATTTATGGTTTGCCCGGCCCAATTTATCAGGCTGCTTTTTTGGTTCTGGAATTTCAGGCCTAAATTTTCTTCAAGCCATTTAATCATTAGTCCGTTACCCGGCGAAACAACTTCCATAAAATTAGGGCTGGCCGGTTTAGTGAAATTAAGGCGCCAGGCCGAACCCATTACCGAACCGGACGGCTTATCGCTGAAGATTATTTCGTCCGGCTTTAACCATTCTATTTTCAAATCCCAAAGAGAAAAATTTTTAACAAGCGTGGTTAAAGATTTTGTTTTTTGGTTGGGGTCGCCGGATAAGTATCTGGCCAAATCAAGAATAACCAAATTATTTTGTCCGTTTTGGCTTATAATCGCCGCCAGTCTTTTCCCTTCAGGCGACCAAGCCGTTGATTTAATCTCTAAGGGCAGGGGCGACCAGGTGCCGCTCGCCAGGTTAAAAATACTGAATTGGGGCTGATGAGGGTCGCCGAAAGCGGCGATTATTTTCTGGCCGTCGGGCGAAGGCAGGATAAAATTGAGATTTTGGATTATTTGTTTCGAAAGATAAGTGTTTGGAGCAGAATCGGCTTTGGTAATTTTGCCTTCTGAGGTTGCATAAAAAACTTCTTGAGTGCTGGAAGCGATCCAATAATCAAAAACCGGCTCTTGGGAAATAATTTTTAACTGGCCCGTTAATTGCTGCGAGGCTGATAATTCTTCTCCCGGTTTGGCGGGGGCAGTCGGCAAAGCCGCCTGGTTGATCAAGTAATATATCAGCCAGCCAAGCGCCAAAATTCCAACTGTTCCTATAATAATTGTTATGATTTTACGCATATTATTATATTATTATGAGCCGCAACATTGATAATTGGGGCCTAGTTTCAGGCCGGGGCAATAATTGTCGGCATACCGTACTTTCCCCATACCGGAACATTCATTTCCGTATTTGGCTTGAATCCCCGGATCGCCGAAATCCACCCAATAATAATTGCCGCTTTCCTGTTCTTGTTTTCGTTCTTCGCTTAAAACACATCTTCCATTTTGGCAGGTAAGCCCGGAGATACAATCCGCCGTGGCTTGGCATTTATCCCCTTCGTTTCCGATGGCTCTGGTTTTAATTTCTGCCGGCATTTTCAGGATTTCCAGCTTTGGGTCGGTTAAACTGACCATCTTAGGGTCGATGGTATAAAGGATTAAATAGGCGCCCAGAAGCAAAGCAATGCCCCAGAAGGCCTGGAAAATGCGGTCGCGGGCGTCGCTTTGGGCGGTGGAGTTCCCTGCTGAGACGATATATTGGATAGCGCCGAAAATTATCATTGCAAAAGCTAAGGCCCCTGAAATCATCAAAGCGAATTGATAAAAGCGGGCGATATAAGCCGCCGGGCTGGAAGCCGTTTGTTCGGCCGTCGGGCAGGTTCCGCCGGCTATCGACGAACAAGGAAAGGTTAAATTCAGTTCGGCTGCGGAAACAGGCGTAGAAAGCAGAAAGCAGAAAGCAGAAAGCAGAAAAACAGAAGCGAAAATTATTGATTTATATTTATTGCTGAACATTTTATGGTGAGTTTATCGAACCATTAAATTGATTTCTTTAAATCCGAATTCTAAATCGTTTTTCAAGTTTTGGGCAGAAACTTTAATATTAAGATTTTGGTTTGAAGGAATTGGCGGAACAAGTTCCAGTTTTAGAATTTCATCTCCTATATTAGATATTGTCTGGCCGTTTGCCGACCAGACAAAAATCAGTTCCTGTAAATTATTTATATTGAAAAAATAGGGAATAGCCTGAAAAATATTTTCGCCCAAAGAGGCGGAATTGTCCGCTGGTGAAGGAATTTTTATGACGACTTTCGGATTGGCAATTAGAATGTCGGCCGTGCCGCCATATTCCTGTTGATTGAAATTAACTAAAGCCCGGACAAAATGAGAATTAGTTGCTCCTTTGTTCGCGGTAAAACTGATTTGTTTCAAGCCCTCTCCCCGGCCTAATAATTTTTCATCAAGATACCAGAGAATGTCGGCCTTTGATAAATCCTGGATTTTATTGGCAATTATCAATTCCAAACCGAGTTTGACGGCGGTATTTGGCGCGGGCAGAATTTTTCCCTGGTATTCCGCCGGAACAAAACTCTGGGCTTGCCAGGTAATTAAAACTTGGGAGGCGGTTTGAGCGGTTGTTAAAGAAGTATAAATTAGAAAACAAAGAATAGAAATCGGAAAAAGAATTAAAATTTTATTTTTTGGGTTCATAAATTTCGTTTATTTCCCAATTTTTACGGCAGCGGGTTTGGCTGTTTTTATCACAGCCGCCGTTTCCGGCCGGTTAGCTAATATTATAGTGATAATTATTCCCAGGGTTCTTAACGGCAGCATATCGATTAAGGGGATAAACTCCAGCAAATTAGCCGTCAGCGCCCAGGTTCCCCTTAACCCTTTCATTATAAGCCAAAATTGGACGATAAACAAAATAATCCAATCGCCTAAATGCATAAATACCAGCGCGATTTGTCCGATAATTGGTATCGGGCTGATTAGTCCGGCCACAATTTCCAAGGCATCAAAAGGGACGACAATCATTAGGATTAGAACGATTTCCACTAAAGAAAATTTTGGTTTTTCATCCATAATTATTCGATTTTATTTTTTTCCAAAAGCTGTTCCGGGTTAGTGGTTGTCATCTGGTCTTCGGTGTAGGAAGCGATTACCTTTAGAGCGGCGTGTTTTAAGCCGGCGAAGAAAAGCCCTTCTCCGACCGCCGCTTCCAGAAGAAAAGTTTTTTCCACGTCGGTCAGGCCGAAAGTTTTGGCGACTATGTCGATGGTGGCCGGCGCTTGTTTTAATAAAAATTGGAGCGAAGAGTTGTTGATAATCGGCCGGCCGTAGGGGGAATTCAAGAAGTCCTCCACGTCCTGGGTAATAGTGGTCACTCCCAGATAATATTTTCTTGCCCGCTTAGCTAGGCCGAAAAGGAAAGAAGCGCTGTCGGCGTATTTCATCATCCACCAGGCCTCGTCAATAACCACGATTCTTTTTTTGAGTTCGGCCCGGATGAGATTCCAGAGGAAATTCAAAATAATATACATCGCAATCGGCCGCAGTTCGTCTTCCAGGTCGCGGATGGAAAAAACCACCAGGCGATTTTTAATATTGACGTTGGTCGGTTGGTTGGTAAATCCGGCGTAAGAGCCGCGGGTGAATTTTTCGAGGCGTTTTGCCAGCCCTTCTCCGCCTTCGGTGTTTTCAAGAATTGTCTGGAGGTCTTCCAATAAGGGCGGCTGGGCTTTAGTGAAATCTTTTTCCGGAGTGATGTCGCGGGAAGCGTAGGTTTCCAAAATAGTCCGGTCTAAAATAGCGTCTTCTTCCGGAGTAATTTCGCCGAGCATCAATTTAATCAATCCGACCAGGTTAAGAATATGAGATTTAAAAACTTCGGCCGGCTCTTCGTCCGGAGGAATAACGGGGATTTCAAAGGGATTAATGTGATTGGTTGAGGTCAGAGAAATTTTAAAATAGCTGCCGCCGATGGTGTCGGCCAGATTCTGGTATTCGTTTTCCGGGTCGATAATAATAACGTCGGTTCCCATCATCATTGAACGCAGGACTTCCAGCTTGGCAAAATAGCTTTTTCCGGCGCCAGCTTTGGCGAAAACGGTGAAATTAGCGTTTTCTAAGGAAAATCGGTCAAAAATCACCAGGCTGTTATTGCTTAAATTGACGCCGTAAAGAATGCCCTCATCGGAAGTCAGTTCCGCCGAAATAAACGGGAAAACCGAGGAGGCGGGCCCGGAATTAAGCGGCGTGCGGATGGCCAGTTTGTCCGCGCCTAAAGGCAGAACCGATGAGAAGGCCTCCAGCTGCTGGAAAAGCGCCGGCTTGATATAAACCAGCTTGCTTTCTAAAAGCGAAACGATTAGGTTTTCCAAACGCGCCAGTTCTTTGAGGTCGTCTCCGTAAATCGTGATGTAAATTCCCACTTCAAAAAGTTTTTCTTGGGCTTGCTGGAGAGAATCCCGAAGATTTTCCACATCCTGATAGGCGGTTTCAAGCATCGGGTCGCGCACCAACCCTTTTTCTTCCCGTTCCATTATCTGGGCCTGGATTTGGGCGGTTTTTTTCCGGAGATTTCGCAGGGCCAAAGCCGTGTCAATCGGATGGATATGAACGCTGATATCGAGAATTTCCGCCAGATTGATGATTGGCGAAAACCAGCCGCTGGATAAATAGCGGGGATAAGTGAAAAGAAAAAATGTTTTTAAATATTTTTCGCCGAGCTTGAGATAGCCGGTGTTAACTTCCAAGCCTGCCGGGGCGATGATATCTTTAATGTCTCGGTTGGAGGCCGAGTAACCTTTTGGAATTTGAATTTTTGCCATAATTTATTAAAATTTTTGAACCTTTGGTGATATAAATTTTATCATAAATTTGAGCACCCCGTTAGATGAGCGAGCTTGCGAGCTCATCTAACGGGGTGAAGGTTTTCTGGACAAATTTTGTTCGTCCTTCAGACTCCAAAATTTGTAGAAAGCCCTTCATTATTCTTTGGCGATTTCTAAGTTACCTTTTTCGATTAATTGAGGGTTATAAAGATTATAAATAAGCTCGGTGGTTTCTTCGGTGCCAAGCGGAACCACTCGTAGGCCTATTTGCTGGAGGCTGGCAATGGTTTGGTCCACTCTTTGATTGAGCTGCTGGAGATTTTGCCGGATATTTTCCTCCGGTTGTTTGGCTTGGGAAGTCGCCGGCTGTTTTTGCATGCCGGCCGGCATGGCTTTTTTCATAAAACCCATTACCCCCTTGGCGGCTTTCGGCAGATAAACCGGGTCATAGGGCACAACCACGAAAAAAGTTTTGTCCATAATGGCGTTATTTGCCACGAATGATTTTATAAACTCAAGATATTCGGCAATCTGGGTTTTTAACAGTTCATTGGTTTCCTGGGTATGGCGTTCTTGGAGTTTTAAAAGATAAGATTCAATATTCAACCGGCGGGAATGAATGAAAATCTGGATTGAAAAATCAAGGGCGTTAAGGAGATTCTGATAGGTGTAGGTCATCAGGTCTTGTTCCTGTTCGGATTTCAGGTCAAAATTGATTCCGCTTACCATCAGTAATTGGCGCAAGCCGCCGTTTTTGAGAAACATCACGCCGTCGCGGACTTCCTGAAGCTCGACGAATTCTTGGGTTGATAATGACTTTGCCATAATGTGATACTAATATACTAATACATACTAATTATGCTAATAATACTAATTATACACTTAAAAATTTATTTTTTGAATTTGTGTCTATTCTAATAATTCGTAATGGTTTGACATATTGGCTTCTAAAATTTACTAATAAACCGAGTTTAACATTTGTGATTTGTAGATAGCGTTGTATTTGATAATAATCTTCACGGGTGATAATCCTTTTGGCTTTTAATTCAAGAACAATTTTATCGTCTATAATGAAATCAACCACATTACCACTGTCTCCGATTATAAATTCTCTCTTGTAAGGAATTTTTATTTCTTTAAGTCTTTTTTCAATTCTGTCAGAGTATTGTTTTTCTCTCGCGTATTTTCCTAACCCATTATGGATATCAAAACAAACACCGGTGATAATATAAGATAGTTCGGGATAAATTAATTTGTTATTTTTATTATTCGTATCTATTCGTATTATTAGTATGAATTCGTATATTAGTATCTCATCTGTAATCAACTCTTTTTGCCGTTTGTTTTTCGCCGGTGGATTTCCGGAAAACCTGGTAGCGTTCCTGGATATTTCGGATGGCGGATTTTTCGCGGGGCAAAGGCAAACGGCTGGTTAAAATTTGCTGGCCAAGGGACTTTATTTTTTGCTGGAAACCAAGTTCTTTTTTAATTTCTTCTATTTGTTTTTTTTCTTCCGGCAGGACTATCTCTTCTTTTTCCGTTTCTCTTTGCCAGAAATAAATCCGGGGCCGCCAGTAATAAAAAAAAGCGAAAAAAAGGATTTTAGTCAGCGATTGGCCGTTGATTTCTATCAAAGCCAGCGCGCTGGCGGTTCCTATTAAAATGACGCTCGCCAAAAACCAGAGCCATAACTGGAAAATAAAAAACATTAAAAAACTCAAGCCGCAAGCCGCGGCAATGTAAAAAAATTGCTGGAGGGTTAAAGGACCGACTATTCTTTCTTTGACTTCGTAATATTGAGGAACTTGAAACTGCATGTTTTTACGAATTACGAATCTGTACGAATATACGAATAATAACCTCAAAAATTAGTATATTCGTATAAAATTCGTACTTCGTAAATCATTATTTTTCTTTTTTCAGATTGATTATATTTCCCTCTAATTTCACTTCGTTTTGATTTTTGTCTTCTCTTGCCACGCTAAAAGAATCAAGATTAATAACTGCCGGACCGGCTGGTTTGGCGGCTGGTTCCGGCTGTTTGGTTATCGGCGTTGCCGGCGTTATCGGCGCCATTGGTTTTGGCGGTTCCGGCTGGCTCTGGGTTTCGTTGAGAGGCCTTACAACGGGTGTCTCAATTTTCTGAGGCGGAATTTCTTTTAAAGGCCGGGTTTCCGGTTTGTTTTGAATTTCGTTAAAAGGTTTGCCGAAAGGCGTTGGGATTTCCACATCCCGGTAATGGACCATTCTTTGTTTTTGAGTTTCGGTTTTGGCGACAGCCGGCTCTTTTTTTTCTTCGATTTTTTGCCCGAAAGTTTCCAATTCGACTTTAACCGGCGATTCCGGCGCCTTGGAGCTTTCTTTTTTAAACCAGCCCATAATTGGCATTATTGTTTTCTTTTTTTCGGTGAAAGTTTTAGCTTCGGCTTCCCGGTGGATAACAAAAGGCTTTTCGGTTGAAATCGGAGTTTGGGGGACAATTGGCTTGTTTTCAGTTTTTGGCGGCTGGACGGGCTTTGTTGCGGGCAGTTCGGTTATTTCAACGGGCTTGGGCGCAAAAAATTCCGGCTCGGTTTCAGTTGGTATTATTGATTCAAGCTTTGTGTCTTTTGGTGTTTCGGTTATTCCGGTTCCCGGTTTAACGCCGATTTCCACTTCAACTTCAGGAGGCCCGATTATAGGATCGTAAACCTTATTAATTTCTTGAAGTAGCGGAGTAAATATTCTTTTATTAATTTCATTGTTTATTTCTTGAGCGGTTCGGGGGTCCAAATTCAAATTTTTTTGGATTTGAGAACTTAAATCTTCTATTTGACTAAAGCCGAATAAAACATCGCCAGCTAAAATGGATATTATAGCGATTTTATCTTCAATTAAATGGTTTTTAATGCCAATTTGCCAGATGAATTCTCCATTAACAGGCGAAACTAGAGCCTCTCTGAGATTTTCCGGCAGAGTGCCCCATCTTTCTAGAACTTTGTTTTTAGGAATTTGAAGCATAGTTTTTAGATAATTTTACTATTTAAGTTTGGGTTGTTGGTGAAGCTGGAAATTCATAAAGTTCGCCAAGCATGCGTTTATCCATGGCGTGATTAATGGTTTTGTATACTTGGTACCTAATTTTGTCTTCTTTTTTGTCTGATTTTTCGAGTTTTTTAAGATGTTCCATTTCTTTTTCGATGGTTCTTTCTTTTTCGTTCCATTTTTCCAGGTCAGGAATTTGGCTATCTATAATGCTTTTTATATAAGGATCAAAAGTGGCCGGGTCTAACTGGGACATTATTTTGGAAATATCCCCGGGGTTGGCGGTTGATAATCCATAAGAAATAATATTTTGAGTTCTTTTATAAGAAGCTTCATCTTTGCCCAGAAAACCAAATTGTTTATGGTCGAAGTCATTATAGATATTGTTAGCGTATTTCTTGAATTTAGCGAAATCACCAGCGTCGTAGGTCTTGAAGGACTCCATCATCAGTTTTTTAGCTTCGTCTATTTTTCCGGCATCAATAGCTTCTTTTACTTCTAAGTTTTTCCCCATTCCAAGAGCTTTCCCTATATAATCCCCATAAAGAGGTCCCATATTATATCGTTTAAAGGCATTTTGGGTTTGTTTAGTAAGAATTTTATCGTTAAGAAATTTTTGGTCAACAAATTTTAATCGTCCTTCTTTGGCTATTCTGGCAGTGGCCGCCGCAAGGGGGACACCAACAAGAGAGGGCAGAATTTTTGTTAAGCGGGAAGTGCTGATATTTTTTTGTTTTGCCGTCGCCTCGGCTATTAATTTTTCTCCCGTTCCTAAAGCGAAGTTACTTATTCCCCTTCCGATTGTTCTTAGTCCGGGAGTATTCATCATCTTTTCAGTGACTTTTTGTCCCATATTGGTTCTGGGAAGATAACTAAACCCTTGCTGACTCTTTTTGCCTACATATCCCCTAATCCCCTTACCTGCCGCCACCGCCACTCCCATAAAGGCCTTGGAACCGGCAATGCCCATTGAATTAGCGGTTATTAGCCCCCCTAAAAGAAACCCGATAACAATCACCATTCGGCCGATTGTCTGTAATGGTTGGTTAATTATTAGATTCGCGAAGTTCATTTGGTCGGCGGTGCCGATGCCTTGGCTCTGGGTGGCTAAGTTATTCATCAGTTTTCCGTAATTGATAGTCATATAAACGGCCAGGTAAAGGAAGAATGAAGCGGCCGGCGCGAAAATTATCCATTTCATAAATTCTTTACTCCATTTATCCCATAGATTTTTAGTAGCTGGCAAGATTATAAAAAGAAAAGCCAAAGGAACCAAAATTAACAAAATAGACAAAATCACATATCTTACTAAAAACATTACCGCGAGAGCCAACAAAGAAAGGGCGCCGAGAAATGTGAAAGCGGCGACGAATAAGCCGCTGGTGATAACCATATATTGCCCCTTTAAGGCGAGCATTGGGCCTATTTCAGTCGCATCTTTTACACTAAGAAGATTCTGGATTCCAAAAGCATTAGCCAGGCTCGGACCCAAACCAGTTACGCCGCTTGGAGTAATGCTTTGGATAAAGTAATTTGTCAGCATATTGGAAAAATCAATAAAAACGCTGGCGAAAAGCAAGCTGAAATTTACCAGAAGCGCCACGGCGATTAATTTTCCCAGCGTGCTTTTGGCTTCATATTGCTGTATCCGGAGAATGGTGGCGATGGCGATGATAATAATAAACAAAACAAAACCGAGATTAGCCAAATCTCTGGAGATTCCCCAGCCGACGTCAATCATCGGGTTGTTTAAAATGTCAAAATTTAAAGATAAGGTAAAATTAGTCAAGGCGCCGGCTAAACTAAACAGGGTGCCTCCGATAAAACCAACCGCGTTGATAATAAATTGAAATATTAAATTGATGCCGTAGGCAGAGAATCCACCAATTAATGTTCCGGCATTTTCTGCCGCTGCTGCTGTTGAGCTTCCTACTTTTTGCGTTAAACTTATTGCTTGATATAAAGGCGAAAACTCTAGAAGGTTAGCTGCTTTTGTTAAAAAGGGCGTTCCTATCAAAAACAAAATTAAGCCTAAACCGAAAATTGTTAATATTTTTTGTTTTTTGTTCATTTTATGGAGTAGTGGCTATACAAAGGCTCAAACGGGATTGGATTGAAGAAAGTTCCGTTTGCTTGTTTTTGGATTCGTCCTCACTGGCTTTTTTGGTTGTTTCCGAGCCGTAAATTTCTGTAATCAGAGATTGGTATTCAATCATAAAAGCATCATAATTTTGAGTTAAAAGAGCTACTTCTCGGTCTCGGAAGTCATTAGAAATATTAACAGCTTCGGTTATGCCGGCTTGAGTTTTATCAACAATGGTTTGATAATTGGCAACTTCACTAGTCAGGCGAGTGACTTCATTCTGGGCATTTGTAATATCGCTATCGGAAACCGGCGGCTGGCAATTACGTGTTTTTAATTCATTCAAGGCCACTAATATTTGTTGTTCAGAAGAAAGAGAAGATTGTTTATTGGCTAAAATTGAATTGAAATAACTAATGAATGTTTGGTAGTCATTTTTTATCCGATCTCGTTCCTGTCTTTTAAGGGAAAGAGCGGGGTCATAACTTCCGTAAGGGTCGTAATTTCCGGAACTTGAAGTTTGGGTTTTAGTACTCTGTTTCATTAATCCCAATCCTTCCGTAAAGAGACGATTGATAGTGGCGTTAACCAGAGCAGCGGTCCAGGATTGGATATTTTGGCTCCATTGATAATCAGACGTGACGGCTTGAGCGGCTAACTCGCCGACCGCGTAACCCGGAGTAACGATTTTATATTCAAGACATACTTCTGTCTTTGGGTCGTTGGGGTCGGTTCGGCCGCTGCGAACGCATTGCTTAACGCCCAAAAATCCTCCGCTGGCCATAGCTTCGCTTTTAGCCGCTTCTTGGGCTTTAGCGCCCTGAGTCATTGCTTCGTCCATTGCCATATACAAAGCGCCGTAATAATTATTTTCCGGCCACCACGATTGCTCGTAGGCTATCCAGCTGCCGTTTCGGAAATCGTCGTAGAAATTCTCTATATTAGAAACAATATCGTCAAGCGTGCAGGAAATTCGGTTTTGAAATCTTGAAACCGGCAATAAACTTACTCTGACTTGTAAGCCGAAAGGTTTACATAAAAATTTTAGATTGCTGTCGTTGATAATTTCTCCCACCCCGGTGTTAAAGGCGTCGCTTAAAAACGTGTCCCAATTAGTGACGTATCTTGGCTCGCCGCCGTTTTGGATCCAGTTTACGGTTTCATCAACAAGCCAGTCCAAAATCATTTTAGCGACGACATCGCGGACGCAATCTTTGGATTTTATGAGAGCGTCGGAGGTTTGTTGTTTGGCAGTTTCGCTAGGCAAATTCACTGCTGTTACTGGCACCGTTAGCATTAAAGCGCTTGTCCCTAATTCTATGGAATCTTCTCCTTTATGAGCGAGCTTGGATACCCATCCTTTAGCGAAATTTTCCAGTTCAATTGCCAAAAAACAACTTACTCCCGCGCCTATGGCTTGGCCGATAGCCGCTCCCGGCGTCGATGCTCCCTGGGCTTTAACTTTGGAGACAAAAACAGTTCCCGGGCCGCCAAAAACAAGCGAAGCGATGGTTATTATCAGGATAATTTTGTTTATAAATGAGAATTTCATTTTAAGAGCTGATTTCTTTTATTTTTTCTCCCAAAATAGCCTGAATTTTTTCGGCGCCGCTGACCAGCCCGTCAACTGATTCCAAAGCCAGATATCCTTTGAACGGGTCAGTGGGGTAATTGGCCATCGCCCGGTAGATGATTTCCGCGTTTTTGGCGTAAACAATCATCAGTTTATGAATATCAACCCAATCCGCCGGAACCGTCAGCTTCAGATAGCCGTTAGCCAGATTTTTATAAATACCGGCCAAACGATTAGCCGAAGTGGGGTCGATTTTCTGATAAGTATTAACTATTACTTCCAGATAATTTTCGTTAAAATCGCCAAAAATTATTTTATTGGTTTCTCCGATGGCTTTGAGATATCGGTTTTTCGCTTCTTTGGAGATATCGGCCGAAATTTTAATGTCTGAATCATAAATTGCGGTTACCAGTTTAAGGTCCGTCAGGCTGTCGTTGATGACTTTGTTCGCCAAATTTTCCGATACTGAATTTATGTCCGCAGCCAGAGTTCTTGAATCCTGATTTACAAGGTTTTTATTCTGGATTTCTTCAAAAAGATTTTTTC
>Ga0210057_1001614_pt1 | contig 33873 bp, 34 predicted proteins | sample CryGeyCG2114_010_2_FD_183968 | JGI IMG/M metagenome (GOLD analysis project Ga0210057, IMG submission 183968) | Groundwater microbial communities from aquifer - Crystal Geyser CG10_big_fil_rev_8/21/14_0.10 (SPAdes) (version 2) | ecosystem: Environmental > Aquatic > Deep subsurface > Groundwater ... | reverse complement strand
CCGCACCGAACTTTGTTCTGGTGCGTAGGTATCGCCCACCAAAATGAAATTGAGCCGAATGGCTCGATTTTATTTTGATGATTCAGATCTGAAATTAATCCAGCCTGCCCCGCACCGAACTTTGTTCTGGTGCGTGGGTATCGCCCACCAAAATAATAGACAAAAACCTTGCGGCCCAAAATTTGGGCCGCAAGCGGAGATGCTCCGAAGTTTTAACGAAGGGCATAAATTAACAAAAAAACACTCGAAAATAAATGGCTCCTGAATTTTGCCTGCCCGTTGGCACGCGGGCGCGGCCAGGGAGCCATTTATTTTTTACGAAAAATTCCTTTTTCTGGTAAAATGTCTCTGTAATTAAAAATAAAAAGCACTATGGCTGAAAAGATGGCTGCTGGCAGGACTACTGGTTTTAGTATTTTTGTCGGTGTCGTTACTTTTATTTATGATGTCTTCAAGACTGTCTCCACCGTTCTCGGTATCGCCTTCTTGATTCGCTTCTTCTTGGTTCAACCTTTTTATATTAGTGGCTCATCAATGGAGCCGAATTTTCATGATGGCCAATATGTGGTTGTTGATCAGGTCAGCTATCGCCTGCGCTCCCCTGGTCGTGGCGAGACAATTGTTTTCAAATTTCCACAGAACGTTGCCTTTAATTTCATTAAAAGAATTGTAGCCCTACCTGGCGAAAAAGTTGAGATCCGCAATAACCGTGTTTACATCACCAATGAGGACAACCCAAATGGTGAGACACTGCTTGAAGACTATGTCCACCCATTCCAAACTGGCGATCTGACCACGACCTTGGCCAAAGCAGGCTACGATGATGACGGTGATGGCAGACGGGATGAAGATCCTCGTGATGGTCGAGACAATGACTTGGATGGCCGTATCGATGAAGATGGCAGCGTGGATGAATACTTTGTGCTTGGTGACAATCGTAACAACAGTTCTGATTCTCGCTCTTGGGGCGTTTTACCACGAACCAACATTATTGGCCGTGTTTGGCTTGTTCTATATCCGTTTGATCAGTTTGAAGCAGTCGGCAGACCAGCCTACGGCAAAGACTTGAGATAAAAATTAGAAGCTAAAATATAGAATTTAGTATAAAAATACTTAAAAAATAAATGGCTCAGAAAGTGAGCCATTTATTTTTTATACGGATTGTCATCCCAGACTCCGATCTGGGATCCAGGAATTATCAAAACTGGATTCCAGTTGGAGTTTATGCTGAATTTAATTCAGTGCTGGAATGACAGACAGGAGATTCTGGACTAAGCCTTTCGACAAGCTCAAGACGCCGCCAGAATGACGATCAAAAAATATAGCCCCCGTTCAGTGAAGGCTATATTTTTATCACTTTGAGCTCAGTAATTACTTGCCGATGCCCTTTCGTTCGACGATAACGTTTGCGACGTTTCATCTTGAAAACTCTAATTTTCTTGTCTTTGCCTTGAGCCGTAATCTCAGCCTCAATTACTTTGCCATCAATCAAAGGTCGGCCTAATTCGATTTTAACTCCATCGACAATCAGAACTGCAGGCAGCTTCACTTTGTCGCCGACTTCGCCAGCCAAATGATTAACCTTAAGCTTACTCTCTTCAGAGACAATGTATTGTCGACCACCTGTTTTTACAACCGCAAACTTCATTTTGACACTTTTTAATACTTACCGAGTTTAGATGAAAAACTATTTTAGGTCAAGCTTGGTATGGAAATCTCCGACACTGAGATTCTCACCCTTGGCCTTGCCTGTCTTTAATTCATCAGCCAAAGTTTCGGTCTTGATCATATCCTGATGCTTAATGATAGCTTCAAGTAACTCCTTGTCTTCCGTTTCATAAATCGCTTTGATCCGATCCCCCACTTTAAAACCTTGTACTTTTCTGGCTTGTTGTAAGGTACGCACAAAATCTCTGGCCAAACCCTCTGACCTCAATTCTGGTGTCAGTTTGACATCTAGCTCAACTTTGCGTTCCTTGCCCGCTTTGACGATTACCTTTTTAACATTAACCTCGTCTTCGATAAGTCCAGTCGCCCATTTCGGCATCTTGGTGTTGGTAACAGCCGTGAGACTGGCCAAAGGTTGGCGCACCTTCAGGCTGGCACTTGCTCTCTCTTTTAAACCGAGTGAGACAATCTCACGAACTTCATTCATGACTTCACTCAATTCTTTATCGATCATTTTTTTATTGACCGAAGACCAATCGACCAAGTGAACCGAGCTCTCCTGACTTCCCAGACCTTGAAAGAGACTTTCGGCCACAAACGGTATAAATGGTGCTAGAAGCTTGCTTAGCTCCAAAAGAACATAGTGGAGAGTTTCGTGAGCGGCAAGCTGATCGGCCATATCCTCATTTTGCCAGAAACGCTCGCGAGAACGACGCACATACCAGTTCGAAAGCTTCTGCACAAAATCGTCGATTCTATTAGCCGCATCGGTAATACTGTAATGCTCAAGATTAGATGTCACTTTTTCAATCAACAGATTTAGCTCCGAAAGAATCCATCGGTCCAATTGATTTTTACTTTTTAGTTTGCCGCTTGGCGTAAAGTCATTAGCCAGTGCGTAAGTCACAAAGAACGAATACGTGTTCCAAAGCGTTAGCAGGAAACGGCGCAAGACCACTTGGACATCTTTGGGGTCAAAGTTTTTCGGCAAGCCCGGCTGGCTCATTGTGTACATATGCCAACGAACGGCATCGGAACCGAATTCATTGATAAGCTCCCAAGGATCAACAACGTTCCCCTTGGACTTGCTCATCTTTTTGCCATGTTTATCCAGAATGTGGCCAAGTGAAATAACATTTTTATACGGCTCACCTTTGTCTAACAACGTCGAGACAGCTAAAAGCGTGTAGAACCAACCTCGCGTCTGATCCACCGCTTCGGAGATATAATCTGCTGGGAAAGAAATGCCTTTATCAATTCGTTCTTTATTTTCAAAAGGATAGTGCCACTGAGCGAAAGGCATCGCGCCACTATCAAACCAAACGTCCACCACTTCCGGCACGCGTCTCATCTTGCCTTCGCACTCCTCACAATTGAATTCGATATCATCGACATACGGTCGATGCGGATCAAAGACCGAGCCATCCATATTCAGATATGAAATCTGGAGTTGATTGTGACCAAATTTCTCGCGTGCGAAATATTCACCTACGCTGACATCATTAACTGCCTTGTAAAGAGCTGCATTAACGGCTCCATGACCGACCACTAGAACTGTCTTTCCATTATACTCTTTCGCAACTTTGTCTATAAATTTTTTAGCTCGCTCGACTACATCTGCTCGAGATTCACCCGTTCTTCCAATCTTAAAATTGAATCTGCCTTCGTTACCTTCTTTTTGTTTTACCTGTTGGTACTCTTCCCAAAGAGGATCTCGCTCCACTTCATCACGAGGCTCATCATTCCACTTTCCTACATCTATATCTCTGAGCAGTTCATCCTCAATAATATTTACGCCACCTAAAACCTTGCTAGCGATACCAGCCGTCTCTTTAGTTCGTAAAATTGGCGAAGAGACGATAATATCTACCACATCATTAATGGTGCCCGCCAAAATCCTCGCCTCCTTTCTACCCTTAGCTGTCAACGGCCATCTATCAAGAGTGTTTGAATTTACACCTAAAACATTTTTTTCGCTCTCACCATGTCGCATGAAGATTAATTTAGTGATCGGCTTATTGCTTTTCTGAATATCAGTATAGCCACCAACTACTTTGCGGTGTTGGCATTCTTTACATTCCCAGATTGGCAGCGGCGTTCCCCAATAACGTTCGCGGGAAAAAGCCCAGTCTTTAACTTCCCGCAGCCACTCGCCAAAACGGCCCTCTTTCAGATGCTCCGGCACCCAGTTAATTTTTTCATTATTTTCAAGTAGCTTGTCGCGCAGACCGCTCATCTTCACAAACCAGGAATCTTTGGCGTAATAAAGAAGAGCTGTGTCACAACGCCAACAAAAGGGATAGCTATGTTTATACGGCAAAGCTTGATAAAGCTTTTCGGATTTGCGCAAATCTTCAACGATCAACGGATCGGCCTCTTTGACAGACATGCCCGCCCAAGGCTTCACTTCTTTAATAAAACGGCCTTCCAGATCCACCAAATGTTTTTTGGGCAAACCGATTTTACTTCCGAGCTCAAAGTCGTCGATACCATACATGACAGCCGTGTGCACAATGCCGGTACCGTCTTCTGTAGTCACGAAATCGGCTGGCACGACATAGTGGGCTTTCTCGTCATATTTTACAAAACTGTAGAGCGGTTCATATCCCAAACCGAGTAAATCTTTGCCAGTAACTTCATCGATGGCATCATGATCGTCAGTGACAACTTCTTCGAGACGATCTTTAGCCAAAATAAGAATATCTTTACCTACCTTGACTTTCACATATGCGACATTCTCCCCCACCGCCAAGGCTACGTTGGCCGGCAAGGTCCAGGGTGTCGTTGTCCAAGCCAAAAGATAAGTATCTTTCTCGCCTTTTACTTTAAATTTTACATAGACTGAGTCCTCGGTAACATCTTTGTAACCTTGAGCGACTTCATGTGAAGAAAGCGCTGTGCCACAACGTGGGCAGTATGGCAGCACTTTGTAATCCTTGTAGAGAAGATCTTTGTCCCAAATCTGTTTGATCACCCACCAAAGAGACTCGATGTAATCGTTTTCATAAGTTATATATGGATTGTCCAAATCCACCCAAAAACCAATCCGTTTGGTTATTTCGTCCCACTGCTCTTTGTAAGTCCAGACTGTCTTGCGGCATTCTTCATTAAACTTGGCAATCGAAGCATGAACATCACCCTTCACCATATTCTCAATTTGAGGTTTGCCAGAAATCTCTAACTTCTTTTCTGTCTGAAGCTCTATCGGCAAACCATGCGTATCCCAGCCAGCTTTACGCTCCACATAAAAACCCTGCATGGTTTTAAAGCGAGGGATAATATCCTTGTAGTAACGAGCAATTAAATGATGTAAGCCAGGGGTCCCATTAGCCGAAGGTGGCCCCTCAAAAAAAACAAAAGACTTCCCCTCTTTATTTTTCGCTAAACTTTTTTCAAAAATCTTCTCTTTGTCCCAAAATTTTAAAACACCCTCCTCCAATTTGGGGAAACTTTGCCTCGCGTCAACAGGTTGAAATTTATGTTTTGCCATAATGTCACTTCACTACTTTTTCATTTTACAGAAAAAGAGGCTCGATAAGAAGCTCTGAAGCTAAATATCTATATCAAACAGCTTCATGCGGCCACTGCCACCAGCGACTATCTTGATTTGATCCTGAGATACGGAAAAATGTTTAGCCAAAAGACGAATCACCTGCCTGTTTGCCTCTCCGCGAACCGGCAAAGCCTTAACGCTAATTTCAAAAAAATTATCCCCTAGATCGGAGACCGCGTTTTGCCTAGCCTTTGGCTTAACCTTTGCCCGAACGCGCATGACAGACTACAGTAAAATTCGTTTCAAAATCTCTTGAGCCAAGCCTAACAGAATAAGCAAAACTAATGGCGAGAAGTCGATCCCGCTAGTATTCGGGATCAAACGACGAATAGACACTAGCAACGGTTCTGTCACTTCATAGACCATTCGCATCAGCGGATTACTAAAACTAATCCGCATCCATGAGGCGATAACACGCACAAAAATTAAGATGTAGATAACGTTGATAAGAAAATCAACAAATCCAAGAAAAATCGACATATTAAAACCAGCGTAACCCAACTCTCAGCTAACTACAACCGAGACTGATGCCACAATTCATACATTTGTAGCAATTACCGTTACGCACTGTGATAGAACCACAGTCCGAACACGGTGGAGCGTCGGCCTGATTAACGAAGACAAAATGATTGCGTCTGTCCAAGGCAACATCAAGCTCCAACTGTTTGTCATTGTTTTCCGGCAAACTAGAATTCTGCTCCAAAGCTTCTGGGGCTTCACCACCGCCTTCCCCACCTTCCAAGGCCTTCTCTTCGGTCTTGAGGAAGTGATTTTCCATCCAGCGGAAAATATAGTCCATGATCGATTTGGCCATCGGCAAATCTTTGTTGGTGGTAAATCCTAGTGGTTCAAAACGCATATGAGAGAACTTCTCGACCAAAACCTTAAGCGGCACCCCATATTGAAGATTGATGGAGATAGAAAGAGCAAAAGCATCCATCATACCATTAAGGGTGCTGCCACCCTTGGCCGTGGTGATGAATATCTCACCTGGCCGGCCATCTTCGTAAAGACCAACCGTCAGATACCCCTCGTGACCACCGACGGAGAATTTGTGCGTCACTGACTGTCTCTCATCCAACAAACGCTGACGTCGTGGAGCCGTAGCAGCCTTGTCATCTTTTTTATCCTCTTTGGAAGTATTAAGCGGTTGAGTACGCTTACAACCATCACGATAAATAGCAATGGACTTGATGCCTATCTTCCAACCCTGCATATAGACATCTTCGACATCTTCGACAGTAGCGTCACTTGGCATATTAACTGTCTTTGAGATGGCTCCAGAGATAAATGGCTGCACTGCCGCCATCATGCGGATGTGCCCCATATAATGGATGGAGCGGCTCCCATTGGCAGGTTTAAACGAGCAATCGAAAACCGGTAGATGATTTTCTTTCAGATGCGGTGCGCCTTCAATCGTATCTTGCTCGTCAATGTATTCGATTATTTCTGTGACCTGATTGTCAGGATAGCCCAATTTACGCAAAGCTTCCGGAACGGTTTCATTCACGATTTTTAACATGCCGCCACCAACCAACTTTTTGTATTTGACGAGAGCTAAGTCCGGTTCCACACCGGTCGTAGTGCAGTCCATCATAAAAGCGATAGTACCAGTCGGTGCCAGAACTGTGACTTGGGCGTTACGATAGCCATACTTCTTGCCAAGATCGTATGCCTCTGCCCAAACAGCTTGGGCCATCTTGGCAAGGTTTCTATCAATATCAATTTCTTTGAGCTTCTGAGCCGCCTTCTGATGCTGAGCAATAACTTTCAACATTGGCTCAGCATTCTCACCATAACCAGCGAATACCCCTTTCTTTTCGGCAATCAATGCTGAGACACGATACGATTCTCCCGTCATGATGGCTGTAATGGCCGCTGCATAATCACGACCGATCTCATCGTCATAAGGAAGACCTTGGGCCATAAGCAGTGCCCCAAGATTGGCATAACCAAGACCTAGCGTCCGATAACGATAACTATTCTCTGCGATTCTGTCTGTCGGATAACCAGCATTATCGACAATAATTTCTTGGGCCAAAATAAATACCTGAACTGCTTGTCGAAAACTGGCAACATCAAAACTTCCATCAGAGCGACGGAATTTCATCAGATTAATCGAAGCCAAATTACATGCTGTATCATTCAAGAACATGTATTCAGAACACGGATTTGAAGCATGGATACGGTCTGTATTGGCACATGTATGCCAATTATTGATTGTTGTGTCGTATTGAATCCCTGGATCCCCACAGGTCCAAGCTGCATCAGCCATGGCTCTCATGATATCCTTGGCCCGATGTGTCTCCATGGTTTCGCCAGTCACAACTGCTTTTGTTTGCCACTCGCCATCGCTCTCCACAGCTTGCATAAATTTGTCAGTAACTCGTACTGAGTTATTGGCATTTTGGTAAGAAATCGTATTGTAAGCTGGACCATCCAAAGAACCGTCATAGCCAGCATCAATCAAAGCCCAAGCCTTCTTCTCATCCTCAACCTTGCAATTTATAAAATCAACAACATCTGGATGTTCCACGTTCAAGACGACCATCTTAGCAGCTCGTCTCGTTGTCCCACCGGACTTGATGACTCCGGCAAAAGCATCAAAGCCCTTCATAAAAGAAACTGGACCAGAGCTCTGACCCCCGTTAGAGAGACCTTCACGTCTTGAGCGCAATGGAGAGAGATTAACTCCTGCCCCAGAGCCACCTTTAAAAATCATCGCCTCATCAGTAGCCAGACGCATAATTGACTCCATGCTGTCATCGACAGAATTAATAAAACAAGCCGAACATTGAGGCTTTGTCTTAATTCCACAATTGAACCAAACTGGAGAATTAAAACTGGCTTTTTGATGAAGGAGCAAATGAGTAAGCTCATTATTAAAAATCTTGGCTTCAGTCTCAGAATTAAAGTAGTTGTCTTTCAGACCCCAATTTGTGATGGTATCGACTACTCTACTAATTAGCTGGCGAACACTGGTCTCACGTTTCTCAGTCCCCAGACGACCGTTGAAATATTTGGAAGCAACAATGTTGGTAGCCATCTGCGACCAAGAGGTCGGTGCTTCAATATCTTTTTGCTCAAAAAAAACTTCACCATTGGCATTGGTAATGCTGGCAGTTCTCTTTTCCCATTCAACTGTGCTATATGGATCCTCTCCTTCTTTGCTAAAGAAGGGTTCGACTTCTAATTTCATAGTCCGACCCAAAATCATACCGTCCCCTAGGTCTATCGCTTTCGACTCTTTATCTCCGGCAGCTACATGCGCCATAACCACTTCCTCCTAAGTTAGTTTGTTTCCAAGTTTTTTGCCAAAAATGTGGCGGTAAAAACTATTTTAACACACCCGACAAAACTTACAAAAGTTCACCTTTGAAAAGGTGAACTTTTGCACTTATCCTTAAAGCTTTTTAGACTTATTACCTTTTAATTTTCTTGCGAATAAAGGCTGGCACTTCTAGATCGTTGTCATCATTGCTCTTTTTTGCAACAGCTGGCTCCGACTTTTCGTCTTCTTCATCCATAGCAAAGCCACCACGACGAGCCTTGGCCGTTGGCTTGGACTCATCAAAGCCAGTTGCAATAACGGTAATCTTGACCGTACCACTCATGGCTGGGTCAATGGTCGCACCAAAGATAATATTTGCATTCTTGTCCGCCGAATCAGTAATTATCCGTGCCGCTTCATCGACTTCGAACATGGTCATATCATCACCACCAACCACATTGAAGAGAATACCTGTTGCTCCATCGATAGCTTGCTCCAAAAGCGGAGAGTCGATGGCTGCTTTGGCTGCTTCTAACATTCGAGAATCACCATCACCAGTTCCGATGCCCATCAGGGCCGAACCGGCATTCTTCATAATGGTTTTAATATCCGCGAAATCGACATTGATAAGCCCATTATGCGTGATCAGGCTAGCGATACCCTGAACACCTTGGCTTAGAACCTCGTCAACCACAGCAAAGGCATCGTAAAGAGAAGTCTTCTTATCGATTACCTGCAAAAGTCGATCGTTTGGAATTGCAATAAGAGTATCGACTTTTTCACGCAAAATCTGCATACCATCACCAGCCACTTTCTTACGGCGCATCCCCTCAAAAGAGAAAGGTTTGGTCACGATACCAATCGTAAGAGCCCCGAGCTCACGAGCCACCTCAGCGATCACCGGAGCTGCACCAGTACCAGTACCGCCCCCAAGACCACAAGTGACAAAGACCATGTCTTTGTCTTTGAGCACATTAAAGATAGCATCTCGGCTTTCTTCAGCTGCCTTCTTGCCAATCTCCGGATCAGAACCAGCACCTAACCCTTGGGTTGTCTGCTGCCCAACCTGAAGCTTAATGTGAGCATTGTTATGATAAAGAGCTTGGGCATCTGTATTGATAGCCACAAACTCGACTCCTTTGATATTTGCGTCGATCATCCGATTGACTGCATTACAGCCGCTCCCCCCTACACCAACGACCGCAATGCGTGCAAAAACATCTTCGGCGCTGAAATTATCAAGATCACCGCCACCAACTGTCCGTCGCTTACGCATTGCCATTTTAAAACCTCCTAAGTTTATATAATTATGTTTTAGAATTTACGACCTATTTAAACCATTCACGTATTTTACCAAAAATATCACCAATATTAGCCTTTTCGTTGAAGAGACTGACTGATGAACTCTCGTCTTCCAGTCCCCACAGCATCAATCCCGTAGCCACAGTGTACTGAGGGCTATCTAACTTGTCAATCATTCCGCTGAACTGACGCGGGAATCCGAGACTAGCCGCCATTTGCAAGGAATCTTTGGCCGCTTCCACGATCCCTGGCAGTTTCGATCCTCCACCGGTCAAGACCACCCCGGCCGGTAACAAACTGTCGCGACCAATCTTGCGCAACTCAGCATTAACCATGCCAAAAATTTCATTCAGACGTGCCTCGATAATCTCAGCCACATACTTACGCGAAACTAGCTCCGTCTCCCCTCTGTCTATTTTTGAGAGATCCACTTTGTCTCTGTCGCTAAGGCTCAAAGGCAAGGCCGAACCGTAGTCAAGTTTTATCCTCTCTGCCACTTCAAGAGATGTCCGAAGCCCAATCGCAATATCAGAAGTAATGTGAGCCGAGCCAATCGGGAAAACGGCAGTATGGTACACGTCCCCCTCTTCAAAAACCACTAAACTGGTAGTCCCCCCGCCAATATCGACCAGAACGACTCCCAACTCTTTCTGTTTTTTGTCCAAGCAAGATTTCGCTGCGGCCAAAGGTGAAAAAATCGTGTTGCTAACTCCGATCCCTACCTGATTAACACACTTCACCAAATTTTTAATAAACGGTGATGCCCCCATGATGATATGAGCATCCACCTCCAGTCTGGAACCTGTCATAGTGACAGGATTTTTGATCCCACCCTCACCATCAACTGCAAAATCTCTAGGGACCACGTGCAACACTTCGCGATTGGACGGCAAGCTCATGGCCTGAGCCGTCTCGATAACACGATTAACATCCTCCTCGGTGATTCCTTCGCTCTGATTTGAGATAGCAATCACTCCCTTGTTATTGGCTGAAGTGATGTGGTGTCCATTCACGTTCAAATAAGCATGGTCAATGTTGACCCCGCTCATTCTCTCCGCATCTTCAACAGCTTTTGTCAAAGCAGCCACCGTCTCCTCGACATCGATGACCACACCTTTACGCATGCCAGAGTTCGGAGCAATACCCACGCCAATGATTTGCGGCACTTCGTCTTCCGGCTCCTGTTGACCAACGACCACCGCAATCTTGGTGGTTCCAATATCAACTCCGACCGCAAATTTGTTTTTCATATATTTAGTTCTGAAAACGATTATTAACTTTGTCTATCATATTACGTTTTACGCTTCTTTGGCAAACTTCGAAGTTAGTATGTAGTATTTTGTATTCAGTATTTAGTATAAAAATAAACGGCTCATTTTTTGAGCCGTTTATTTTTTAATCAAAAACCGTCATTCTAGCTTGTCTAGAATCTCTCCATCAAAAATAATGTGAGGTTCTGTCTTCGACTCCGTTCGGCCCGAGCTCACGGCCGAGGGCTGAGGGATAGAGCCTTCTAGGCTCAGACTCGAACAAGGAGTCGCCCCGACCAGTCGGAGCTCCCCAGAATGACAAGAGATGTGATTGTGATCAATTTTCTTGCGGCCAGAAAAACTGGCCGCAAGAAAATGCTATAAATGTCATCCCAAACCATGTGTTGAACTTGATTCAGTATTGATTTGGGATCTGAGGTTAAAAAATAATTATAAAATCTCAGATTCTGAATCGAGTTCAGAATGACAAGGGCTTAAAATCTTTTTTTCGATGCCCTCCATCTCTTCCGCTTTTTCATCCGTCTCATGCTCAAATCCATAGAGATGAAGTAGCCCGTGGATAAATAGGTGGATAAGATTTCTTTTTTGTTCTAATGCATAATTCGGAGCAATAAAAATTTCCCCCAAGACTCCACCTTCGTCGTACGGAAAACTCAAAACGTCCGTTACCCCATCTTTGCCACGATGTTTTTTATTCAACCTAGTCATGGTGTCATCATCAATAAAAGTTAGCTCCACCAGACCAGCGCTTGGTTTGTCAATCTCGGCCATCGTCAACTCCAAGGCACGAAAAAGAATCTCGTCAGAGATCCCCAAATCTGTCCCGCTTTCATTTGTAATGTTGAGATCGGCTTTCATAATTCTTTATCGTCATTCTGGGGAGCGTGAGCGACTCCAGAATCTCACATTATTTTCGATGAGGAGATTCCGGACAAGCCGGAATGACGACAGGGAGAGATTGCTTCGTCACCCCGTTCCTCGCAATGACATTTTAATTGAATATTGGAAATTGGATATTACCCCGACCTGTCGGGGTTTTACTCCAGTTCTTCTTTGACGATTCTTGATACTGTGCCACCGTCGGTCTGACCAGCAATCTCGGCCATCACCAAACCCATAATCTTGCCCATGTCACACTCACCTTTCCCACCAGTTACCTCAATTTTTGCTTGGACAACTTTACGAACATCTTCTTCCGCCATTTGTTCCGGCAGATAATTCTGGATGATCCCTAATTCAAACTTCTCAGCCTCGGCCAACTCTGCACGATTACCCTCTTCATAAGCCTTGATGGAATCCTGCCTTTGTTTGGCTGACTTGGCGATTGCCTTGGTTAGATCAGCTTCGTCTGCTTCTGGATTTTCCTTCAAAACCGCATTTATGATATTTAACAATCCACGCAAAGTTGTAATTCGTGTTTCCCTAGACTCAGCTTCGGAGTCCTTCAAGAGTGCGGTCAAATCAGCTTGTATTTTGTCTTTGAGACTCATCAGATCAACTCTCGTTTCATTTGTTCACTTATATTGTGACTGCGGATAGCTGCTTTGCGTCTAGCTGAACGAGTCACTTTCTTCTTACGGAAAGCGTTTTCTTTAGCTAAATTCAAAATCCGCGAATACATAACCTGACGATTAAATCGCCTGAGCATTGACTCGAATCTTTCTCTATCTTTCTTCTGAACGTAAATCATATAGCTTACTTTTAATTTACCCCTTTTGCATCGTCGGGGCTACGCCGCTAAGGATATCATCAAATTATTTCTTTTTCAAGCTTAAAATGAGAGTTTTTCGCCACCAAGAAGATGAACATGCAACTGTGGCACCTCTTGCCCACCATCTGAGCCTGTATTAATAATTGTTCGATAACCATCTGTCATCCCCAATTCTTCAGCCATCAATTTGGCTCGATACAAAAGTTTACCCAAAAGCGCCCGATCGCCCCCTTCGCTTTCTGCCAAGCTCACCAATGGCTTCTTGGGAACTATCAAAAGATGAATCTTGGCCTTTGGGTTAATGTCATCAAAAACAATCATCTCATCATCCTCAAAACGGATGTTGGCCGGCACTTCGTGCCGAATGATTTTCATAAAAATATTATCTTCCATAAATCACAAATTAAATTCCGTCTCTGCCCAATCTTGCGATGGTTCATCCCATTTATAAACCGTGACTTTATGGGACATCTCTTCGTCAGAGAAAATATATTCGGTCTGGGCATCACTTTTACGCCGATGGTAATGCTCCTTTACATCATCCACTTTCGGCCGGCTGACCCTCTCGATCTTCATCCTTCCTGAAGGGCCGTCAAATACAAGGGTCTCTATTTGTTCGGTGAAGTCGGACAAGCCCATCGAAGAACCCCTCTCTTCTTTTTTGACCTCCAGACTAGAAAATGTTTCTTCGAGTCTGAATTTTAGGTTGCTCCACTTCTCGTTATTCATAAAAACTATTTTTTAGTCATAAACATACGCAACAATGCAAAGAAACCGGCTGCAAAAATACTATACCGCACCGCCAACTCATCATAACCAGTAAGCTGATAAGCAATGAGTAGCGCCACCAAAAGCAACAAAGTGGCCCCACCGTGATAACCAAGCTGACGTCTAGCCACGTAACGAATCATATCTCGGTCTTTTTCGGCCTTTCCCAACCAAGTGGAAGCAAACGGTAGGTCAAGAGCCGCGTCCATGCCTCGGCCAAAAATATCAGTTGCATAAAAATGCCAAAACTTAAGAGATAGCCCTCGCAAAATCCAGCTTAAACCTGTTAGCACCGAAGTGGATTTAGTGAAGCCGCGCAAATCTTTTGATTTATCCACTCGAGGACCAAAGTATAAAGAGACAACTACGGTGATAATCAAAGCGACAGCTGTCAGAGCTCCCAAGCCCTTGTAGTCACTTTCCATTGCCAAAAATACCAAAAGAGACCAAGACAAAAATCCAAGCTCACGCTCACCACCCTCTCCGAACCAAGCTACAACATCAAAAGCATTCCTACGCACAAAGAGATCATGATAAAGATCCTTGGCTGAAAAATGAATCTTTTCGTAAGTCTCTCTGCTCAAGAAAAGCGGTAAGGCCGAGATAACAATTAAAATAGAGGCAACCCAAAAGATGACATCAAAGCTAACGTTATCGAACAAGATACCGCCGATGAATGGTGCAACCGCAGCGGTGGAAGCAATGATTACATTAATAAGGCCAATCTGCGAAGCCCGTCTTTTTGGATCGATGGCTTTGACAATATGAATATTGTAAGCTGGCCAAAAAAGCATGCAGTAAATACCCAAAACTACTGGCGCCAGATAAAAAACGAGAGTAGAGCCCTCTACAAAACGCAATAAGTAATAGAAGAGAATCAGGACTGGTGAGGAGTAAAGCATCGCATGCCGAATCCCCCACTTTGCTGCGAGAGACATACCAAGCGGTACCAAAACCCAATAGGTCAGATTATAGATGAGGTAAAAAGCGATGATTTCGACTAGAGGATAACCGAGCTTGTACAGGAATATCGGCACGAAAATCGAAATCAAACTCTTGGCAAACTGTAAAATACCTTTCGAGATATAGATCTCATTCACTTCATTATGAAGTGCTCTGCTGACCGAACGACTAACTTCAATAAATGTCATACTAATTCTTATTATAGAGATTCTTATCCTTTTGACTAATCAAAAACCTTGCGGCCCAAATTTTGGGCCGATAGAAAACCAAACTGTCATCCTGAACCCTGACCGTGTCCACGTGCCAACGGGCAGGCTTGATTCAGAATCTGAGATTTTATCTAAAAAATAAATGGCTCCCATCCATATTGCTTACGCAAAATATGGCGGGCAGGCATTCATTCGCCGTTTATTTTTTAGATTTTTAGAAAAATTTATTTATCGATCAAAAACTTTCTCGATGGATCGACGATGAAGGAGCCGAGGTTACGACGACCAACAATCATATCGCACTGCAAATGTCGACGCTCAATAACTGAAACTTTGGTTTTGATTCTTTTACTACCTAAAATAAAATTAAGCCAGTAAACCGGTCTTTCAGAAGAACCATGGGCATTGCGTAAACGCATTGACTCCCAAGGAATTGATTTCAATCTCAATCGGCGCGCTACACTAATACACAGAGAGGAGTGGGTCGCACCTGTATCAATGCGCGCTTTGATTGGTATCTGGTCACCAATATCATCAACAATCCAGATCACTTCTTGCGAACCAATCAAATCTCTGCTTTTCAGCAGTTTGGCGAATCTCCGCTTCCGTTTACCAAGCAGAGACTTACTTTCCCCAGTCTTTTTTGTACTTTTCGATACCATACTCAATGATTTTCTTAGCCACGTTGATCTTGGTGGCTTTTTCAATACCTTCAAGACCTGGCGAAGTATTAACTTCTAGCACCACGGTCTGCCCACCGCGAGTCTCCATCATATCCACACCGGCGATATCCAGTTTCATCGCTTCAACAGCCTCAAGAGCAATTTGTTTCTGTTCACGTGTCAGGCGATACTTTGCCCCCGTCCCTCCACGATGGATATTACTTCGAAATTCATCATCAAGAGCAGCGGCCGTTCTCTTCATGGTTGCCACTACTTCCCCGCCGATCACAAAAACACGGATATCACTGGCTCTCTTCCCCGTTGGTCGTAAATATTCCTGCACAATAATGTTTTGTCCCAAATTCCAGAGGGTCGAGAGTACGGATTTAACCGTTTTGCGAGTTTCGGCTAACATTACACCAATGCCTTGGGTGCCCTCGAGCAATTTTAAAATAACTGGCGTGCCACCCACTTCATCAATTGCCCAATCAATGTTCTCCGGATTGCGCGTAATAATTGTTTTAGGAATAGGCACTTCCTTCTTAGCCAATATTTGCAAAGAACGTAATTTATTCTTGGTCCTATCAATAGCCAAAGCTGTATTCAATACCGTTAACTGGTCTATAGCATCAAACTGAGCCACTGTTGCCAAGGCATAATACGGTGCCGTGCTTCCCAGACGAGAAATCAAGATATCAGGCGTTTTCAAACGACCGCCCACAAGTCCCTTGCCACTTTTGGCTCTTTTTGTTTTTTTGGCAAAAGACACCTTCTGCCCAAAAGAGCTTAGTGAAAGCTGAGAGTTTAACGGGTTAATAAAAACCACCTTGTGCCCCAAGGCTCTAGCTTCTTCGCTAAGACGTTTGTTCGTATGAATGCCAGCAGGATTGCTATTAACAGAAACAATGCCAATTCTCATGATTATTTTGGATTAAAAAACCACCGTTATTTAAATCAAGAACGCACTATTTTTACCGTAAAAATAGCTATTTGTCAATGACTTTACCAAGCTCTTTAGAGACTTGAGCCAGACTGATACCTTTCTGTGTTCGGCTATCGAGCAAGCGCAAAATAGCCTCCTGTTTGGCCAGTTCTTTTTCTCCGACGATAATCGCTACCTTCGCCCCGGACTTGTCAGCTGACTTAAGTTGTTCCAGTAATTTCGTTTTGGTCAAATTGCTATCAACTTTCCAGCCCAATCTCAAGAGCTTGGCTTGCAGTTTCAAAATTTCAACCTTGGCCTCGTCCCCTGCACTGATCAGAAAGACATCTGGCTTACCAAGGTCCGTGAAGGCAATTTTATCTTTAATCAAAAGACTGGCCAAACGGTCTACACCCATGCCAAAACCAACACCCGGAGTTTTTGGCCCACCGAGAGCCTCTACCAAGCCGTCATAACGACCACCACCCGCGTAGGCAAAGCCATCTTGCTTGCCCCAAAGTTCAAAAACCGTTCGCGTGTAATAATCCAGTCCCCTCACCAGTCTCTGATTGAGACTGTATGGAATATTTAAGGCATCAAGATACGAAAGAAGCTCCGTAAAATGCTGCTGGCAATCCTTGCAAAGCGAATCTAGAATTGGCGGAGCCAAGCTAATTACTTTTTGATCAGCCGGCTCTTTACTATCCAACACTCTCAAAGGATTTGTCTTGAGACGTCTTTTAGAGTCTGCCGAGAGATGGCGTTTTTGATCTTTGAGATATGTCACTAAGTTTTTATGGATCTTACCGCGACACTGTCTGCAACCAATGCTGTTGAGCTGGACAACCAAATCTTTGATACCTAGACTGCCCAAAGCTGTTATCGCCAGCTGAATAACCTCAGCATCGATAATTGGCTCAGCTGAACCCAACACTTCGACTGAAGCTTGATAATGCTCCCGATAACGATCTTTTTGTGGACGTTCATAACGGAACAATTGTCCAAGTGCAAAGAGCTTCACAGGCTTTGGCTGAGTATGCAGACCCTCTTCTAAGTAAGCGCGCATAATGCCAACTGTCATTTCTGGTCGCAAGGCCAAGATATTTTTACTCCTGTCTTTGAAAACATACATCTCTTTCCCCACAATATCCGTCTCTTCCCCAACACTCCGCTTAAAAAGCTCGGCTGATTCAATTGTTGGAATCGTGATTTCTTCGTATCCTGAGCCCAATAAAACATCTTGTAACTTTCGTTTCACAAAAATAAAAGCCTTGCCTTCTTCTCCCCAAAGATCTCTTACGCCACGAATTTTTTGAAATTTCTTCATAACTAAAAGTTAATCTAGCTCACACCATCCGTCATTCTGGCAAAGCCGCCTCTTGGCGGGTGCGTCCAGAATCTTACTCATATGATTCTGGAGTCATTAATCATTCCCCAGAATGACGAAGGAAGATTCTAGCCCATCTATTCAATCTTACCATTCTTATTAAATTGGTGAGATTGGCAAAATTGGCACAAATCGGTCAGATTGGCTTACTGCTCAGCCGCAGACTTCAAGTCTAGAAGACGGAGCTGTAAGCTTGTGCGTCCATTGAATTGATTGATTTTCAGATGATAAGCAATGTCCAGCTTTTGCCCAGACTCAATTTCTTTAAGCCACACTTCATTCGCGCCAAAAGAGACTGCTTCAATATTATTACCAAAACCCTTCAAGCCAAATTTCAAATGTCGGCCATCGCTCCCCATCACCTGCTTGCCAGACACCTCTACATCAGTTGTCACGAAAATAGGCTCTGGATTACCAGCCCCAAAAGGGCCCAAGGTCCGAACTTCGCGCCATGTCTCAAGATTCAGATCCTCCGCACCAAGCTCAGCTTCAATCATTAATTTGGGTGTCAGGTCGATGCCTCTAAGCTTTGTCTTGGCATATTCATTCAGACTAATCCTGAAATTTTTGATTTCCTCTACTGAGATTGAAAGCCCAACTGCCTGCTTATGCCCACCGAATTTAAGAAACATCTCGCGATGAACTTCAAGTGCCCCAATCAAGTCAAAACCACCAATGCTTCGGCCAGAGCCCTTTGCCTCGCCCCCTTTTTCACCCAGCAAGATTGTCGGTCGATTATACTCTTCGGCTAGACGACCAGCGGCAATGCCCACGACACCAGCTCGCCAGCTCTCATCTGCCAAAACAAAAGAAAAATCATTCTTAAACTCGGCTTCAACTTGATCCGTAGCCATTCGTAAAATATTGTCCTGAGCTTTACGTCGCTCTTGATTGATCATCTCCAGCTCGCCAGCCAATTTTCGAGCCATCCCTTCGTCCTCTGTCTGCAAAAGCTTCAATGATAAATCCGCATGTTCCAATCGACCGGCCGCATTCAGTCTCGGTGCCAGCTGAAAAGCGACTGTCCGGCTATCTATCTTTTTCAAATTTGTACTGGCTGCCTCAGCCAAGGCTTCCAATCCGACTCTTTTTGTTTTTCCCAAGACAATCAATCCATATTTCGTCAGGATTCTATTCTCACCCGAAAGAGGCGCCACGTCAGCAATTGTCCCCAGCGCGACTAGGTCCAAATACCATTTGATCCGTTCGTCATTGCCAGACAAAGCTTGAACAAGCTTAAAAACCAAGCCGACCGCCGCCATATCTTTATAGGGATATTCATCATCTTTTTGCAAAGGGTGGATGATGACCAATGCCTTTGGTATCTCTTTTGGGATAGTGTGATGATCAACGATAATCACATTTAACCCTCGGCTGTTTGCCAACTCGACTTCGTGAGCGTTGCTGATACCGCAATCAACGGTGATGAGCAGGCCCGCCCCTTCTTTGACCAACTGTTTAATCGCTTCGCTATTTAAGCCGTAACCCTCATCTTCACGATGCGGCAAATAATGTTCAACCCTTGCCCCTTCACTTTTCAAATAATCGACCAAGATAGCCGTGCTGGTAATGCCATCAACATCATAGTCACCATAAACAACAATTTTCTCGGCTTTGACGATCGCCTGACGAATACGTTTGACCGCCTTCTCCATATCTTTCAGCAAAAACGGATCATGAATTTTGACATAATCCGGATTCAAAAAATCAGCCACCTCTGCTGATTTGATATTTCTATTAAAAAGTAACTGACCGATAACTTTGCCGAAATCTTTTTCATATTTTTTTGGCGCTTTCTTCAAAATCTCCCATTTGTATTTGGGTGTGATTGCTTTCTCTTTTACAGCTATCGTTCCTTTCGCCATAAAAGCATTATATCCTCCTTCGTCATTCCAGCGAAGGCTGGAATCCAGTCTCAATAATTCCTGGATCCCAGATCGGAGTCTGGGATGACCCGCCTAAATTTTTATTCTAAAGATTTGGGCGGGATGACAATTTATAGTAAAAATAAATGGCTCATTTTTTGAGCCATTTATTTTTTCGTTAAAATCACAGATCCCAAATCAAGTTTGGGATGACAGACATTAAAAATCTAATCCTTCCCCTGCAACATCACCAACACTGGTGTGGCGATAAAGATCGAGGAGTATGTACCGGCCACAACACCAATAAGCAGAGCCAGCATGAAGCTATACAAAGTCGCACCACCGAAGACGAGCAAAGCCAAGATTACAAAAACTAAAGTGAAGGAAGTGTTCAGCGAACGAGTAATCGTTTCCAGAACACTTTTGTCAGCGATTTCTGTAAAGGTTGAACCAGCATCTTGTTTCAGATTCTCACGAATACGATCAAAGGTCACGATCGTGTCATGGACAGAGTAGCCAACCAAGGTCAGCACTGCCGTGACAAACAAAGCGTTTACCTCGACACCGTAATAAGCACCCAGAAGCGAGAAAGCACCAAGAATAATCAAAATATCATGAATCAAGGCAATGACTGTCGCAAGCGAGAATTTCCACGCTGTGGCTGGTTTCGGCAAACGACGAAAAGCATAGGCGATATAAAGAAGCACAGCCATCGTCGCCAAGACAACAGCAAGGATAGCCCGTCGCACCGTTTCTGCCCCAATGGTTGGGTCAATGCTTTCAAAACGATTTTCCTCAACAACTTCAAAGTAATCACGTAAACGAGCGTAGAAATTATTTTTCGATTCATTGCTCAAAGGGTCTGTCCGAATCAGATAATTCCCTTCACCAAATTCCTGAGCAGAGCCCTCTATCCCATAAAGCTCCATGGCCTCACGGACGAATGGCAGGTCCTCCCCCTCTGCATCGGCCGGTTGCTCTAAACGAAGCTCCAAAAGAGAGCCACCAGCAAAATCAATGCCCCGTTTGAAACCGTTTGTAAAAATAGAGATAAGCCCTGGGATGATAATGACCAAGGAGATAAGAAACCAAATAAAACGATATTTAACAATCATGTCTTTATTTTTTCGTTAAAAAAGCAAACCAACCACGACGCTTGTCACTGACTCTAGCCGCTGAGAGTTTGAGTAAAGTATGTGTCACCGTGATAGCTGAGAACATCGAGATCAGCGTACCAATGCCCAGCGTCACGGCAAAACCACGAATCAAGCTGGAACCAAAGTAGTAAAGGATAATGGTGATAATGATCGTAGCTACGTTTGAATCACGAATAGAGTTCCAAGCTCTGTAAAAACCAGCATCGATAGACGCCAAGATGCTTTTGCCAAGACGGATTTCTTCCTTCATTCTTTCAAAAATCAAAATGTTAGCATCCACCGCCATACCAATAGAGAGCAAGAAACCGGCCACACCAGCAAGCGTTAAGGTTACTGGTATATAAATGAAGATGGCCATTGAGATTGCTGCATAGATGAGAAGCGCTACTGCCGCCACCAAACCCGGCACACGATAATAAAGAATCATAAACAGCATTACAAGTAGCAGGCCCAAGAGTCCCGCCACAATACTGCGATTGACCGAGTCCGCTCCAAGACTGGCACCGATATTGTTTTGAGCGATCAGGTTGATCGGTACTGGCAAGGCACCGGCATTGAGCTGGATGACCAATCTCTTGGCAACGTTAATATCAAAGTCGCCCGAGATGACGGCCTGTCCTTCGGTAATCTCGCTTTGGACCGTTGGGGCTGAAAGCACAATGTCGTCAAGGAAGATGGCCAAAGGCTTGTTTAAGTTGCGTTTAGTCGCCTCCGCAAAAAGCTTCGTCCCCTCACCATCAAATTCCAAGCTTACAACTGGTCGCGAGATAATCCCACTACTGTCAATCTCAACATCCGCCTTCACTAAATGTGCTCCGGAAAGACCCGTATCCTTCCAATCATCAAATTCACTACTAGTAATGCTGTCGTCTTCTCCTAAGCTTTTGCCGGCGATGCCTTCACGAAAGCTCAGGCTGGCTGTTTCGCCAATCAGAGAGATGGCTTCGTTAATATCCGTCACTCCAGGCAGCTCCACAATCACCCGCCCGTTATCACGTGTTTTTTGAATCACTGGTTCGGTTACACCAAGAGCATTAATCCGTCGGTCGATAACATCCGCTACACCTTGAGCAGCATCAGAGACACGATCTGTCTCAACATTTTCTAAATCCAGCTGATAAACCAGATGAGTTCCGCCCGAAAGATCCAAGCCCTTGTGCACTCGCCAGTCTGTGTTCAAACCAACCCCTCTGGCCAAAGCCGGCAGGTCCACCACCAAGGCAAAACCTAAGATCACCAGAATCACAAATAATAACCAATAAGTCCGTTTCATTTATTTGAATTTTGAGGAAAATAAATACTTATTCATTGTAAACAATATTTTACGCTCTGGCGAGGGTTTCATTGCGCTCGCCTCCCGTCATTCTGGGAAGCCCCGATAAATATCGGGGCGACTCCAGAATCCCACGCGGCCAGATTCCGGACAAGCCGGAATGACGCTAGGAAAACTTAGGCGGGTTACAAGAGTTTCTCCTCCCCCGACTTCTCCAGCTCTTCAATAGCCTTTTTGATAGACTGGCCCTTCTTTTTATCCATCACGAGAAGCGCGTCCGGGGTATCGATAACCACCAGATCTTCAACCCCCACAGCAACCACTCGTTTTCCGCCCGTGGCGTAGATCAAAGAACCGCTTGTATCAACGATCGTAGTCTCTCCCTTGGTTACGTTCCCATCTTTACCATCCGTCAAAATATCATGAACTGCCCGCCAGTCACCAATATCTCGCCAGCCAATCTCAGCTGGGATCATCGCCATGTATGGTGCTCGCTCAAAGATGGCATAATCAATGGCAATCTTTTCTAGAGTCGGGTAGATCTCGCCAAGAACCGTCTCTTGTTCTTCGGTGCCCCAAGCCGCCTGAATCTTCACAAGACCTTCATAGATCTCTGGCACAAACTCTTTGTATAGCTTCAGCAAGGTCGAAGCTTTAAAAACAAACATAGCTGGGTTCCAGAAATACCTGCCACTTGCCAGATATTCTTCGGCTGTTTTTAGATCTGGCTTCTCAACAAAACGCTCTACTTTATATAAAGAGATATTGTCACTCTCTTCGAGAAGCTCTCCTTGCTCCAAATAGCCATAGCCCGTCTCCGCATGCTCTGGCTTGATCACGATATCAATTAAATAATCTGGGTATTTTTGAATAAACTGTTCAGCCTGACTCAAGACCCGCCGATAATTTTCCTCGTCACGGATAAAGTGATCTGACCAAACATTGGTGACAACTGCTTCTGGATCCATCTTGGCGATAACCGCTACTGCCAGACCGACCGCTGCCGCGGTATTACGCTTGGCTGGCTCCAAAATCAATTTATCTTTACCCAATTCTGGCAATTGACCCAAAATCAAATCGCCATAATCAACATTGGTGCTGACAAAGATTTTATCCGTCAGTTTTGAAACTCGATTAAAAGTTTTTTGCAACAAAGTCTCCTCATCAATAAAAGGCTTTGTTTGTTTCGGATCATTTTTTCTGGAAACCGGCCATAGCCGTGTCCCCTCTCCCCCAGCAAAAATAATGGCATACATATATTAATAGTATCCAGTATTTAGTATTTCGTATCTAGTATGCCATCGTCATTCTGGGGAGTCCATCGGCTGACGGACGACTCCAGAATCTCACCCGACGACTTTCTAATCTCCAATCCCCATGCTCCTGGCCTATAATTCCTTCTCCACCTATCCTCATTTTTCATTCCACTTGTCATACAAGCGGCCCTGTATTACACTTTTCTATCATGTTAAAAATGATTGCCCACATCCCATATGCGCCTTTGTTGATTACCAAAATCGGCAAAGATAGCGTTGTTCGCGTGAACGACACCATCAGTGCTGTCCACGAAGTTATTGATCAAGTCGAGAGCTTGGATACTTTGATTATCGTTTCTGCCAAATCCAAAAGACTTACCGATAGCTTTTTGATTAACAATGCCGGCACCTTGGAGGGAGATTTTTCTCAATTTAATTTTGACCAAACTCTCAAATTCACCAACGACCTCCCTTTAGTTGGTGAGATCATGAGCCAAGCAGAGCGTCTGGCCATCCCGATGTCTCTGACAGAATCACCGGAAACAAATTACAATATCGAGCTTGATGCCGGCCAGCTAACCCCACTCCATTTTATAAATGAGACCAATCCCCATCTCAACATCATCCTCATCCACCCTTCAGAACTTTCCTTGGACGAACATTTTTTGCTGGGAAAAGCGATCGCCTTGGCCAGCCAAAATTCTTCTCATCGTGTTGGCCTGCTCACCACCGGACATCTGGCGCACACCTTGAATGAAAACAGTCCCTTTGGTTTCGATCCGGAATCAAAGATTTTTGATCAGCAAATTATTGCCAATTTAGAGAACAAGAAACTTCGCGAAACCGTTGATCTTGATCCAAGTTTAATTGAAAAGGCCAAAACGAGTGGCTTGGAAACTTTAGCCGTCGCCCTCGGCGCGCTATCAAACCAGAAAGACTTTACACCGGAAGTAAAAAACTACAACGACACTTTTGGTGTCGGCTATTTGGTGGTAGACTTTAAATTGAAAATCCCCACCCCAGCTTAAGGAGAACCTTGATGACTGATAATAGCGATACCGTCATCGCTCCCGCACATATGCGGGAGCGGGATTGGCTCGCGTTCTTGGAAACTAATTTCCAAGAGCAACTCGGTCTCCCCATCGGTTGCGTTGAGGCGCAACAAGATGGAAAAATCCATTTCCATGGATACTATAAGGACGAGGTTTATACCAGAGCCGATGTTCATCTCCGCTATGATGGCGGCGGACGGCTCATTCTCCGGCACAGCAACTGCCCGGAAGTGCGTTGCAGGGGGCTGGCTATCGCCCAGCTCTTTCAACTCCCCAATCTGTGGCTCTGGGAAGTTGATCAGTTGAAGTTAGAGATCGTCCCTACTCACGAAACGCCGCCCCTGCTCTAATCCGATCTACCCGATCGCCACCCCGAAACGAGACCCCCCACGCGGGGTCTTTTTTTACTCTCCCAGGCCCCCTCACCATTCTAGTCCCGACGACTAAAGGATCGGGAAGCCACTCACGCAGTGTATCGACTCAAGGGTGTCCAGAATCTCCCCCCTTGCCCGCCCGCCTGATTATGCGAAGCATTATTGGCGGGTCATCCCAGACCTGATCTGGGATCCAGTCACCCTCCCGCCTGCCCAGCGAAGCCTCGGCGAAGTTGGGTCATTATGGGGAGTCCGTCGGCTGACGGACGACTCCAGAATCTCCCCACCCCCCGTCATCGATGATTGGACATTAAAAACCATCGGTCACTACCGATGGTTTTTACTTAAATCTCTTGACAGTCTCGCCCCCCCCGTTATCCTATGGGTAGTTTTGGACCTTGATTTTTAGGAGGTGTGTAAATATGGCGGTAGCACTGGAATGTGATCGCGTGAAACTATGCCTACCCCGAACCGAAGATGCTGACCTTCTGTATCAATGGCGTAACGATCTCACCGACTTGGGGTTATGGTACCCCAAACGTCATCCGATCGATAGAGAATCTTTTCGAGAAGAGCTGACAAGATTCGAACAAGAACATGTTCATATACGTCTGATGATTGATTACGATAGAGAGATCGTCGGCACCGTTTATTCGTATGATGTTAATCTTGTCCACGGCTGGACCTACATGGCCATATTTGTCGATAAGAATCATCGTATGTTACGTGCCGCAGTTGCTCCCATCGCTTGGGGCCTCTTGGTGGAATATCTCTTCAAAAGTTTTCCATTCAGAAAAATATATGCTGAGGCATATAGCTTCAACAAGATCTCCTTAAAAACTTTGAAATCCGCCGGGCTGAAACTAGAGGCGCAAATCCCCCAACATTTTTACTGGCAAGGTGAACACCACGACCAATATATTTTCGCTCTCTACAGAGAGGATTCACCCAATATCATTTCAAAATTTCTGGACAAAAGGAGGTGATTCTATGTCCGGAGGCAGCAGCTCTGGCGGTTCCAGCAACGACGGCGACGGCATGGTTGACTACAAGCTGAGCCGTGGCGGAACGGCCTACCACCCAAAAGACGCAGCGCGGGAGACTGGAGCTGGCGGCAAAGAGACCGCTCGAGCCTGGCACCAGGCTCGTGACGACGCTCAGGAAGTGCAGGAGAAAGAGGGAGAGGACTGGAAGATTTCCAGCAACCGGCACAAGAAGTGAACACTTTCTCACACGGGAGCGTTATAAACTTATGACGCTCCTTTTTCTATGTAATAATGAAGACAACATGGAAAATATGACATTCTCTCAAATAAGCAAGTTTTTGCTTAAGTGCAAAAAAGAATTAGACAAGTGGTTTGAAATTGATTTGCCGATGCCGGAATTAATGGTTCTACAATCCGCTGAAGATGCGGCTGCTATTTGGGACATAGAGCCCGGTGAATCACCTCCGATAGGGTGGGCTGATATAGAGAGACACAAGCTATATATACTCAGCCCAGCAGAAGCTTTAAAATTTAACATAAAAACGTACAATCTTAGAAGTCTGATAAAACATGAGTACACACACTTATATTGGCGCGCAATTGTTGGTAGCAGCCGACCGATATGGATGGACGAAGGTCTGGCTTGTTATTTAGCCAAAAAGCCATTTAAACTTCGTAGTAAAAATCTTATTTTAAAAATTCAGGATTATTTCGACCGAAAAACTTTTGACACTTATGCTGTTGGTTATTTTTCAGTCAAATACCTACTTGAAAGATTTGGCAGAAAAAAGTTTCTTGCCTTTCTCAAAAAACTGTCTAAGCTTCCCTCAAAAATCACACGAAAAATTGATAAAAAAGAGTTTGAACAGCTTTTCCAAAAACACTTTCATTTGAGCTTGAGTCGCAGAGCCATCAAACAGATCCTTAAAGATATCCCATAGACAGGCAGAGCCCAGAGCCCCCTGTCATCCCAGACCTAATCTGGGATCCAGACCTCCCCTTTTGTCATCGGTCATTAATGATTGGACATTAAAAACCATCGGTCACTACCGATGGTTTTTACTTAAATCTCTTGACAGTCTCGCCCCCCCCCGTTATCCTATGGGTAGTTTTGGACCCTATTTTATAAGGAGGTAAAATCAATGCCCGACACCTGCCATATGTGCGCTAACTACTCTTACGCCAATTGCGACAGCTGCGGCCAGCCGACTTGTCGGCGACACGGCAGGGAGGTCGGTGACAGGTTCGTCTGCTTCTCCTGCATCAACGAATTCGGAGAAGGCGGAGACGAATGTCTCGACGATCCTCCCTGATCCCGCAGACTATGCGGATCACCCAGCCAGCTTTATAATAAAGTTGGCTAATTTTTATTTTATGACTGACAAGCTTTCTGGCGCCGGAGTTACACATTACTACTTAAAACGAGCCAAAACGGTTGGTCAGGGCTTTGCCATCGGCATTCTTGATACCTACTGCGCCATGCTCCGCGCGGGTGTTCGAGACATAGCGATGTTCTCCCCCTTTTGGCCGAATGTGAAACATCGACGTTATGAACCGATGATTCAAAGAATCGCTGGCGCATATGAATTAAATGTTCTAGCGCATCCCGCCATCCAAGATTCCAAAAACAAAAAATATTGGGTTTATTATATTTATCGAACGGGCCAAAAGGATAAAGCGCTTAAAATCATCAATTTGTTTGAAAACCTAACCGGCGATAAAAAGAAAGACAGAAAAGCTCATCGGGCGATAGGCAGACTATTTGGTTACGCCCCTTCGGAGATCAAAAAAATATACGGATAAGCCCTTCGCTCCCCCCGTTATCCTATGGGTAGTTTTGGACCCTATTTTATAAGGAGGTAAAGTCGATCCGCACTTGCCCCTCAAGGGATATGGATCGCTCCATATCCCTTCTTTATTTAAATATATGCCCAATAAAAAATTACGACTTAGATTCGTCATTTCAGCCAAATACGATATTGATGCGTTTTCTTTATTAGTGGATAGACACAATTACAGCAAGGAAAGGATCGGCTTAATAGCTAGCAAATTTCCTGAGCTGGGGGAAGATTTTGATATTGAAAAAGTCAAAGAATTTGTCAAGTTAAAATACAAAAACGATTCTGCAATAATCCAAAAAAACACTAAAAAGATAGAGAAAAAATGGAAAGAAATAGACAAAGATTTTTTTACTCTGGCAAGCACGATATTTTATGACTGCCCTTTCCCCGACTTGGATTTTACTGCTCACCCGTCTATTTGGCCAATGTGCATTAGGGACACACGCAATAAAAGAGTTTCTTTTCCTTACGATGAGAGAGTCAAAGATGGGACAACAGTCATAGCCCACGAGCTCCTCCATGTTGCTTTTTATAACTACCTGTGGGATAAGTTCCCTAGCATACGGAGGCGGATTGCCAACAGTGAGGTTTGGGATTTTTCTGAAGTCCTGAATGTTCTAATCCAAAATACCCAAAATTGGCTCGATGTCTTTGGAGTTAAAATCGCACCATACCCAAAACACGAAAAACTGTATATCCGTATGAGTACCTCGTGGCAAAGTCACAAAAATATCGATCAACTTATAGAGGAATTTTTGTTGTAATCTCTAAGGTTCGTCACGATTGTCTGATTTGTATAAGCTGTTCCCCTTTTAACAGGGGCTTTTTACTTACAAAACTCTGGACAAAATTGAGGGGGGGGTGCTACAGTGCAGATGTTATTTTGCTCTTTAATCCTACAAGGAGGTATAATCTCATGCTGAAATACAGCAGAGGTGGACCGAAGCCGGACCCGGATCCGCCGCCGGAGGGAACCCAGATCGACAGCAGCGGAGAGCCGGTACTGCCCGGCGAACCGCCCCCGGCACCCAGCACGGCCTAACGTCCACTATCAGGAGCGTTCTTTGAATGCTCCTTTTCTACTGGTAGACTTTAAGTAGCTTATGAATAATAACAGTCACAAACATTCAACTTACCCCAACGGGATGACTATTGTCTTTGATGAGGTCCCCCACTTCGGTAACTCAGCCGTTTTCCTTTTGCTCCATGCTGGAGATGTTTATGGTAGAAAGTCCGGCTACGCTCACCTGATGGAACATATGCTCCTCAAGGGTTCTTTGCGGTATCCGAACTCTTTCGCCATTAATAACGCATTGGACCAGTCGGGCAGCTTCAAGCAACTGACAACATCTCTTGAGACAATCGAGATACGACTAGAAAGTGCGAGCAAAAATTTAGAACTGATAACAAAAATTCTTGCCGATGCCGTCATCAACCCCGTTTGGGACCAATCAGTTTTTGCCAGTGAAAAAGGAGCTGTTGCTGTTGAATCTAAAGTATCTTTCCAAAATTTGTACCGGCAAGCTATCGAATCAGCTTACCAAACATTGTTCAAGAAACACCCTTTATCCTCTAATGTACTCGGGAAAAAGTCAGACATAGACAATATGACCATTGCTAATCTTAAAGATTACCATCGCAAGTTTTTCCGCCCAGAACGTTCTGTATTAGTTGTCTCTGGTCCCAAACAAGCTCTTGCCAAGTTTGCCGTTATCGCCAAAAAAGAATTTGGCTCGTGGCAGAAATCAAAAACCCCAAAACCAATCCGAAACCGCCGGTTGCCAAGGTTGATTTTGCCCAAAAGAGGTTTGCACCAAATCAAGGGCCACAATCCCCAGACCATAGTCCGTTTTGACTTTCGTTTGCAACCCGTTAGCCCCAAAGAGCACCTTGCACTAGAAGTCTTTAGCACTTTTCTTGCTTATGGATATTCTTCTCTTTTGTACCAAAAATTGAGACAGGAGAAGGGTTTGATTTATGGGGTAGCTGCTTACACCCAATTCTTCCGTTCAGCCACAGTTTTCTCGATTGAAACAGCGACAACAAAACCAAAGGAATTAATCGAGATCGTCAAAAAGATAATCCTTCCCCCAGATGGGATCGTTATCGACCAAACTTCTTTTGTGCAATACAAAAATCGTTTTAAGAACAGACTAGCTCGCCAACTCGCTTATCCTTGGTCCAGAGCTTCTACCATTGCAGATCTGTGGCATCTTTACGACAAGATTATTTATCCCAATCAAATATATAGTGCTATCGACCAACTTTCATACAAGGAAACAGTGAATTTTTACACAAAAAACATAACTTCTAAAAATCTTCTTATTACTACAGTCGGCAAACTATAGACATCAATAAATTCCACCATAGAAAAAGCCCCTCCAGGGGCTTTTTTCTTACAAAACTCTGGACAAAATTGAGTATTCATGATATAATACTATGATACTCAAAAATAAGAGTAGGAAAAATAAAAATGAAAAACAAAAAACAGAACTGTACGCATTGCCATGGTCGGGGTTGCAAAAACTGCACCTCGGGCATTAGAAAATTTTTTCTTGATATCGCCGAGAATGAAGTGAGGCTGGTGCTCTCGGCCAGTATTCTTTTCGGACTAATTATTATCGCCGGCATCAGCGCTCACGCGGGCGCGACTGTCGGCTTTGACTTTACCTCCGCCGGTGGTTACGGCACCCCGGGGCATATCGCCATCCGCGGTGGCGCCACCCTCTACACGCCGGGCCAGGGCTACGGCTGGGCGAATCCCGCCAATATCAAAGAAGTCACCAATGGCGCCCAGAGAAGTGGCGTCTTCAAGGCCGGCAACACCTTTGATAGCAATCAGTTCCATTTTGATGTCGCCAACGGTCAATATACGCTTAACTATTACTTTTTGAGTGAAGCCGACCCGATCAATATCAAGGTCACGGTCGAAAACAAAACTTTCACGGTTGACGCCCTCGCCGGTGTCCCAACCACCAAAACAGTTGACGTCAATGTGACCGATGGTCGCATCTCCACAAGTTTCAGCGGTCACGGGACCATTGCCGGCCTTTCCTACGAAGCTGCGAATACAGCCACCGAGCAAAGCGCCGAAGTCCGCACTCTTTACATTATCCCCAACAGTATCGAGACGCCGATCAAGGCCGGCAGTATCGTCCAGTTCAAAGTCAATGCCGTGGACGCTGACGGCAAACTGCTCGACAACGTTAATATTAACTTTAAGGTCAGCAATCCTCGTCTCGCCGAGGTTGACGCCAATGGTGCGGTTCGCGCCAAAGCCGCGGGCACCGTTACCGTTACCGCTTCCGTCGTCGCCGCGCCGAACATCTCTGCCTCCGCGACTCTGAATATCGCCGGCAAGATCAATGGCCAGACACCGAAGCCGGCCATCATCATTGATGTCAGCGGCGATAATGAAGACGGCAAAAAGAAAACTTCTCTGGAAAATGATGAAAATGGCGCCGAGCCGGCGATTATTATCTGGGCCGATGATGAAGAGCACGATCCGAAGGCCGCCTCCGCCCAAGAAAAACTTTACGGCGCGCCGAGGACTTACACCGCCGGCACGCCCGCTTTTGTGAAAAATATCACCGGCGCCATTGACAAAACCATCAACTCCGTCGGCTCCTTCCTCGCGGGTCTCTTCTCCGGTAAAACCGGCGCCTCTGGGTTGTTTGATTTCTTGAGTTTCGGTGAAGATACCGATAACACATTTCAAAGTTTTGGGGAGGATACAGACAACACCCTCCAAAGTTTTGGAGAAGATACTGATAATACATTTCAAAGAAAGTAAAAGACCAATAAAAATAAACGGCTCAAATTTTGCTTGCCCGCTTTAGACAGCGGGACGCAGCCAGGGAGCCGTTTATTTTTTGCTTAAAATTCCTGATTCCTAATTCATAATTCCAGTTAGTGGGCCGTTTATTTTTTAACGATTAATCAACAATCGGGTCAACTGACCACTCTTCAAAATAGTAAATTCACAATACCCACAAACATCACATCAAATCACCCCGACAATGTTAAAGTGATTGCGATTGACAAAACAATGAACTTGATTACAATAAAATCACTTTTCAGTAACTTAAAAAGGAGGTCACAATGAACACGGAAAAGAATCTTCCCGGAGAGATACCGTTCGCGGCACGTTTCGCGGAGCCTGTTGAGGACGTGAGAGTCCCCGCTGACCAGAAGGTTTCGGATCTCTACGGCGACCCGACAACGGTCAACGTCTCCAACGGCCAGCCCGAATGGGTCAGTGACGATACGTAAACGGAAATTCCGTCAATAGACAATCAGAGATCCATATACTACTGATTGTCTATTTTTTTAAATGGTTCGCCCGCTTCCTTGATAATCTCGTTCTTAATAATCCTCCCCCAGCCCGTCTTTTTAAATTTGCTAGACTCTTTTTTATATAATTTTTCGAGAATTTTAGCATATTCTCTTGCTTTACCAAAATTTTTTTGACCGCGATAAAACTGCACAAGGTTAAGATAGACACTAAAGTCTTCTGGACTTTCTTTCATCCCTTGCAAAAGCCATTTTTCAGCCTTTTTGTCGTTCCCCAAAGAGTTATAAACCAAGCCAATAGTTTGTGAAGACAGACCGAGCTCGTCTCCTTTTTGCCGCTTTAATCGATGGGCCTTTTTGGCGTAAGAAACGGCCCGTTTATCTTCACGATGCCACCAAACCCTACCAATGCCCCAAGTAGCTCTTGCTGATTTTGGATTGACCTTAAGGGCGGCTTTGTAAAGCTTCAATGCTCTGTCTTCATAAGTTCTTCGCTCTTTTCTATCTTTCCACAGGGCAGCATGGTCATAAAGAAATCCCAAATTGCACAAGACGTCTTCATTTTTTTTATATTCAGGGTGTCCAGTCAATATTTTTCCATACTCTAAAAGACCCCGCTCCCATTTAAGAGCGTTCGTTGTGTCCTTAAATATTTTTCTTAATTTTTTGAGAATATTGTCTGCCATAGCTTATTTCTATTGACTCAAGATATACTGTTATCTTATCATCAAGCCAGAACCTTAACACAATAATTCAGAAGGAGGCAAAAAGCAGATGAGTCAAAGGGATATCTTGATTCTTACAGCCACCCCCGAACCGAACGTGCCCTTCGTTGCTCAATTCTTGCCGCAAGGCAGATTTTATCAATTCAACTATGATCTGTTCTTGGAACAGGTCATGTTTACCTTTTCTGTTTTGGGAGAAAAGGTGGACTGGAAAATTGAAGATAGCGACCTCACCATTAATATGAGAGACGTCAGAGCCGTTTGGTTCCGTCGCCCACAAGGCATCAAAGCCAATGATGTCATCCCCGAAAAGTTCAGGGCTTTTGTAGAGAACGAAGCTGAACGATCTTTAAGATCAGCTTGGTCAGTCTCACAAGATTCAATTTTCTGGATGAATAATCCAGAAATTGAGTATGCTACAGGTTATAATAAACCACTTCAAACAAAGATAGCCACAGCATCTGGCCTTGCTACCCCCGAAACACTTATTACCAATAACCCCGATGATGCCCGGGGCTTTTGGGAGCGTTGGCAGGGTGAAGTTATCATCAAAACCTTTGGTGGCGCCCCTTTGCGCGATGGCAAAGACAACTGCTTGTCAGTGCACACCAGCCGGGTCACCAGAGACATGATAGAAAAGTTCAATTCAGAAATCAGACACACCCCAGTAATGCTACAAAACTATATCCCCAAATCTCTCGAACTTCGGATCACTATCGTGGGCGACCATGTGTTTCCTTGCGCGATTCATTCTCAAGACAGCGAACGAACACGAGATGATTGGCGACGCTATGATTTTGAGAACGTCAAACACGAGATTCATCAACTTTCTTCTGATGTGAGCGATAAACTGCGCACATTTATGAAGAAAATTGGCTTAACTTTTGGAGCCGTAGATATGGTGCTGACCCCCCGAGGAGAGTACGTGTTCCTCGAAGTCAACCCAAGTGGACAATGGCAATGGATAGAAGCATTGACGGGTATGCCTATATCCGAAACCATAGCCAAGGTGCTTATGAACCCGCCCGTACCATAAAAGAGGACTGTTTAAACAGTCCTCTTTTTCCCTATCCAGCCCCCGCCAGAACCTCCAGCTCTTCAAGCACTTTTTCGTTCTTGATATACTCCCGCTCCACTCTTTCAGCGCGACTGCGGAAAAGTGGTCCAAGGGCGGTCAAGTTTTCGCAATAAAGCTTGGCTTTTTCATAAACCACCGCCAAAGACTCGCGGGCTTGTTGGATCAAATTATCAATATCTTTTTCTTTCTTCGCCATCGCGAGTCCGTCGGTCGACGGACGTGGCGATCTTGAATCTTCCCCATCATCGCCCTCTCTCGTCATTCTGGCTTGCGCCAGCCCTGTCGT
>Ga0210057_1001613_pt1 | contig 33878 bp, 25 predicted proteins | sample CryGeyCG2114_010_2_FD_183968 | JGI IMG/M metagenome (GOLD analysis project Ga0210057, IMG submission 183968) | Groundwater microbial communities from aquifer - Crystal Geyser CG10_big_fil_rev_8/21/14_0.10 (SPAdes) (version 2) | ecosystem: Environmental > Aquatic > Deep subsurface > Groundwater ... | reverse complement strand
AAGGCAGCGACGACCTGAACACCGTAGCACTCTACCTGCCAAGCTACGATGAGGCGAACGTCACAGCGATCATTGGAAAATTAAGCAGTCAGGACCCTGAACAGGGGCTCTCCATTGATGTACAGGATGGGTCCGATCTCGTCCGGCTCGTGCGCGATCCATCCCGGGAAAAACTTTTTGCGAAGCTGGAAACACTACCGACCTACCGCATCGAGCGCATTGCCAAGAGCCCGAATGTTCGTCGCCTCCTCAAACTCGCCCGCGCCCTTACTACTGATGAAATAGACAAGAAGACGTGGGAGAAGGCAAAGCAATTTGTACTCTCGATTCTCGAAAAAGAGCTGGAGAAGCTCAGGAAGAAAAAATCCTTCATGGAGACCGTAGAAAAAAGCGGAACTATAGAAGTGCGGGGATCGTGGCTGGAGTACGGAGAAAAGGCACTCTCCGAGACGCAGAAATATGTATCCATGCAAGCCAGCCCCGAGAACATTGATGACCTGTTCGACCAATGTGGACGCAAGCTCGGCGAGGGGCTCCACATGGAATACTGGCGCTCGCAGAAAAACGAGAAAGACCCCATCCGCTCCAAGCTGGATATCATCGCTCTTCTCCAAGAGGAAGGCACAGAGGAACTTTTGGAGGAGCTGTGTGGGGCGGAGTTGGAGCGATTATGGAAGGATCATGCAGAAAGCATCCGTAAGCTCCCGAGCAGCAGGGATGAGGAATATCGCATCATCATGCGGCGAGCGAAGACACCGTTTGCAGAGACCCTCCGTATGCCGGAGGAAATAGATCTTCCAAAGGAGACCGATACGTGGGAGAAGCACCTGTACATCCCGGAAAAAGGCAAATTCTCAGCGGACCTGAACAAATGGGAATCGCGGGTGGTGTCGGAACTGATCGAGAAGGACAAATCCGTACTCGGGTGGCTCCGCGTAGTACCGAGGAAAGATTGGGCTCTCTGTATCCCGTACAGGATGGAGAACACAGAGAAGCCGCTCTACCCCGATATCATCGCTTTCAGGAAGGAGGGCAGCAAAATCGTCGCGGACATCTTCGATCCGCACGGAAGCCACATTGATGATGCATTCGATAAGGCGAAGGGGCTATCCACCTATGCTAGGGGGCACGGAGAGCACTACGGCAGAATCCTCCTGATGATCATTGACGATAAAGACCGCCTCCGCGCCCTCGATCTGAACAAGGAGAGTGTGAGGAAAGAAGTGGACACCGTGACCAGCAAAGGGCATCTCAAAAAGCTCTTTGCGGATGCTGAAAACATGCCAAAGATTTTGCAGGGAATCTCTGCCCCGTGATATACTTAACTATGGAAAGCAGCCAACCTTCATCGCCACTTCGTTTTCAGCTCTGCACATCCTGTGGCAGGACGCCGCAATCGGACGGAGACCTGCCTTTTATAGATCAGCAGGATATTGAAGGTTTTCGGCGTGATAAAGGGCGTATTTCTCAGTGCAAGTATTGTGGTCATCCCTTTTTAGAGTATGACATGGGCTATGAGTTCTATGGCCAAAAGGAGGAATTTGAAGTGACCGATTGGATTCCTCTAACGGAGGATGAGTATGAGAGCGATCTCAGACTAAACTTCCAAAAAATTGTCACAACAAGAGATCATTTGTATAAACGCAGGGACGGTTCGTTTGCTTGGCGTCGTCTAGAAGAAGGGCGGATGGTATTAGATTCATATTCTGAGGATTCACGCCCAGGGTACGCATTGGATGAATTAAGCGAACGCGCAGCGAGAAAAGGAACAGGCTGGATGCCCAACTGGGACGAAATGGATGGTGATGCCCGATGGGAATACATGGACTTTCTAGAAAACATTGCGGCAGAAGTAAAATTTCTGCCGCCTGAGGAAATTGTTTCTCGCCGCACCCGAGTTCTTGAAGGAGAAGCTGCCATCGAGTTTCTCCGCGATCATCAAAAGACGGAAGAGGATATTTTGGAGGCAATTAAATCCGAAAGGTCGCTTTCAGAGGAATCTCCAATGACGTTAGAGCAGTATTACAAAGAGCAATTCCCGCGTGACATCCAAACGGTCATGGAACATCGCGGGCATTCGCATGGCGAAGAGGGCGCATATATCTCCATTCAGCTTCTGAAAAGGGAGAACATCCTCCAGCACGTTACCGAAGAGGATTACCCGCTATTTTTCAGTTTTCTCGCGCTCACGGTCATGTTGGACGAACTGGCATACACACACTTCCGCGAAGAGTACACGCTCTTTCACGCCGCCACCATGTACCCGAAAGTGGAATACGGCATTACGGGTCATCACGCCGATCCGTGGTACATCCTCAGACCACTCGCCAAAGGAAAAGCCGCCGAGCGCCTGTTCCGCCGGTGCGCGGAAATCTTCCTGCGGGAGCGCAGGGAGTTTTTCCGTCGAGAGACAATCCCGAGCATGACGTGGGAACACATTCAGCAAGCGATAGAGGATGACCCAGATATTGGCAGAGGCATCTACGGATCAGTGTTCAAGGATGCTCTTCGGCGAATTTGCATGGAGGAAACGCGACCGCCACGCCCCCCTATGACGCCGGAGCAGCAGGAAAGAGCACGGCGGATACTGCAACCTCTCGGAAATGCGCTTATTCGCTACAAGGAATGCTTGGAGCAAATGCTCGCAAAGCTAAGAGAACCAGATGAGAAAAAACATCGGTAAGTATTTATCCGATCAGCAACGCTCGATACAACTCACTGTCCTCTTCATGGTACGTACAGAACACGACACGCTCGATACCGTCGCCATTCTCCAATTCTTCCCGCACGGCTTTCACGGCAATCGGCGCAGCCTCTTCTCGCGGGTAGAAAAAGAGCCCGGTGCTGATGCAAGGAAAAACGATGCTCTTGATTCCGTGATCGCGGGCTGTCTTCAAGGAATTGCTGTACGCCGCTGCAAGGTGCTCCGGCGCTCGTGCAGTGTCCAGCGTGTATTGCGGACCCAAGGCGTGGATCACATACCGGGCTGGAAGCTCGCCCGCAGTCGTGACCGCAACCTCACCGGGTTCCAACGGCTGGCCGTTCCGTTCCCGCATGATGTCCCGACATTCCTCTGCGATGCTCTCGCCGCCTTTCCGGTGAATGACGGCATCCAGTCCTCCGCCACCAAGGAGCCCGGAGTTCGCGGGGTTCACGATTGCATCTACATCCAGCAACGTGATGTCATCTTGCGTGAGATAGATGCGGCAGCCGTTCCAAGTGTTCATCTGTTCCATCGAAGTTCATGCTACCGCCTCTCTTCGGCATGGACAAAACTATGGTACATCCGCCGGGACTCGAACCCGGATTCCCCGCGTAGGACACGGGCGTCCTATCCAATTGGACGACAGAGGCTTTGGTGCCCCCGCTCGGACTCGAACCGAGAAGACCCCGGTAGAATCGGGGCAGTTTGTCCATTAGCTTACGGAGGCAGCGTTGGTTAAGCGGCTTCCGATCTCCTTTTCTGATGTTTGAGCATTGCATGGCGCACAGGAACGGCATGGCCGATTGCCTGATGGTCCGGCTGCCGTTGATGAGAGCGCTGGTGAGCCACGGACTCAGTATACATCATTTGCGCCGATTCTGCTGACGCAAATAGGACAACAGGGATTTGCGGGCTTCATCCGCAGACATGCCTTCTTTGTATTCCAATCGTGAACCCTGCTGCATTGAGGGTTCTGGCTTTGAGAAGCAGCCGATGTGTTCTCCAATTGCTTTGAGCGCCTGCATCCTGTCCGTGGGGCTGACTTTTGCCCTCACCATCATTCCGCTTTCTTTGTGGTACACGGGGATAGATTTTGGAGCGAATGCGATGGCTGCAAGCTCCATCACGATTCTCTCCTGCGAAGGTTCCGTTGAAATTTTGCCAGTTTGCCTCTCGGCGATGCGGAGCACGTCTTTCTCGGTCATGTTTTTCATGCACGTTTGGGAAGCATCGAAATCTGCTCTGCCCACCCCAATATCAGCTGCTCTAAGCGGTGTAAACTTTTTCCCAGCTTGTCCACCATTCGACTCGCGCCTCCGGCGCTCGCTCATGGTTCTCGCCCCTTCGGGGCTCGAGCCACGACTTCGCGAGACGAATGACTCTGAGCGACGATTCGCCATAGGCGGAGAGGAGTCGAAGAGCCCAACAAAACACATACAAAACATGCTATGATCAAATGCTATGGCATGGTTTGTTTATATTGCACAAGCACCGACTGGTAGATACTACACAGGCATTACGACTGATACCAAGAGACGCATTCAGGAGCACAACCGCAACGAGGGTGCGAAGTTTGCATATGATCACGGTGCCTTGCGCCTCTTGTACGTGTCCGACGAGTTTCCTGATCAATCTTCTGCTCGCAAACGTGAGATTCAAGTCAAAGGCTGGACACGACAGAAAAAAGAGAAATTGATACGAGGAGAGTGGGAATAATAATCCTCTGTCTTACGCTGCATTTACCCGTGTACCAGAACGCCCGACCGTAAGGTCGGGAATGAATGGTGCATTGGTTCCTCCTCAATTTATAGAGCGTTCGGTACAGGGTTTCGCGCTGCAGAGCAGCGAAGTGAGGAAGATGCCATGCCCGTAAGGGCGTGGAGCTTCACATCCAAAGAGAAAGCGTATGCCTTTGAGAAATACCTAAAAAATTCATCGGGCTGTGCGTTTCGGAAGAAAAGATTGCTGTAATCAGTAGATACGCCTCCCAGTTGTAGTAAGTATACAGAGTACGTAGTTTGGGAATTGAAACGCAGGAGGTTGTCGGCCGTAGCCTCCGTGCAGCGGAGCGAAGGTTGTCTTTTCAGGTTTTGAGTCTCCGCTTTGCCAGATACAACCCGTAGCCTAGCGAAGCAATCACAAGCAGGAAGACAAATAGTCGTCTTCCTTTTGCAAAGAGGGATGATGATGTTTTTGTAACAAGCGGTGCTTCCCCCTCTTTCACGTCGGCCTTCTTGCCGACAGGCACTGCCACAACATTCTCCCCGTTGCTATCCGTTACCTGCACGGTGCCCTCTGTCGTCTCCACTTCCATGGTGCCATCCTCCTTCATGGCGACATGGAACTCAGTTCCGGTCGCACGCGCAGAGCCCGCTTTGGTATCTACCTGCAGCAGGCGTTGTCGCTCTGTTTTGCCCATGCGCACAAAGAGCGCTCCTGCTTCCAGGTGCAGGCGATGTATATCTAACAGTTCTCCCACAGAGATGATGCTGATATTCATTTCTGTATACGGAGGCACTCTTATTTCTATGCCTTCACCGGACTGTAGCGTTACTTCCGAGTCGCCTGTTTCTATACTGGCAAAGGGGTCTATGGATTGGTTTTCCCGCACTACACCGCTCGTGTTAGGTCCGTAGAGAGCACTTCTCATGATGAATGTAGGAGCTATGCCATCATCCAGAGTGAGGATGCTTGTAACGGTGAATCCTCGCAGACCATCGGTGGATGTATAGGTGACGGGAAAAGCCTTCCGGCAATCCTGAGACACACCTTTCTCTGTTGCCTCTGTTTCGCAGGTACGTGTTTTATAGAGAATACCAAAACAGGAATTACAGGAGCCAGCTCCCTCTTGTTGCAAAAGAGAGCAGGTTCTCCTGCAGGTATCCCACTCATCCATCACGGCAAGTCCGCACGCAATGTACTCCGCGCAGAGGCTGCTCTCGTAGCGGTCAAGGAGTTCATCGCACGCCTCATTTGGTAGATCAAAGAGCTCCCCAAATGGACCGAAGCCCTTGGTGCATTCTTCTATCAAATCTCCGAGTTCCTCCGCCGCTATAACTTCTTCGGTCATTGCGTCTATAGTGTTGAACATGTCCCGTGTGTTCGTATCCAGGAAGACGGGTTCGGGAGTAGGGTTAGGAGTAGGGCTCTCTTCGCCTTCGCTCATGGCAGGAGGTCTAGGGCTAGGGATAGAGTTAGGAGTGCTGGCAGGGGATAAACTCACACAAATACCGTTGCTGCACACTTCTCCTGCAGGGCAGCTGTAACTTATTTCTATTACCCTTCTTTCATAACTGCAATTCACCTGCACCACCACATTGGATTTGCTTCCACAGTGATCTACTTTGGGAGTTTTGGCATGTTCCGCATACACCGAACCTCGTATGTACAGGTCATTGCCTATGTCGGTATCGCTGCAGAGGGGGAGGTCCTCCACGCTCGGTTCTGCCGGTTTGGTACTCCGTGCCAAACATGCGTCATACTCCTTGTCACACGCCGCATTTTCGGCATTCCACTGGTCATTGGTTGGTTTCCACCGGGGATCACCGGTAAACCCGGTATCCCAGCTGGGGTGGGACTGATGGTATGCACTGGAAATCTGATCCAGGATGGCACTGTACTTGCTCTGTGCCTGCTTTTTGCAGACGCCATTGGCATCGTAACAGGGGCCGCCCTTCCACTTTTCTTCTGCATGCGAAAGGGGAGCGATCACCAGAGTGATGCCTGCCAGAATGCCAAGAAGGTAGATAGGCGCTCTCTTCACTTACGTCGACTATAACAATGTGAAGAAAAAATTACTACTCTAAAAAAATCCGGGAGCGTACGGCAGCGCCTGTACGGCTACTCTGCCTTCGGGACTGTATCTATCACTATCACATTATACCCCCGCCAGGCGAAGAAGTTACTGAGCCTGAAGGCGGAGAGGATTTCATCCCTACAGGCTTCCTGTGTCACGTTTCCTTGTCCTATAAGGGTCCGGATTGTTTCCTGGTGGCATTCATGTCCCTGCCCGATAACGACGCCTCCTTCTTTGGCAGATGACTCTTCCATTTGGCAAATCACGTTGTGTGCAATGTAGAGGTTCATGAGGGTTGAACGCAGGTAGACCAAGTCACTGGGGCGTAGTTTTGGTCGGTAGGTGGATTTTCCTGTTTTCTCTGAAGGTTGCAGATGCTCCTGCATCATCCTATAGATGGCAAATGATCCCTCTTTCATCTCAAGATTGTTACGACCCTTATTTTCGAAACCCGAGAGGGGTACCTGTAGCTGCTCCAGCTTGCGTACGAGTGTGTACGTGCCAAATGCCCTTGCTGGGCTGACATTCTTGGCCCGGAGATCTTCCCCTTTCTCTGTTCCTTCGAAGTATACCGGACCATGGAGAATGTTCTGCGGTACCATCTTCTCTATCATCCATGTATCAAGGTTCTTCTGACTCTGCTGCGCTTCGGGGGTCTCTTCACCAGTGAGTCCCGCGTGGGCCTGGAGGCAGAGGAAAACGGTTGGTGCTGTGGGTGAGCAGTACACGACCTTCTCTACAGGAATATCTTGTGCCTTTAGTTGTTTTACTTTTTCCAATATGGGACTGTGTGGCACACCTTCTCCGTTGGGAAATTCCTGCATCTTCTTTTGTGTTCTGAGTTCCTGTAGGTGAGTGGAGACCAATGGCATGGCGTTTCCCGTTACGGTTGCAATATCCACATTCCATGCTCTTGCTGCGAGCATGTCGCCGGCAATGTCTTCAAACAGTGTGAGCAGGACGGCTGCCTGGATTTTTTGGGAGGGGAGAGAAGCGGGGTTTCCGTGAATAATCCGTAAACCTTTTCCCTCTTGCACTATCATGGTGCGTAGTTTTTTCTCTGCGTCGGGCATGTTCCGGAATTCCTCACTCTGCCTGCTGTCTAAGGCATCTATATCAAAAATATCACTCCATATTGCTGAGAGTATGGCGTCTGCGGATTTCTGAAAAACCTCTTTTCCCATGGGAGGTATACTTTTTTCTGCAGGAACTTCCTGTTCTTCACTCCTTCCAATGCTCTGTGCACCTGCAATGGCTGCTGCTAAAAGAGGGAGGAACTCTCTCCGGCTCAGTAGCAGCGTCTCTTCCACGGGTTTTTGTTCATTTTCTTCTGCAGTGTCTTCGTGCCAGATTTCCCCTATTGCTGCACATGTTTTGCGAACATGACTGAAGTTTTGCGACATTGTTCACAGGAGAAGATGACTATATATGAATTTTCTCAATATTTTGTTATTTAGTCAAATTTTAGTCTGGCAAAAAAACCTCCGCGAACTTTGTGGGTTCGCGGAGTGGGTAGTTGACTGATCGGTTGAGTGGGATTGCCTTATTCAGGCTTTCCCTGGTCAGTGGAGCATTCTGCGCTCGGATCGGTAGCCGTCGTGGCACTTGCCACAGGGCCATCCTGCGCTGGCAAGGGCTCGGTGTCGGTAGTGCTCCCCCCATCTCCTGCTTCCGCAGGAGCGTTGCGCTGAACGCCTCCTTCAGAAGGAGTTTCGGGTTCCTCCGACGCGGCAGGGGTTGCCACAGCGGAATCGGTAGCGGAGTCCTCGCCTTCGCCATTTCCGTCACCATCGGTGGCTTCGGATGCGAACGCTGCGGCTCTGGCCTGTTCTTCCTTGTCAAATTGCGCATCGAAGGCGATGTCGGAAGGCATGAAGTCGATGTCATGACAGTAGATGCAGGACTCTGCGAGACCTTGCCACCTTTGCATGCCATTGTCTTCCCACTCAACGGAGAGTGGGCCTTTGTATCCGATGTCATTCAAGGCACGGAGTATTTCCTCAAAGTTGACCGAGCCGCGGCCAACTGATCGGAAGTTCCAGTAGTTATTGCCACTACCGAAACCGTTTACTCCTGTGCCGAACACCCCGGCTTCGCCATGTGGACCACTCATCCAGTATGCGTCCTTCATGTGGACGTGGTAAATGCGTCCGTGCATTGCACCATCGGTGCCCATGACGGCGAATTCGCCTTTGGCATCACCGAAGATACGGATGAAGTTGACGTAGTCCACACCTTGGTATCCCAGGTGACTCGGATCGTAATTGAATCCGAACGCAGCTTCGGCTTCTGCCGTCCATTCACCATTTTCGACTGCCTTCCGGATTCTGCGCAGAACCCGTTTGGCTGACGCGATGTCCGTGATGAGTTCCGTCGGATGGACCTCCTTTGCGAACTTCACGCCATTGTCGGCGAAGACCTGCATGACAGGACCAAACCGCTTGATGAAGTCGTTATCGCCTTCTTGGACGAGTGTCGAACCCATCGGCGGGAAGTTGTAGGCTGTTCTCTTCCAAATGAGAGAGCCACTGAATCCGTTGACCACATTCACTCCAAAGGCTTTTGCCGCAATGGCAGTGGCCATGAGAGTGCGGGCCGAACGTCGCTTGACGTTCTCTGTGTGGTCTTCTCCCTCTTTGTCCGGATTGCCCCAGATGAAGTCTGGCAGAATGGATTTGTGTTCTGGAGTGGCATCGTCACAGACGCCCTGACCAACGAGGTGGGTGCTGATCGCGAAGCAGTGCAGACCCCACTTTTCCAGGATCGCTTTCTGAGCATCGAGGTAGCTTTGATCCATCTTGAAGAGATCAGGTGAGAACTCTCCTTCAGGTAGATTGATGACCTCAACGAGGTTCGGAATGGCCAGTTCTACTTGGAAGTGGTCGCCCCAGCAAGCGAGCTCGAGCCCGTCGTACTTGCAGGTGCGGTCCTTCTTTTCAATCTGTTTTGCAATCTCCCCTTTGACGGTCTCATAGCAGAGATCATCAAGGCTGAGGTCAGCATGCTGACCTGTAAAGAACGTAACTGCCCGGCGGCCGTTCGCTTGCGCGAAGGCTTCCGGACTCATCGTAACTTGGAATGCAGCAGTTTGACTGCTCATAAATAAACCTTTCAATCTGTGAGCCCGTTTCTAGAATGCGGACTCAGGTAAAAAAACGTACGTTTTTGCCAATGCTTTCATAAAAAAGCAATATAACATCTCCTTTCGTAAAAGATAAACAAGGATAGAGAACGTCCCTATCCAACATTGGCATGCTGGGCACATTGTATGTGTCATGGTTCGCCCCTCGGCTTCGCTCGGGATGACAGCGCACCATGACACGAGTGCCCACGATGCCAATGTCGGTTGGGAATGTATCACGCCGTAGTCCGCCGTAGCACAAAGTGCGGAGGTGGACGAAGGCGGATCAACCGATACTGTCAAAGACCTATTCCAGCCCTTTAGCAGGCTCAGGGCGCGTTCATAACAGCATGCCCATACCTGATTCTGAGAGACTGGATAGCAGATTTTGCTGTTAAAATATGATTTAGTCAATTTTTTAGAGATCTTTCTTCCTTTCCCGTTTCTGCTAAAACCACACAAACACGAGCGTGCAAATCCCGATGAACCAATGAATCAAAAAAGCAGGGAGGAACGACTCACTTCTGTAGGCAATGTGCCCAAGTATCAGTCCGGCAAACACCGAAAGCAGCCCTTCGGGTCCGGATTTTCCCAAATGGAAGAGTGCGAAGGGAACGGTCTGCATTACAACAGAAAATTCTCCAAATCGATCTTTGAGTCCAAAGAGCAGAAATCCGCGGAAGAGGAATTCCTCGGCAAAGTAGTACGAACCCAGTACCACTGTGGCGTGGAAGAGCAGATTTTGAGGGGGGAATGCGAGGTAGTAGTCACGGTAGCTCGGTATCTTGGCTGCGCCATAAAAGAGCAGCGCAGTCAGCACAAGGCCAAGGAGTGTTCTGCCAGCCGGGAAAGGCCACTTCTTCCAGATGAAACCGTAATTGCGCAGATGTTCTCCAAAGAAAAGGAGTATGGCTACGGGTGTGAAAAAAAGGTACACCCATACGGTTACTATGTAGAGTTGCGGGTCCGGCGAGAGGGGGTAACTGTACCCGGCTAAAAGCAGTGCGGCTGCAGAAAGGAGAAGGATGGATTCTTTGGAAAGGTACGTGCGCATGAGCGGGCAGGAGAGGGGATTACTTTTTTTCAATGAGAGAGAAGGACCGCAGGAGCAGATCAAACTGCCGGGAACGCGTGGCATCTCCGGTGGCACACAGACCTGTAAGACGATAGATGAATGTTTTGGTGAGAATGAGTGCCCGTTTGGAGCTGCATCCGGGACTGATGTCTTCGTACACGAGTGTCCAGAAGGTGGGTTCCGAAATATCTTCCAGTACCTTGCTGTTGCCGTCTGCATAAAAATCTATCACCACCTGTTCGAGTTTGAGTTTGCTGTAGCCATCCAGGTAGAAGTTACGTTCATTGCATACCCCGTAGCCGGTACATTTGTCACTGGGGTACCCAAAGTAAAACCGCCAGTCCGAACGTGTAATGGGCACACCGTCATTTGCAATACCGCGTTTCTGAAAGTACGGAGCAGGCCAGGTTTCCGGGTAGGACATGGCAAACTTGTATTCCTTGCTTATAAAGGGCGTGCGTGGGGCCTTGTCCGCAAGGTCGTCGTATACCAGAGAGCGACGGGAGTTGAGCGTTTGGGCTATGTGAGCGTTCTTGAGCCGGTAGATCATTTCTGCCATTTCCCCGCGGGTAATGGGATACTCAAATCCGCGAATGGTGGGTGGAATAGCCTTGAGGTCTGCCAGGTCTTCCACGTAGGGCTTGTACCACACCTCCTGTTTTGCACGGATGTCGTGTCGTTCGAAGTTCAGCACACCAAAGGAGTTGGCCAGAATTTTTGCGGCTTCCGCAAAGTTGACGCCTTCTTCCGGGCGAAACTTCCCGTCGGGGTAGCCTTCTATAATCTCTGAGAGTACACCCACACACAGGTACGGGCCGTACCATTCAAGGTAACTCACATCCTGGAACCGGATGGCTTCCAGAGCTTGTTTGTTTCCGCTCAGGTTCCCTACACATTTTTCTATGACAAACTGTGAGAAGAGCGAACTCACCACTATCTTTACAAATTCCGCACGGGAGACCGGGAGGTCCGCACGGAAACTCCGGTCGGGGTAGCCCCGTACCATGCCTTCCTGCATAAGGGAATCTATCGCTTCTCCGTAGGGGTGGTCATCGGGTACGTCCCAGAAACGGGCGTGTACGCTGTGCACGGGCAGCAGGAGTGCTGCCAAGAGTGCAAGAAGAAAAGAAGAGGTCCTCATCATGTGCGAGGGTTGCATCATAGCAGATTCCCCGGCCAAAAAAGTATTTGGCATATCCACTGCTCTTGCCTATGCTTCCTGTGAGCCAGGTTGCTTGCCCCTTCGTCGCAACGCTCATTCCCCGCATACTTCTCTTTGCCTCTTTCACCTATGACTGCTGTCTCGCTTATTACACTGCGCGAAACACTCGAAGCTTCTCTGCTTGTGGGCATTGTACTTGCCTGTTTGCGACGTTCGGGAGAAGGGCAGTACACCGTGCTTGTGTGGCTGGGTGTGTTTGCCGGAGTCGTGATGAGTCTGATGCTTGCAGGACTGTTTGCCCTGCTCTCCGGAGGTTTTCACGGTCGTACGCAGGCTCTGTACCAGGGGGGAGCCATGCTGTTTGCTGCGGTACTCATTGCCTGGATGGTGGTCTGGATGTTCCGGCAATCGGCGGCAATACGGGCAAATCTGGAACAGAAGGTAAAGCTGCACCTGGCCAACGAACATCCGCTCGGCATTTTCTTTCTTGTATTTGTGAGTACAGCACGCGAAGGAGTGGAAACAGTCATTTTTCTGCAGGCAGCATTGATGCACGCGGAAGGGGAGGGGCATGTACTTGCCGCACTTCTGGGAATTGCCGTTGCGGTGCTCCTGAGCTACGTCCTCTTTGCGGGAATGCTCCGACTCCCTCTGCGGTTGTTTTTTCTGGTGACGGGAGCAGTGCTCTGCCTCTTTGCCGCGGACCTTGCCATAGACGGCATGCACACCATAGGGAACATCCTGTTTGCAGCAGTGTAGGTGCATCTTCTGCTATGCTGTACGTACCTCTTCCTTTCTACCTATGAACGAACAAGAAGTCCGCGAGAAGTGCGAAGCATTCGTACAGAGTCTCGGAGTGTCCTGCTTTATTGTGTTTGGCTGGGAAAAAGCAGACCGCCAGTTTGGCATGGTCTCTTCCTACCACAAAATGCCCATTCAGGCGGTGATTAAAGGCATGTCCTGGGCGCTGAATGATATTGTAAGTAAGGCGATGTAGTTCTAGCCTGCTAGCGTTGCTAGTGTTTTTAGCGTTGCTAGCGTTATTAGCACTACTAGGTTTTGGATTGGAGCTTTCGAATCATAACATTGAGCATTCTCATTACTTCATCTAGGAGACATTCTAGATCTTGAGCATGCTCCGCCGGAACAATGTGCGTACGTTTCATAATTTCAATTTGGGTTTCAAGTTCAGCACCGGAACCAAATGCCATTCTGAGATACCGAACAAAGTCATTCGTCGAGCGCATAGAACGACCTTCGGCGATATTGGAAGGGATAGAAATAGCTGCACGCCGCATTTGGGCCTTCATACAATACTGTTCTTCTTTTGGGAACGTATTTGTAAGCGCATAGCATGCCGAGACAAGTTCGACTGAACGTTGCCACACAATCAATTGTTTGTAGGAATACACTATCATTCTTCTATGATAAAGAGCTCCGGTCTTGACCTCTAGCGCATGTTTTTCTTTTTTAAGTTGATAGAGGAGTAAAGTCTTTGCTGTAGTGAAAAATCCTGTTCTACACACACATAGAACCCTCATAATGCTAGTAACGCTAGTAACGCTAATAACGCTAGTAACGCTAATCCAGCTAGCGCAGCACCATCTTCATAACCCAGTTTCCCAGTCCCAGAATGCTAGCGACCACCACCCAGCCCCAGAGCCTTCCGTGTATGGCAACGGTGACTAGATTTTCTTTCATCTGTTCCACAATGTAAATAGTGAGTTCGATGAAGACACCATTCACAATCACTATGGCAATGAGTTCTGCAAAAAAGAATTTGATGGGTGCCGTAAGAATTTCGAGGACCGGTCGTACGAATATATTCATGAGCGTGAGCAGTGATCCTACAATCACATACGCGGCAAGGCCTCCGGCTATTTCAAAGTAGGCAAAGAAGTATGTGCCCAGAACCCACACCAGTGTGCAGTTGAGCACGGCGCGCAGAACAAGTCTTGCCGGTAGCGAGAGGCCACCTTGGGATGCCATGACGCGTAGTGTACACGTGGCTGTTTTAGATTTGTAGCCTTCCGGTGTCGTCCTTCGAGATGTCCCGCTTGTCATGGTGAGGAGGACTGGAGCGAGCTAGCGAGCTAGCGAGAGAGCGAAAGGACGTCTCGAACCATTCAGCGGGGCTCCTTAGGATGACACGGGGGTAAATGCTATTTTTACTTCTCTTTCGCCAATATCCACAGATGTTCCATCCGCTTCCACCGCCCCCGGCGTGGAACGTGTTTCCTGTGCTATGAGTTCCGCGTATGCTTCCAATACATCATCTGCACCCTGCACCTGTAGTGTAATGTGGTCTGTAAATGCGAGTCCGGCTTCCTTCCGCAGGCGCTGTACAGAGCGAATGAGGTCACGGGCGTCACCTTCCAGCCGGAGCGCCTCCGTGACTGTGGTATCCAGACTCACAACCACACCTCTGTCTGCAGCGACGTTTTCGCCTTCCCGACCCCGGAACACAACGGTTGCTTCATCGGGAGAAAGCATTTCATCCAGAATCACAATGCTTCCGTTATTACCCATTGCAAATTCTCCCTCCTTTCCTGCTTTGATAATTTCCTGCACACGTGATCCCATACGGGGTCCTACTTTACGTGCATCCACCTGTACGTAGCTTTCCGCCAGACTCCCGGGATCATCGGCGAAGGCAAGCTCTTTCACGTTCAGTTCCTGACGCAGGAGTGCAAGATCCTCTTCGGCAAACTGCACATCATCCTGCATTGCGGGTGGCAGGGCAACAGTTGCTTTTGCAAGGGGTTGGCGATTCTTTACTTTCTGTTCGGCACGCAGAGAAAGGCCAAGTGACACAATGAGTCGCATCATTCTTGTTTTGGTGAGCAGCTCTTTCTCCTGTGGCTGTAGCTCCAGTGGTTCCGGCCAGTCCGTCATGTGGATGGAATGGTGCTCATCCGCAATCAAATTCAGGTAGATGGCATCCGTCATGTACGGGCAGAACGGTGCAAGCAATTGCGAAACGGTCAGCAGTACATCGTGTAGTGTCATGAGGGCGGCATGCCGGTCTTCTTCCTCCCTATCACCGGTGGAACCCGGTACATCTATGGATCCTTTTCCGGCAAAGCGGCGGCGGGAGAGGCGCACGTACCAGTTCGTGAGCGCATCGATGGTTTCGTGCAGTTCGTTACAGGTGGCCGAGAGATCATAGCCATCGAGTTCCTTGGTCATCCTGTTCACCAGATCCTGCACTTCCGCCCGTATCCACGTATCCAGAGGATGGCCGGAGTGCTGCCTGCCGGCTGTGGCTTCAAACCCGGCGGCATTGGCGTAGGTTACAAAGAAGCTGTAGGTATTCCACAGCGGCAGCAGCACATTGCGCACGGTTTCTTCCACCAGTTTTTCGGAGAACCGAAGGTCCTCTGCACGCACAGCCGGGCTGCTCATGAGTGCAAAACGCACGGCATCTGCCCCATGCCGCTGTACCACTTCCATGGGGTCGGGGTAGTTCTTGAGGCGCTTACTCATCTTCTTGCCGTCGTCGGCCAGCACAATGCCGTTCACCACAACGTGTCTGAAAGGTGTCTCGTTAAAGAGGGCAGTGGAAAGCACCATCAACGTGTAGAACCACGCCCGTGTCTGGTCCAGTCCCTCCGCGATAAAGTCGGCGGGGAATGCGGTGGGGACGTTCCGTTTTTCATCGCCCACTTCAAACGGGTAGTGTCGCTGAGCGTAGGGCATGGAGCCGCTCTCAAACCAGCAGTCCAGCACTTCCGGAATCCGGCGCATGAGAGGATCCAGCTGTATGGTGGTTGCATCGGCATTGGGTGGAATCCACTGCAGAATTTCCTGAAAGGAAAGGTTCTCTGAAAGAAGTTTTAATGCACGGTTCACTCCGCCGTGGCCAACCAGCAGAACCCGTTTGCCCGGGTAGCGCTGCAAAATCTTCTCGTACGCCTGTTGCATCCGTTGCAAAAATGCAGAGAGAGATTCTCCTTCTTTGGGGTCATCTGTATGGAAAGCAAATCCTCCCTTATCCAGTTGCATAGGATGTTCCTTAAGAATGTCGTCCTTCTTCCTGCCCTGCCACGAAAGGTACCGTCTCTCCTGCAGAAGTTCCCACGGTTCTTCGCAGGGAATGCCCAGTTCCTCAGCAAGAATGTCCGCTGACTCCGTACAGCGATCCAGGTCCGAGGTCAACAGTACATCAAACTGTTTTCCTTTCAGTTGTTTGGCTATGTCCCTTACCTGTTGCCGCCCCTTTTCATTCAGGCTCACTTCCTTTGTTGCTCCCTGGACTTTCTCCTGTACGTTCCAGTCCGTTTCGCCATGCCGTACCATGGTCAGGCAGACGCTCTGTTCACCCGGACTTCCCGCCCACACAATGTCATCCACCCGGTCCTTGTGCAGGTCCATCTGTTCTTTGCGGTCATGGTCCCAGAAGAAGGTATAGGGTTCGGCGTAGTTTGGGTAAGGTTGGTGCGAAAGTTTGAGGGGATCTTCTTTTGTAAAGAACGACCGGATGGTTTGTACCGGGTCAGCATGTGTGACAAGCAGAATGTGTTCGCTGCGGTGCCTGCGCAATGTTTCCTCCATAAAGCTGCCTATTCTTGCCGCCACTTCATCCCATGTTTCCATGCCTTCAAAATGGTAAATACTCTCGGCTTTCCCCGTGTTCATTTTGTGAGCCCGGCGTGCTTTTATAAAAGAGAGATCCGAAAAATCCACAGTTTTTCCTTCGTACTGACCAAAACCTACCTCCCGCAGGCGGTCATCCACCACTACTTTTGCTCCGAGCTTCTTGGCCAGAATCTCTGCAGTTTGGCGTGTGCGTGCAAGAGGGGAACAGTAGATGGTGCTGATTTCCTGCGAGGCGAAGTGTTTGGCAACCTCCTTTGCCTGTTTCTTCCCCCTGCTCGTTAAATCTGTTCCCGGCTCTTCTCCCTGGTACACCGGAACAAGATTCCCTTCGCTCTCGGCGTGCCGAAGCGCGGTAATTTTTGTAAACCGTATGCGCTTGCGAGCCATAAGATCATCCCGGCTGCCTACCACATCCATATTACCCTGTATTCCTTGCCCTGAGTCTGTCGAAGGGCTCCAAATAGGAAGAGGCGTGCCCCAGTACCGGTTACGGGAAATAGCCCAGTCGCGTGCGTTTTCCAGCCAGTTGCCGTAGCGGCCATCCCGAATGTGGCTCGGCACCCACTCGGTCTTGGCATTGTTTTGGAGCATCTGATCCTTGATCTTCTCCACGCTCACAAACCAGGAACTCGTGGCGTAGTTGAGCAGGGGAGAGTCGCACCGCCAGCAGTGCGGGTACGTGTGCTTGTACTTTTGCTGCGCAAAGAGCTTTCCGTTCTTCTCCAGCCAGTCGGTGATCTTCTTATCTGTTTTCATGGGATCATCCTTCGGTTTTACGTCCATGCCCGCAAAGTCCGTGACGGCATCGGTAAATTTTCCTTCCATGGTCACGTGCTGGAGAAGGGGAATATTCTCTTTCTTTCCAAGTTGGAAGTCATCTTCACCGAAGCCGGGGGCAATGTGCACCACGCCCGTTCCTTCATCGGTTGTCACAAAATCGCCGGCAACAATTCGAAACGCCGTATCCTCATATTGTTCCTTGAAGTAGGGGAAGAGTGGCTTGTAGTGTTTGCCAATGAGCTCTTTGCCTTTCAGTTTATTTCCTTGCTGAAATGCCATTTCTTCACTGTCTTCTTTTATTGGCGAATACGTTAAGCCAATTAAAATATTTTTCGGGTCTTTCCTTTTATCCCACACATCTTTTGCGACGATGTAGTTTTCTTCCTTATGGCGAAATTGTATGTAATCAACATCCGGATTCACCGCGAGCAGCAGGTTGCCCGGAAGTGTCCAGGGCGTAGTAGTCCATGCGAGGATGTATGTCTTGGTATTTGCTTGCCGCTTGCCGCTTGCCGCTTCGGCAAGTTCAAACTTCACCGTTACCGACTGATCGGTAATTTCCTTGTACCCCTGCGTCACCTCAAAGTTACTCAGCGGTGTTACGCACCGGGGGCAAATGTGCATGGGCTTGTGGCCTTCGTAGATCAGCCCTTTCTTCTGCAGCTCCGCAAACGCCCACCACATGCTCTCCATAAATTCGGGGTCCATGGTCCGGTAGTCCCAGTCCATGTCTACCCAGCGACCCATCCTCTCTACCACGGTGCGCCACTCGGTGGTGTACCGCTGCACAGCGGAACGGCAGAGGTCGTTGAACCAGCCGACGCCGCGTTCCTCTATTTCCTGCTTATTCTGTATGCCATGTTCCTGCTCTATCAGGTTTTCTATGGGGAGCCCGTGGCAGTCCCAGCCAAACCGGCGTTCCACGTGCTTTCCCCGCATGGTCTGGTAACGGGGGATGACGTCCTTTATGGTCCCCGCAAGAAGGTGACCATAGTGGGGGAGCCCGGTGGCAAAAGGTGGTCCGTCGTAAAACGAGAAGCAGTCTCCCTGTTTTCCTGCAGGACCATTTAACGCATCTCCCGTACCGCTGCTACGCTGCTTTACGCTGCGCTTAAAAATATCTTCCTCCTGCCAGTAACGGAGGATACCTTCTTCGAGGTCGGGGAGGCTTTGCCGGGGGTCGACTGGGTCAAACATAGAATACAGTACAGGAACATATAAATTCGTTGAGGAGGCCCTGAGCCCGATCACATGAAGCACCGGCTAGAGTGCCGAAGGGTCGGGAGTCTACAGGGTCAAACATCAAGGAGAGTCTACTGGTTTGCTGCGGAGGAGGCTACAGAGTTAGAGGAGTTATCCTGTTATTGACAGTGTGTATTACATACAGCATATTACTTCGCCTATGGAAAACCAAACCTGTTCGTTTCCGGACAAGCTTACAGATGAACAGTATGCCATACTCTCTGAACTGGTGGGTACCCCTTCCTTTAACTCACAAATTCCACCTGAAGGTTCTGAGGCAGAGATTCAGCAAGCCATTTGGCGTATGTTAGAAAATCATGAAGGTATACGTCTTTCACAACTACAGGTGGGAGATCAAAGTAATGGCCGCTTTAATATTCTTGCCCAAAAAGGAGAGCCACTGGAACACACCAAATTTGCACTCATGATGTACGTGCATACGGATACCATAAAAAAAGAGTCTAACTGGGAAAATGACTACAAACTGACTCGTGGTACTCATGGTTTTTTGCAGGGTGTTGGCGTATATGACATGAAAGCGGGTGTCATGATGCTTATAGACCTTCTGCAAACAATAGATGTTCCCCCCGGTGCTACTGTTGTGGGGGTATTTGGAGTGGGAGAAGAGCGTAACTCCGATGGTATGAAGAGATTGCTCAAGTGGGATGGTATGGAGAAAATGAATATGGTCCTCTCTCCGGAAATTTGTCCGCAGGGAGAGGCAGATGAGCGAGCAAATCCGGAGATCGATGCACACAAGCGCATTATTACGGGACGACCCGGCCACATAAAAATTGAACTGGTAAGCACTGTACCGCCAAGTCATGCGCATGATTTAAATAAGCCGGGTGCCAATGATGTTTTGAATTCGACCGTATTTCAAATACGGGAGTCCATCATTGCTATTGCTCGAAAACAATTCGGAAAAGATTTCAACTTTGGTGAAAAGAATTTTTCTGTTCCTCATCAGCAAACATTCGGATCAAAGGAGTCTGCTTCTCGTACAACAAAGGCTATAGGACATATGGGTATTCACATTGTGTCGCCACTTACGGAAGAGTGGGTAAGAGGCACAGCCACGCAGGTAAAAGAATCCTTGGAAAAAAGATTGAATTGGTATGAACATGGTATTGGAGTAGAACTTGGTGAGTGGGGAGTATCGTATCCGGCATACGTTACGCCAACCGATACTCCAGAAGCAGAAGCACTTCTAGATTGGGTGGGGAAGTTTTATGGGAGTGCTGCCTGGAGGCCCAGCCAGAAGGGGGCGTGGGCGGATAGTAACTTGGGTGCTGATTTCTTTAATAGGCTGAATGCAAAACGGGCGGAGAGGCCCAGTATACTCTCCGCAGACGGATCTCGTTCTCCTATAAGAAAGGTAGGGTGGTACGATATTGCTCCTATTGGTGGTCGCGCGCATGAGGGGGGTGAGTTTGTGGTAGAAGCCAGTGTTGCACAAATGTGTCATTGCTACGCAGGTTTTGTTCGTACCGTTCTCCCCAAACTTACGGGCACCAGAAGAACCTGATTTGCACATATACATTCTCACCATATTCCCCCTCTTCTTCCTGCTAAAAACTCGGTGTTTTAATTGCTGTTAAAAAGCAAAAGTCGTAGAGTACAGCTGCCCTTTTTATAAGTACTATGCCTCCTAATAGTCTCAACCAAAGGCAGCCTTTAGATCCCTCTGTAACCTTAGAGCATTCGGATATGTTTCGTGTTGAACAAATAAAATCTTGTGCTCCTGCGGAAGTATCTGAGACTGTAACGAGGATAGCGGCAGAGTTATCGGGTATGTTGATTGAACTACAGCTTTCCCCTGAAGTGTTAGAACAATTAAAGAAGAAAATGGGTGCTGATTCTGGTGTGTTAAAAATCGAGCTTTCCACGGATCTCGCTTTGAGTTGTGTGAACGAATGCGCTGTGATTGAGGAAAAAATGAGAACTGCATTATTGCAACTTGTGGATGATTTGCTCGTTGCAAATGAAGAATCAGATTCTGATTCGGGGTTGAATGCCAGACCAGATGCACGCTTCGGTCAGAAGAAGCAAAATTTCAGAAAGGGTTTAAGGTCAAGAAAAAAAGTGTATTAGGCACAGAAAACACGGAATAATGCCTGCTTTAGCTTGCACTACTTGTAAAATGGTGTAAAAATTTCTTTCCCATTCTTTCTTGTTGTTCTGCATGCCAAATTCTCCTACGGAACCCCCCACAGGTGAAGATGAAGATATGCTTCGTGAGCGTATTCGTAGCCAGGTAGAAGCCAGAGAAGGCAGAAAACAAGCTGTGGTGGATGTCCTCCGTGCGAAAATAAACGAGCAAATAAGGGATGTGACCAATGCTCGGGTGGAAGTGCTTGGCAAAACGAATGAGAGAGGGGAATTGGAAAATCCGGAACGGCTTACAGTAGATGCAGAACGTCTGGCAGCACGTCATAACAATCTTTGCAGCGGCAAAGAGTTTGCATTTTCCATGGCGAATCTTTCAGCGGATTCTGAACTTGTAAGGCGGATGCTCGAAACAGAACCCGATCTTCTTATAAAAATGGGATTTGATGATGTCGCATTGGGAGATACTGCACCCCATAAATCTATGCTCCATAGAGCTACGCGGGAGGGTTTCTTTTTACAACATTATCCTGTCGAAAAAATGGTGTCTCTTTTGCAGGATCAGGAGCATCTTGTTGTGGAGGGATGGGCTGCGTATCCGGGTTGTGAACCTGCTCCATTGGCAGACTGCCAGATAGATTTGTATCCTTTTCGGAAGGTAAAGGAAGGAGATCAACCGGCTCTTGAACTTCCGGATACGCAAGAGAGTTGCGATCCATGTATGTGGCAGTATTTACATGATGATCCTGAAATCTTTGCGCTGGTGACTGATCTGGCAACACAGAAAACTCATCCCAATGGTCAACCTGCACAAAATTCCGGTATTGCTGGAATGGCCAGGCATGCTGCATTTGAATATATAAAACAAGATATCAATCCCAAACGAGAAGAGCGTGGTGAAAAACCAATCCGGTTTGCTGTGCCTGTATAGCAATGGTCGCTGGATTTATTCATCCGGATACTGGTGAAAAGATATTCCATACTCAGTTGGGTCAAAATGCCATTTTGAATCGTCGGAGTGTAGATGCACATGAATTTGGTAGACATGGTGCATCGGAGTCCTATTGCCTTAAAAATCGCACAGTATCTGTACATTTTGGTCCGGCAGAAGGTGGGTTTGATATAGATCTCCTTGTACACTGGAAAGTATATTTTCAGGATCTTGACGATACGGCAGAAACACCCGAGCGAAAAGCTGCAGAGGAGAGAGCATTGAAGCCCAGCGCATAGTGCAGGTTCCTACTCCCCCCGCAGGTGCACCGCAAACTGCCACACAAACAAGAGCACAAAGGGAAGCAACACAAGTGGCACCAGTGAACCGGTTGCCAATACTTCACCTGCAATGGTTGCTATACACACAAAGGGCAGCGCGTTACCAACAATCGTACTCTCTGTACGGCGGAGAAGTTCAAAGAAGAGGAAGTACGGAATAACGTTGAATACAAGAACGAATAAAACAGTGAGTGAAGTTTGTTCCGCGGAATATATCTGCAGGGGGTGCACTGCGGGTAGAATCACAAGCGAGAGCACAAGACCCACAAGCGAGAGCCAAAAGAGAAAGGCGGGGTACCGGGCAGTTACCATTGCCTTTTCCTGCAGGAACTTTTTGCTGAAGAAAGAGTAGAGGGTGAATCCCAGTGCGCTGGTAGCGGCAAAAAAGGTGCTTAGCAGTGTGAATGTCTGCAGTTCCGAAAGTATGGCTATGGCTGCGAGAATCGATATGAGAGAGAGTATGGCGTTGGAACAGTACCGGTCCTTTCTGTTTTTTTCTCGAAAACATTCCACCATGCTCATGCATACCACTCCGGTGACTACAAAGAGTATGTACTGTGAGGCAGGAATCACACTCAGGGCAAGGTAGGAAAAGAGAGCGGTTGTAAACAGTGCAATGCCCGAAAGGAGGAGCGAGGAATCGAAGGGGGAGAGACGTTTGAGTTGAACAGGTCTGAAGGTTGTTTGCAGAGCGAGTACCAGAGATGCAGTGCAGAACACCGTAAAGAAACGAATGAGTGTAAGGCCGTACGCATCTACTCCCTGCTGCAGAATAAGTTTGGCTATCACCGGGTCCAGTCCCCAGAGGAGCAGTACTGTAAAAAGCGCTCCCTTCCAGTATATCTGCGATGCAGTGAGTCGGAGCGACCATCCCGTATTACCCAAAATGGTCGTGAGCAGGGAGCTCAGTTCCTGTTGCTGGCCTTTGTTCAGCAGGTACTGTCCGCGGAAGCGCCCGGTGGTATCGCCATCTCTATACCGCAGTTTCCTGGAGCGAAACCGACGGAGCACTCTGGTAATTTCGTCGTTTAAGTTATGAGGGTAGGTAATGGCAATGTTCCAGAGTCGGTTTCGGAATTCGTGGTCACTTTTTTCTTTGTCTGAAGGAAAAAGCAGATAAGCAATTTCCTGAGGGCTCACTGTACCTTCGGCTATACCCATAAGGAGATCGTTGCTGTTTTTGTGGCCGAGTTGCGTAGAAGCATTCGTGAGTGCGTTTGTGCTTATTTCATCCACACCCACATGACTATGTTCCAAGAGTGTTTCATTGAGCAGGTCTTTTCCAAATTGCTTCTTTTGTCCATCATCTGCCTTCGAAAGGGCTTTATGAATAATGGCCGAAGCAATGCCCGTTTTTGCATAGCGAAGCCAGGAAAAGTTCACATGTTCCGCTGCATCCAAATTTGCGCTTACGCTGCAGGCGTAGGGCAGTTCTTCATAAAATTTTACGGGAAGGCCGTTCACCAGAATTTCCGTTGCCCGGAGTGCATCCTTACCATGCAGGTAACAAATACCATCCAGTGCCGTTGCTCCCTTGGGTACCCGCATGGTCTGGTCTCCCGAGCCATGAATGAGAATGGAGTCTCCTAAAATGTCGCTCTGGAGCGATGCCCAAAAGTCTTCGCTGCGCTGTTCGGTATCCTTGGAGAGCGGCGCAATGCGGTCTCCCCAGTCCATGTAGGCGGTGACCCCTTTTGCCTTGTTGTCAAAACAGTACTTGGTCACCCCTTTCTGTGCGTAGTCGTGCATTTCTTCCGTACGAATTTTGCAGCGTACTCTGGTGCCGTCTTCCAGTATGACCGTTGTGTGGAGGCCGCGGTAGCCGTTAATTTGCGGTGCGTTGATGTAGTCTTCAAAGGAGAGTGTTTCGCGTTTCCAGAGTTGGTGGATATTCCCCAGTATTTGGTAGCACCCGGGAACATCGTTACACAGAAACACAACTGTGAGGTCGGATATGCCGGTAACCGGCCCTTTTCCTGCTCCAAATTGGGCAAGGAGGCGTGGCCAGGATTTGCGCTCGTACTGCATTCTGTACCCTGCGGGCGACTGTATTTTCTTTTGCCGCATGGCTTTGTCCATTTCTCCAATAATACCGTTGCCCATCTCTTCATTGACCAAACGAATGTTATTCAGTTCGTTAAGTAAGTCTGGTTTCAGTACGGAAAGACATAACCCCTCCAGCGTATGCCGCAGGGTCTGCATGCTCAGGCGTTCAGCAATTTTCACGTACACATCCAGCGTTTCCCGGGCGAGTGCCTGCTGCTTTCCTTTCGGTAAAAATTCGACGGTTTGCATGTTGTGCAGACGGTCTGTCAATTTAATCACCATAATCCGAATGTCTTTCTGCATGAGTGTGAATATTTTTCGTAATGTTTCTATTTGTTCATCTGCTTTTGGCTGGCCCTGTACATCTTCCTTACAGAGCTTTGTAATACCGTCGATGAGTATGGCTACGCTGTTGCCAAAATTCTCTTCGATATCGGGCAGAGTGAGTGCCGTATCTTCGATGGTGTCGTGCAGCAGTGCAGCAATGATGGTATCGGCATCGGCACCCATATCGGTCAGCATGTAGGCCGTTTCTATCGGGTGGATGAAAAAGGGTTCTCCGGAACGCCGTTTTTGCCCTTTGTGTGCTTCTTTGCCCAGCAGAAATGCTTTTTCGACTCTCTTCTGGTCCTTAGCGGACAGATATGCAAGATGAGAATGAAAGACATTCCACTGCATGGAAAGTGAATTTTACCTTCTTTTTTTCGGAAAAGAAAGCTGGTTTTCCTTTGTGCTAGCCATTTTTGTCTTACAGCAGGGTGGGACCTTCAGCCAGGCAAGACAGACAGAATGTACGCTTTTACATTGGAAAAAATCTCTGTGCTTACGTCCAGTGCTTCTATTTCTTCCCGTGTAAACCAGCGGAGTTCTGTTCCTTCTTCTTCCAGAAGCGTGAGTGTTTGTGTTTCATCCAGAGGTCGTGCCAGGTACAGAAAATCCATATGAATGTGTGCCGGTTGGCCCCTCTCTTCATTTGCAGGAATATGTTCATGCAGGAGGGCGATGGGTTTTTTAAGCATTTTTCCTTCGTGTGGGTTGGCTGCGAAAAGATCTTCTTGTGCATTTCCAATAATTTCTACATCTAGCCCTGTTTCTTCCCTGCACTCCCGCTGCGCAGTTTCTTCGGGAGTTTCGTTTTCATCCACATGCCCACCCGGCGGCATCCAGCGCTTCAATTTTTTGTGCCACAGCAGAAGTGTCCGATTTTTGGAATCGACGATGAAAGCGGTGGCGGTGAAGTGCTTTCGTATAGGGCTAGGGGCTAGGGGCTAGGGGTTAGTATAAAGTATGGGGGCTCCAAGGTCACGATGAGTCCATTTCAGGGACTTCTTCAGGTGAGAAAAGACTGATGATACAATTCCAGAATCTTCTTTGGTTCTTGGAGCTTTCCCAGCCCTATTCCCCAGCCCCATGTATGGTCCTCATTCACTCCAACTCCACCGTCCTCGCTCTCGGCGATCCTCTGCCGTCGTTCTCTCTGCCCGCTACGGACGGCACCACCGTCGATTCCTCTCTTATTCGTGATCCGGTTCTCGCCGTTATTTTCACGTGCAATCACTGTCCGTACGCACAGGCCTACGAAGATCGCCTTGTAGATTTAGCCAATCACTTTGATCAGGAAGGAGTGCAGGTTGTGCTGGTGAATAGCAATGATGCTGTAAACTATCCGGAAGATTCCTTTGAGTCCATGCAGAGGAAACATGACAAAAATGCGTATCCGTTTCCCTACTGCTTCGACGAGTCACAGAGTGTGGCCAAAGCATATGGTGCACTCTGTACGCCGCATTGTTTTGTTTTTGATTCTGAGCGTGTGCTGCGGTACAAAGGCCGTATAGATAATAACTGGGAAGATCCTTCTGCAGTTACCGAGCGCAATCTGCAGGATGCTCTGCAGGCTCTGGTGGAAGGTCACGAGGTGGAAGTGAAAGAGGCGAATGCCATTGGGTGCAGTATAAAGTGGAAATAGATCTTATGAGCGTCACTAGCGAGATTAGCGTTGTTAGCGTTGCTAGCGAGATTAGCGTTGTTAGCGTTGTTAGCTTTTGGCTTTTGCTATTGTTCCTCGACCCTTTGATTGCTCCGCAGGGAAGAAGATCCTGGTCTCAGGAAAATGAAAGACCCTAATGAAGCTAACAACGCTAATCTCGCTAGTGACGCTAGGAAACTATTTTCGTCTATTCAGCATCTTCTTTAAATACTCTCCCGTGTAGCTCTCCTTTACTTCAGCTACCTGCTCTGGTGTACCAACGGCAATCACTTTTCCGCCGTCATGGCCGCCATCCGGACCAATATCGATGATGTGGTCCACGGATTTGATGACGTCGAGGTTATGCTCAATGACGAGTACGGTATTTCCTTTGTCCACCAGGCGTTGGAGCACCGTGAGGAGTTTGTCGATGTCGTCAAAGTGCAGTCCGGTGGTCGGTTCATCCAAAATGTAGAATGTATTTCCCGTGGCACGTCGCATGAGCTCCGTTGCCAATTTTATGCGCTGCGCCTCTCCGCCGGAAAGCGTGGTGGCGCTCTGGCCGAGGTGAATGTACCCGAGGCCCACATCTTCTAAGGTCTGGAGTTTCTTTTTGAGTGTAGGAATGGCGGAGAAGAAATCCAGAGATTCCCGCACGGTCATATCCAGCACGTCTGCAATATTTTTCCCTTTGTGCGTTACTTCCAGTGTTTCACGGTTGTAACGCTGACCTTTGCATGTTTCGCAGGTCACGTACACGTCCGGCAAAAAGTGCATTTCTATCCGCTTGAGTCCGTCCCCCTCGCAGGCTTCGCAACGACCGCCTTTTACGTTAAAGCTGAACCGTCCGGGCTTGTAGCCGCGCAGCTTGGACTCCGGTGTGCCGGAGAACATATCACGGATATCCGTGAAAATACCGGTATAGGTTGCGGGATTGCTGCGGGGTGTGCGTCCAATGGGGGACTGGTCTATGACAATGGCTTTATCCAGATGTTGTATGCCTTCTATGGATCCGTAGTTCTGCGGCTTGCTCTTTGCCTTGTTGAGCACCCGCTGCAGTTCCGGGCCTAAAATGCCATGTACCAGACTCGACTTACCCGAACCGGAAACGCCCGTAATGCCTATAAAGCATCCCAGTGGGAACTCCACATCAATGTGCTGCAGGTTGTGGTGATGTGCGTCCTTCACCGAAATTTGCTTTCCGTTTCCCGTTCGTCTCTTTTTGGGAATACCAATACACTTCTCGCCGCTCAGGTACTTTCCGGTCACAGAGTTTCTGTTCTCGATGAGTGCGCGGGGGTCTCCCTGGGCCACTATTTCACCCCCGTACTTTCCGGCACCGGGGCCAATCTCCAGGAGGTAGTCGGCACTCTGTATGGTCTCTTCATCATGTTCCACCACAATCACCGTGTTGCCGAGGTCGCGCAGTTTCGCCATGGTGGCTATGAGCCTGGCGTTATCCCGCTGATGCAGGCCTATGCTGGGTTCGTCTAACACGTAGAGCACTCCTTCCAGTGCAGAGCCGATTTGTGTGGCAAGACGAATACGCTGTGCCTCTCCTCCGGAGAGTGTGGCTGCGGAACGGGAGAGAGTGAGGTAGGTGAGACCGACGTTTTCCAGGAATGAAAGTCGCATGATAATTTCGCGCAGTACCTTTTTTACAATCGCGTATTCGTACGTACTCACGGGAGGAATATCTGCGTTCACCTCCAGATCTTTTTCGCGCTCCTTCGGGGGTAGGAGTGACTGAAAGAACACTTTCACTTCGTCTATGCTCATCTCCGTAATCTGCACAATGTCTTTGCTTCCCACAGTTACGCCAAGAATTTCCTTCTTCAGGCGTTTGCCTCCGCACGAAGGGCAGGGGAGTTCCAGCATATAATCTTCTATCTGTTGGCGTACGTAGCTGCTGTCTGTTTCGCGGTGCCTGCGTTGGAGATTTTCTGTAACACCCTCGAAGGTTGTTTCGTAGGTGGTTTCCACACTGGAAGAGGCAAAGTCGACTTTGAGTTTTTTATCGTATCCATTCAGCACAACATTCCGTACATCTTCGGGGAGGTCCTTCCAGGAATCATTGATGTTAAATCCGAGATCTTCCGCGAGAGCCTCGAGTATTGTATTCATGTACCCCATACGACTGGCGGAGGTTGTCCAGGGGTGTATGGCACCTTCTGCGAGAGACAGTTTGGGGTTGGGGATGAGCGAAGCTTCATCGACCTGCAGAATGGTCCCGAGTCCGTGGCACACCTCGCAGGCGCCTTCCGGAGAGTTAAACGAGAAACTGCGTGGTTCTATGCGCGGCACGGCGATATCCGGGTGGTCCGGACATGTGAAATCTTCACTGAAACGGTGTTCCTTGCCGGTATCCGCCTCCAGCACAATCATGCTCCCTTCTCCTTTCTTTAAGCTGAGTTCCACTGAGTCTGCGAGCCGTGTGCGGTTTGGATTTACGCCTTCCTCCTGCACATCCAGATCGCGCACGACCATACGGTCGACCACGATCTGAATCGTGTGCTTCTGTTTGGGATCCAGCACCACGTCCTCGTCCACCGTGACAATTTCTCCGTCTATTCGCATGCGCACAAATCCTTCGCGGCGAATCATATCAATCATTTTAATATGCTCTCCTTTCCTGTTTTCCACTATGGGTGCAAGCAGGAAAATTTTGGTGTCCTTCTCCATGCCGGCAATGGTATCCACAATGGTGGAAGGCGACTGCTGTTCCAGTAACTTTTCACACATGGTGCAGTGCACTTTTCCTGCTTTTGCCCAGAGCAAACGCATGTAGTCGTAAATTTCTGTCACGGTTCCTACAGTAGACCGCGGATTGCGGGAAGCAGTCTTTTGATCTATAGAAATGGCAGGGCTCAGACCCTCTATGCTCTCCACATCCGGCTTTTCCATTTGTGATATGAATTGCCGTGCATAGGCAGAAAGGCTTTCCACGTATCTCCTCTGTCCTTCTGCAAAAATAGTATCGAAGGCAAGGGAAGATTTTCCCGATCCCGAAAGACCCGTAATCACCGTCATTTTATTCCGTGGTATTTCTACATTCACATTTTTCAAGTTGTGCATTTTCGCTCCTTTAACAATTATTTTCTCCATACGTGTATTTTTGGGCAAAACACAAAACGCCCGCGCACGGCGCAAGCGAGAGCTGAGCGTAGCAAGATACTAGCTCCTTGTCCAGGGTAGAAGTGGGGTTTGTGTGGATGGGGGTATTTCCCTGTGGTTACAGTGTTTTGCATGTGTTCAGTAGGCTCCTTTTTGGCTCTATTCTTAGAAAAGTTTCCAAGATACAAGTGCAACAAAATAATCCTGCGTAACGCTCTGCGAACAGTATAGCCATGTAACAATATAGACGCTTTTCTCTTCCTCAACCCTGCTACCCGCTATACTTGCATCTCCATGTTCACCGGAATTATAGAAGCGCAGGCTCATATAGAATCAGTCGGCGAAGGCCGTATCACTCTTACGCGTCCCTCTTCCTTTACGGATATTCGTATTGGTTCCAGTGTGTCTGTTGCAGGGGTGTGTCTGACTGTTGTGGAACTCAGTGACACACACATGACGTTTGATGTCGTGGGTGAAACACGTGCAAAGAGTACGCTTGGTCAGCGTACACACGGAGATGCTGTAAATCTGGAGCGCGCAATGCAGGCGACCGACCGTTTTGAGGGGCATATGGTACAGGGTCATATACAAGGAGTAGGCGAGGTACGTACCATTACCAAAGATGGCAACTGGACTACCGTGCACATCCGTCTGCCAAAAGAGCTGCTCTCTACTGTGGTGACCAAAGGATCCATCAGCATTGACGGCGTTTCCCTCACTGTTGCATCCGTTACGGGAGACGAGTGCCGCATTGCACTTATTCCGCAGACGCTGGAGTACACCACGCTGGGTAGACTGAAAGCAGGGGACAGGGTCAATATAGAAACAGATGTCCTTGGTCGTTACATCCATTCTCTTGCGAGAGCCGCATGAAAAACGCACAGTCCCATCCCGGGCCGGCATACACGGTCAATCCGCAGTGGCGCGTGGGCATTGTGGCGTCCTCCTTCTATAAGGAGGAGAGAGATGCCATGGTGGAGGGTGCACAGTCCGTATTCGCAGAGGCGGGTATGGCTCAGAAGAATATTACTGTGCATTACGCAGCCGGGTCCTTTGAAGTCCCGCTCATAGGTTGTGCTCTTGCCGAAGCCGGGAAGGTAGATGCGCTCCTGGGACTGGGCATCATTCTTCAGGGAGAAACACACCATGCGGAGCTTCTTGCAGAGCAGGCGGCACGTGGCATCATGGATGTGCAACTCCGTTTTGGCATACCGTTTGCGTTTGAAGTGCTGTTTGCACAAGACATGGATTTACTAAAAGAGAGGGTATTTGGGGAGAAAAATAAGGGAAAAGAAGCCGCGCACGCCGTACTACATTCTCTTGCAAAGCTCCAGAGCATACGTTCTCGCTAACTTGTCATATCCTACAGTTGCACTGTAGCATGGATGGCAATCCTTCTTCCTATGCGAAAATTTCAGTCAGCGCTGGCAGCGCTCGCCGTGTTCCCGCTTCTTGCAGGGACTGTGCTTGCGGCCGTTTCCTTTCCGGATGTCCCTGTGACACATCTCCACTACAAGGCTATAGATGAGCTGGTGAAAGCAGGTGTAATCAACGGAAATCCCGATGGTACGTTCCAGCCGGAAGTATCGGTGAATCGTGCTGCTTTTCTCAAAATGATTTACAAAGCGCAGGGGAAGGTACCTGATTCTTCGAGCGTACGCTGTTTTCCGGATGTGGTTCCCGGAAGTTGGTACGAACCCTTTGTGTGCGATGCGGCCGCAAATAAGTATGTGAATGGGTACCCGGATGGCACCTTTCATCCTGACCAGGCCGTGAACCGCGTGGAAGCCCTGAAGATGATTATGCTTGCTTTTGGCATGCAGGTGGATGAAATAGATGCGGAGGAAAAAGATGTGGTGAAGTTTGTAGATGTGTCCACTGCTGCCTGGTACACCAAGTACCTGTACACAGCCTACGTCAAAGGTATTCTTCCTATTCCCGGTCAGGAAGGTTCACGCTTCTACCCAGAAAATCCTCTTCTGCGTGGAGAGGCAGCTGCCTACATCTACAATGCTTTGAATGTAGAACTCTACGAGTCTCGCCAACCATCCTCTTCCTCTGCGGCTGCATCGTCTCGATCTTCCACTGCAACAAACGCTGCGTCCTCGTCCGATTCGGGCATACGTACTGTTGTCTTCCCGTTTGATACCAGTGGCAAGTTTATCGGGAAGAATCCTTCCACGTATCTCTTTACACTCAGCGAACCCACAACAGCGTATACAGCGGTCACCACTTCTACGGGGAGAGTGAGTTGTCGTCTGTACCTCATACAGGATACCGGTTTTTCAGACGAGTACTTCCTGGGGCACGAAGAGGGGACATCCTGCTATCTCCAGACCACACTGAATCCAGGTTCGTATCAGTTACAAATTCAACCCACAGTGGCGGATGCAACCTTTACCGTCTCATCCGGTGTAAAGCAGGGAGACGGAAACGATGGCTTCCGCGATGCCAAGCCGCTCGGCAAACAGGTTGCTATTACCGCAACACTGGACCCCGATGACCTAGATGACTGGTACACCTTTACGGTGACTGCGCAGGCAAAAATGACTGTGGATATCACGAATGCATTGGAGCTCAACTGCATAGTGTACTCCATGAAAGATGTGGATCTCTTCGGCTTTACCGGACCGGAATGTGGACAGAGTTACAGTTACCCAACCGGTACGTACTACGTTGCGGTCAGTCGCAGTATAGCATCCAGGAAGAGTAAGAAGACGTATACCATTCAGCTGCGCTAATTTTTTAGCTGTTAGCACTTTTAGCGTATCTAGCTGCACTAGCTTCCTTAGCTTGGTTAACTTAACTAGTTCCATTAGCTTTTATCTCTTCGATTGTTTCCTGTGTTCCTGTGCGTGAAGAGATGAAGACCCTAAAAAAAGAGCAAGAAAATATTCCACAAACTGAAGCTAACCAAGCTAGTGCAGCTAGTTAAGCTAGTGCAGCTAGAGAAAAGCTATCCTGAAATTTCTTTGCTATTCGGTCCGTTCTTCTATACTTGTGTCCTATGTCTCTCTCTCCCATCCAGGATGCCATTACCGCTCTGCAGGAAGGAAGGTTTGTTATCATCGTGGACGACGAGAACCGCGAGAACGAAGGTGATCTTGTGCTGGCTGCAGATTGTATTTCAGAAGAGAAGATGGCTTTCATCATCCGTCATACCGGAGGAGTGGTGTGTCTGCCTATGAGTAATGCGATTGCCGACCAGCTGGATTTGCCGCCCATGGTCAGGCAGAACACTTCAAAGTACGGCACACCGTTTACAGTGAGTGTGGAGGCGGCGGAAGGTGTGGCCACAGGCATCTCTGCAAAGGACAGAGCTCACACGGTAAAAACCGCTGTAAGCACAGTGGCAAAAGCTGAAGATCTCAGCAGACCGGGACACATCTTTCCGTTACGTTCTTGTGCAGGTGGAGTCCTTGTGCGTGCCGGACATACCGAGGCCTCGGTGGACCTCTGCACGTTGGCGGGCCTGCGACACGCCGCAGTACTGAGTGAACTCATGCACGACGACGGCACCATGATGCGAGTACCCTCGCTCACGGACTTTGCGCAAGAACATAATATTCCCATCATCTCCATAGAAGATCTCATTGCATTTCGTCACCGCAGGGAAGTATTTGTACGCAGAGAAGCGGAGACAGAATTGGAAACAGAAACAGGTGCATGGCGTCTGCTTGTCTACAGAGATACCCTCAGCAATCAGGAGCACGTCGCGCTGGTGAAGGGAGACATTACCGGCACGGAACCAACTCTGGTGCGTGTGCACTCGGAGTGCCTTACCGGCGATACGTTCGGCTCCGTGCACTGCGACTGCGGTGAACAACTCAACCTTGCGCTCGAAAAAATAGAGCAGGAAGGCAAGGGTGCATTGCTCTACTTGCGGCAGGAGGGTCGTGGCATTGGGCTCATCAATAAGATTCATGCGTATGCACTGCAAAATACCGGTTTAGACACTGTGGAAGCCAATCAACGCTTGGGATTCTCTTCGGATCTACGTCAGTACGGCATAGGTGCGCAAATCCTCAAAGACATTGGTCTCGGTAACATTCGACTCCTCACCAATAATCCCAAAAAAATAACAGGACTCAACGGGTACGGGTTGCATGTTGTGGAACAGTGCTCGCTCGAAGTGGAATCACTGACGCCAAAGCAGCGCACGTACCTGCGCACGAAAAAAGAAAAAATGGGACACTGGTTGAAACATGTATAAGAAAAAATAAAAAAGTATGCGCGCAGAATGCGAATGTAGGTTGTGCAGTGTGCATTATTTTTATCGCTTTCCTAAGCGAAAAGAAAACATCGTGCATTTTTCTCTTTGTTCAAAAGAGCATAATTTTTTTTCTGCGCTGCACAAAACTTCTTTTGTGTAACAGGAAACTAAGTACAATTCACTCCAACGTACTTCCCTTACTTATTTCCCCCGTTACGTTATGGCTGCAAAAAAGAAAAAGGCCGCAAAGAGGAAGCCGGCAAAAAAGCGCGCTGCTAAAAAGACAGCACGCAAGACGAAGAAAAAGGCCAGCAAGAAAAAAAAGCGCTAGTTCTTACCGCGCTTGAACACCCCGTTCATCCAGAGTGGATGAGGGGTGTTTTTTTATGTGCAGGGTCTTGTGCTTTTGAGAGGATTCATAATGAGGAATAGATAATGATAAGTGAGGCGCGTAGCGCGGGCAGTTCGACTCACTTCGCTACGCTACGTTCGCTCACTGTCATTCGATTCGGCGGAAAAAGTGGCCCGAACTGCGAAGCAGTGAGGACCATGAGTGAGGCGCGTAGCGCGGGCAGTTCGACTCACTTCGCTACGCTACGTTCGCTCACTGTCATTCGATTCGGCGGAAAAAGTGGCCCGAACTGCGAAGCAGTGAGGACCATGAGTGAGGCGCGTAGCG
>Ga0210057_1001612_pt1 | contig 33881 bp, 41 predicted proteins | sample CryGeyCG2114_010_2_FD_183968 | JGI IMG/M metagenome (GOLD analysis project Ga0210057, IMG submission 183968) | Groundwater microbial communities from aquifer - Crystal Geyser CG10_big_fil_rev_8/21/14_0.10 (SPAdes) (version 2) | ecosystem: Environmental > Aquatic > Deep subsurface > Groundwater ... | reverse complement strand
GGTTATCTGACAAGGTAAGCCGGGCAGCTACGCCATAAGTGATAAGTGCTGAAAGCATCTAAGCACGAAGCATACCTTAAAAAGAGACACCTTAGAACATCGCAATAAGAGCGGTTTGATAGAAGCGGTGTGTAAGTTGGAAGGCAACGACCAATTCAGCACGCGCTTACTAACGTTCATATCTTTATCATCTATGCATGGTTTTATCATTTTTTCATTTTAATTTCTTAATTGAATAACTGATAAATAGCGTAAGCTAGCTTGAATTTTCTTGCATATAGATAACCGCTGGAGGCCACTCTAAAATATCAAACAAACTGCCGAACAAAAAATTAGTGTAGTAAAACCCATTGAATCCAACTCCCGAAATTCCTCCGACAATTCACCCTAAAGGCTTTTTAATCTCGTTGGAAAAACAATTACATGGCACGTAATTATAACAACTTAGAAATCTATCATTTATCTTATGACTTCGTTTTGCACATCTATCAAATGACTAATCAATTTCCTGAAGCTGAAGAGCGTAACATCAAATCTCAACTGCGACGCGCAGCCGTATCTTTACCCCTTAACATTGCTGAAGGCAGTGCCAAATCCAGCCCGCGAGAGTTCACCCATTATCTTAACATTTCTTATGGATCCGCTAAAGAAATTGAAGTTTTGCTGAAATTATGTAAAGATTTCAAGTATTTCAATGATGAAGAATACATCTTATTGATGGAAAAACTGGATTACTTTAACAGTAAATTATTTTTGTTTCTTAGAAACATGGAAGCCAGGATACCTAATCTCAAGCATCGTTTCTTTAGAGAGTTTAAACAGAATAATGGTAAATGAGATTGACATAAGATTATTTGAAAATATCATTAACTAATCCTTAATAACTGCAAAATTGACTGCCACTTCGGCTAGGATTTGCAGCGTATCATAGACTTTAAAATCAACATCTTCCTGATTTATTGCTAAGGGTATTTCAGTACATCCTAAAATTAGAGCTTCTGTTGATTTTTTTTTCATTTCCTCAATGATTGAAATAACCTTTTTCTTTGTTTTATAGTTTAACTTTCCACCCATTATCTCTAAAATTAATTTAGTGATTGTTGGGAAATCATCATTATTAGGACTAATACAAGTTATATCTTCCTGATTTAATTTTTTTTGATATATATTAAGTCTCAAAGTTGTATCAGATCCAATAATACCAACAATTCCATGATTATTTTGTTTAACCTTCTTTACTGTTTCTTCTATGATACTAACTATTGGGATTGAAGATTTCATTCTTAATTTATCAATAAAATAATGAACAGTATTACAAGGAATTACAACAAAATCACAGCCTGCCTTATTTAACATATCAACACCATCTAATAATTGCTGTAATACCAAATTCTCATCAACTATTCCTGATTCATTAAATCCAGATAAATGTAAAGAATTTATGATCATAGGTGGAAAATCAGTATCCTGGACAGCTTGATATTCCTTCTGACAATAGTGGATAATCTTATAATAAAAATTTGCCGACGCTTCTGGTCCCATCCCTCCAAGAACACCTATTTTTTTAAATTCCATATTTACTTATCTCCATCTCTAAAGAATTATTTGAAGACAATGAGCCAGACAATTTAGAAACTATTTCCAGTAAATCAATTGCTGGTTGAACAAAGGAAAGATCTCCCTGTTTGTTAATAGTGACATTAGACGGATCAACAGATTGATGAAGCGAAGAGTTTGGCGTTGAATAAAAAAAGGGGAAAATAGTATTTACATCAACGTCTAGTTTCTTTAAGATAGTAATGGTTCCTTTTTGTTGAGAATTATATTGCTTATCAAGGATAGTTATGCAACCATCAGCTTTTTCCAGCTTTTGTAGATAAAGACAAGCATCTAATAATGAACACATATATTTCCCTATTTTTGGATCATGCAGTAAAATGTTTCCTTTATAAAGAACAATTTTACCATTATGGTGTTTACCAGCATAACCTTGTTTATGTAAATAGCCAACAACTTCCTTAGCATGTTCTACAAGATCAGCTTCGTAGACAATTTTATTAGGATCAAATCCCCACTGCGACAAAGAATCAAGATATTCTGTCACTTCAAGATTCTGTAGCTTTTCTTCAAATTGTGGGTTGTAATTATCAATAAACAACCATTTTGTAGTTTCTGCCCCAAATAATTCTAAATAGTTAGAAAGCAGATTTCCCCATGTAGCACCAATTTTGTGTTCTAAATTGGGAGATTCATTAGTGTAAATGTGTCCCGCTTCTATTACAATATTAGATTTTTTTTCCTTTAAAGGAAATTTTAATTTGAGTGTATTTGGCATTTTATCGTTTTATCTTAATAAGGATATATATCTAATGTCTAAGGTAAAACTTATTTTTACATAATTGTTCTAAATGAAACAATAGGGTAAAATTTATAAAAGGAGTACCTATATAGATGGCTATGATCAAATCAACGACAGAACTGACAGTAGAATATATTAAGGAACACCCGCAAATAAAGAACTGTCTTAAAAAAGGAATTATCAACTATTCAGCATTAGCCAGACTAATAGCAAGAGAACTAGAAATTGAAAAAAAAACTTCGAAAGAAGCTATTCTGATTGCGGCAAGAAGATTTGAAGAAAAGCTAAAAACAGAAATCAGCAATGAACGAAAAATAAAAACCTTGTTAACTAAATCAGAAGTCGGAATAAAAAACAAAATCAATGTTTTAATATTAGATACAACTATCGATATTGATTCAATCATTGAATTTCAGAGAAAGGTTAAAAAAGAAAACGGGATAATGTATATTTTAGAAGGAACTGACAACTATACCATTATTACACAAGAAAAATATCTTGATAAATTGGAACATAAATTAAATAAGGGAATCATAAAATTGCACAAAGATTTGGCGATCATAGATTTTAAATCACCAGAAGATATCGAAAAGATAACTGGAGTAATCTCTTATTTAACATCACTTTTTGCTGAAAACGGAGTGAATATTTTAGAATTCCTATCCTGTTGGCGAGATACGATTTTTATTATTGACAAGAAAGATATTAATAAAGCAATAGATTTATTAAATTTTTAAAGATCAAAATTTGATAATCATTATCTAGTTTATTAAATTAAAAACTTTTTTCAACGCCATAATCTTGTAAGCTAACTTCGCTAGAGCATAAGCTTCAGACTGGTATTCTTTATTTTCATCTGGTGCAAATTCAGTAATATCAGCACCAATAACTTCTTTTTCTTGGAAAATTAATTTTAATGCTTCAATCATATCGTACCAACTTAATCCTCCTGGTTCCGGGGTACCTGTGTTACGGATAAAACTAGGATCAAACGCATCTACATCGATTGTGATATAAATTCTTTTTTTTAATTGAGGTAATATTTCTTTTAATTTTTCCAAAGAATAATCATATGCTTTAATCAGATGAACTTTATATTGTTCCTCTTGATTATGTAATTCAATCTGTTTTTTTTCATCGATATCCATACTCCTTATGCCGATTAACGCTAAGTCATGTTTTTTGCTGATCTGTTTAGCTACGCAAGCGTGGTTTAATGAAGAATTGTTCCAAGAATCCCGGAAATCAGCATGCGCATCAAATTGAATCACTGAAAATTCTTGATTTTGTATATCTGATAATTTTTCCTGTCCTTTGACTAAACCAATAGTTACAGCATGGTCCCCACCCAGACCGACAATGAATTTATCCTGTTGTTTTTCTAAGCTAGTTGTTACTTTTTCAATCATTTCTTCAGGATTTTCGGCAGTAATGATCTCAGCTAATTCTATGCCTTCCAGAAATGGCTCACAATCAAACTGTTCGTCATAATATTCTATGTGTTCAGAAGCCTTGATAATTTCTTCTGCTCCTTTGGCTGCGCCTTTTCCGTAGGTAACATCTTTCTCATAGGCTATCGGCAGGATTAAGAATTTTCCTTTGGTGTACTCTTCAGGTAATCTCATCCAGTTTAGTTTAGTTGTCATATTGCTAAAGATGCTAATGGTACTTCATACCAAAAGATTGCTCCTTTATTCATCCCTTTATTGATAAAACCGATTGCCCCACCTAAAGCTTCTATTAATACTTGTGAATTGTATAAATGAAATCCTTCATATCCATGCATTACAGAATAATCTTTCTTCGAACCATATTTAGCCACGAAAATATCATCACCTTTACGTATGCCTGTGCCATTATCTTCTACTTCAACCTTTATTGATTTTAGCGATTCATCACGGTCAATAGTTAATCTTAGATAGGCCTGAAAATTTAAATCATTAACCCACCTTTCTGTCAAGGAATCAACTGCGTTAAAAATAAATCCAGAAGCAACATAATCCAAAGGTCCTTCGTAAGAAGGGGTAAATGCTGCTGCATCACCAGTAGTTCTGCTGATGGCATAAGCTTCTTCGATCCCAAGTTTGTAGATTATACCTAAAAAATCAGATCTTAATTTCTCACCAAGATCAAAATTTGTTTTACTGAGCTCACATGTGGTAATCCTATGTTTATAGTCAGCGGCAAAATCTCTAAACTTGCCTTGTAAGATTTTTTCCAGTTTCATTTCTTAACCACCAGTGATTCTAGTGGCACTTCATACCAAAAGATTGCTCCTTGATTTAATCCTTTATTAGTGTAACCTATTTTTCCATTTAATTCTTGAACAAATTTTTCTGAAAAAAAAAGATGATTGCCCATGCCGCCAGTCATTAAGGTTGGATCTTTTTTACTTTTATGCTGTTTGAATAAATTTTCTATATTTATAATTCCTGTACCATTATCTTCTACTTCCACTCTTAAAGATTGATCTTTGGAAATTGACAGTTTCACATAACCTCTAAACTCTGGTTTATATTCCCATCTTTCTGTTAAAGAATCAACAGCGTTATGAAGAAAACCTACACCGATGTAATCAAGAGGACCATCATAAGGAGTGTTACAGAAGGGGATATGAGACAAATAAGGTGTCACTTTGACAGCCTCAGCCTGATTCATGTCTAATCGCTGTAAAAATTCATTATATACCACATTCATTCTTGTTCCGAGTAATCTATTGATGACCATTAAATCAATCGGGTTTGGTCCTTCCCATTTAAGATTGATTGATCTCAACATTTTTTCAGTTACTTGCTCTAAACTTCCCCCTTCGATTCTTTGCAGTTTCATTCTACAACCTCTACTCCTATCTTCTCTAGATCACAGAAATCAGTGGTAAAATTGTAAGCTCCTGCATTGAGAAAAACTAGGTTGTCACCTACCTGAGGATTTTTCAGATAGACCCGATAGCGGAAAAGATCTAATGAGCAGGGAGTAATTCCTTTGATAACATAAGCCTGCGCTTGCTGTTCTTTTGCTTCTTCTGGCGATAATTCTCCTTCCACCAATAATTTTACCGGCACGATAATCGCATCCAAATCAGAATTATAGACGGAAGCATTGACGATGATATTATTATCATAGATTCCAGTAATCTGTGAGACTAGTTTCACAGCAGGAGCAGCGATAAATCTTCCCGGTTCTAGTATCAGTTTAGTGTCATATTCTTTCAGCCAATTTCTTAACTCTGCTATCCTTTTCAGGATACTAGGCAAAACATCAACGTTTGTGTTGGCATATTCTGAAGGTAAACCTCCGCCAATATTTAAGTAATCAATTCTTTTTAAGACTTCATCATCAATCATCTGATGCAGGTAATCCTTATAATTCCACTCGCTCAAATTTTGCGTTTTACGATGGAAATGGAGTCCTAATTTCTCAATTTTGGGATGGTTAGCTAATTCCTTGATTCTTTTATTGACAACTTCAGCTTTCATACCGAAGACAAAATATTTTTCTGTTCTCAGAGAATTTTCTCTGATTTTTAATCTTAAGAAAAGATTTATTTTTTGGGGATAATTTTCCAGAAATTTCAGAAGAATATTAAGATCTGATTCATTATCTACAGCAAACCAGCTGATATTTTTTGCAATAAGATTAGCAATTTCTCCTTCATTCCAGCCTTGCGCTAAGAATAAGACACGAGAAAGATCTTTGACATGTTTCAGTTCGTTGTTGAAATGCACCGAAAACATCGCGTCTGTATTTTCTTCCAGAATTTTAGTGATGTCTTGATTAGTCTTGGAACTGTAAGAGACTAAATCAGAATTTTCTCTGGCTATTTTGTACTGTTCCAGTACTTTACTTTTTGATAAGATAAATTTTGGTTTCATTTTATTGTGATTGCGATTTTAGATGTGATTTCGTATATGGTTTGCTGAATTCATTACTGTATAATTTTCCTCCCTGCTTTAAGAAGTTTAATTCAAGACTGACAATTCTTTCTTTAGAAGAGATACCAACCTTCCTTAAATCTTTAATAATTCCTTCAGTTTCAGTCCAGTGGGTTGGGCCAAAATTATCAACCACAACATCAGCAATTCCCCATAATTTTTCCATTTTAACGGCCTCGCCTAAAGTTGTCCCGATCAACCTTACCTTATCACTAAGCATATATTCACATCTTCTAAGCCACTCTAACCTCACATGTTCATACTTGGAATTAATTTCTGACTTTAATGCAGTCAATATCTCAGCCATAATTTCATAATTTGCTGGATCTATCGCAATAGGTTTATTGTTTATGTCACCTAGTTTTGTAATAGGTTCTCCCAAACCCACCCCCACTTCAAGGTATTGTAGGCTTATACAAGGATCAGCAATGATTTCCTTTAAATCCGGATGATAACGTTCAATATCACGAGCAGTAAGAGTAACAGCATTTTTTTCACCTACTAAGGGGACCAAGAAAACAAAAGGCGTATGTTTAGCCTCAGGATAATAAATCATTTGATACTTAGAAGTTCTATCTTTAAAATAATGTATTTCATCAGGAAAATCTTTGTCCTTTGTTCTTTTTAGGTTCATATTTATTTCTCCCAAACCTCAAACCTTCCTTTCCTTTTAACTAGGGGATTTTCATCTGCCGTCCCATATCTGATACCGCCATCTCTCAGTAATCTTAATTCTAAATGACGCAATGCTTCCCTTCTGATACCATAACCGCGTGCTACACTATCATCTGAAAAGTTGTGAATATTGACGAGAATATCAACAGTTTCAAATAATTGAGGGTTATCCAAAGCTTCCATCAATGAATGACCAACAATTCTAACTTTATCTTTATCCATCATAACTCCGCATCTGTCAGATAATTCATCAGCATAATCTTGATGATGAGGAAGAAATAGCGGCTTCCCATAGTGAAGAAGTTCTGTTATCACATTATAATTTAAAGATTCTACTACCAACGGTTTTAAAGCTGCTTTCTCAGAAACAGAAGGTATAAATTTCTTTAAACCTGGTGCTAATTCCATGATTTGCCGATTACCAAGATTATTTGCTACCTTCCTAAGATCAGGGTGATAAGACAACAGGTTTTCCTGAGAACCATTAAGATAAAAAATTATCAGTCCATTATAAATTAAACTTAAACTGGCGTTAACACCATTTTCATCTTTATGATAAACCAAAGTATGGCTTTCCTTATTTAATGATACCTTGCCACTTTTTACTCTACAATGTATTCCATTCCTGGAATCCCATTCCCCGCTAAGATGCTTAAGCCCGAAATATCCCCTAGGTATCATTTTATATTGTTAACAAGCCCTCCTCTTTTAAAATTTCTAAAGCCCTGATCATCGCCAAGGGAAACATAACTGTAACATCGCCAATAACCGTAGCCACATCAGAATCATCCTTGACTTTGCCCCAGGATTTAGCTTCATCTGTAGTGGCACCGCTCATACTGCCGGAAGTTTTATGCGCAGTGGTGATATACACCGCATAATTTGCCCCCCCATTTAACAGCGTGCACAAGATGGCGTGATGTTTGCTGATTGAACCACCTAAAGCGATAACACCTTTCTTTTCATCATAGCTGGAAGAGAAAAGTATGTTACCGAAATCTTTCACCACATCAACGATAAAATCGGGATGTTTCTGCTGGAACAGATAAAGATGAAAACCAAAAGCACCATCGGTTATCGCCGGGCAGAAAATCGGCACATCGTTTTTAGCTGCTTGATAGAGTAAAGAATTTTCATCATTCAATAACAAACCAATTTCTTTTAATAAATCAGAGACCGCCCATCTTTTCTGTTTTTCATATAACTTACTTAATACCGGATTGATCCAATCTTCAAAATTCATATAAGCTTCATTATTGACAAATATATTACCTATCCGATTGATACCTTGTTCATGCAATTCAACATCATCAGCTTGAAAATTACCAACCTTGAATTTCTCACCAGAAGCTTTCATGATATCTTCCTCAATGCCGCCAACAGTAGTTACGATAACATCGGCCATCTTAAGTTTTATCAACTGAGCGAAGAATCCCCGCAAACCCGAAGTGACCATGTTGGAAGTAAAGGTAAGATAGATCTTGGCCTTATTTTTTTTCATCTTGACGATTACTTCAGAAGCTCTGTTTAGTTCAATACTCTGATAACCAATCCCCTGGTAGTTATCTACTAGCTCTTTTACAGTCATTGCCGGCTGCCAATTGAAATCCTTAATATGCATTTATTTCACCTGTTAAGTTTGTTCTTAGTTTATTTATTGATTTATTTTATTTATGAAGTTTTAAACACACCCAAAAACACAAAACTTATCTATTATAATCTAAAGAAATAACCCTGATTCATGAACCTTCTTTCCTGACGGAATCCATAGGACACTTAATTTTAGAGCTATTTATATAGGTTTCTGCTAATTTTGATGATTATTAAAACTATAGTTTAAAGGAGAATGTTTTTAAAGAAAATGACAAATTTACATTTTATGGAATATACTTGTGGTCTTAGAACTTCTTTAGAAATGAAGCAATCTATTATTATGCCCCTTAGCAGTTCTACTTTCAGCCTTTCACCATCTGAATTAGAAGAAGTTCTTGATGAAAGCCTGGAATTCTTAAGATCTCAACCTACAGAAGTTAGTAGAAGAGGCAATTTTATGGACAGTTCATATTTCAGGGAGATTGCTAAAAGAGTTGGAGAACGCGATACCAGTCCTTTAAAATATATTGAAGAACCACAGATAACAGTTAGAAGAGACGGAGAAAGATTCATCAGTCAATATGATGCAGTAGGGATAGAAAGAGTTTACGCTAAACTAAAAGAATTCAAAAGTCCAGACGGAGCAAGAGAAGTTTATAGAATATTTACAAAAAGAGTATCGGATATTTTTGAATGGACAATACGCAAACAGATAGAGATTGTTGACTATTTGACAAACTTACAAAGTGATTACCTTGAATCATTAAATCCATTTGATCTAAAACCATATTATCAAGAAAATATGGCTGAACATTTCGGTATTTCCTCTAGCACGGTCTCAAGGTTACTCAAGAACTTGGCAATTGAAATTCCCGAAGGACCAAACATATTAGCCTTCCAGTTAGCTCCCGGAATGTCGATTGAAGCAATTTATGGTATTCAAGCCATGAAAGAACTAAGAAAAGACCCAGAACTTTATGACAGAGAACATAAAAAATGGAAAGTTTCCTGCAGAAAGCTAGTACCAATAATAAAAGAAAGATTTAATCTAGACCGAGCTGGGAGAACTTTAAATAAATATCAAGGACTCATGAATAAATTTGGTTTCTAAACAGAATAAACTCATTTCCTCTTTGTAACCTTACTTTCGTTCTTAATCTCTTCTTCCATCTGCGCTCTGACCTCTTCTTCACTTACTGGTTTAGATTTATCACCAGCATACGAATGGAACAGTTTCTTCACCTGCGCATAGATGTAAGCTGTATCATGAACTAGATTATGATGAAAATGGTGTTCTTCCTTAAGATTAAAAATATATTTGTTGATTACTCCTTTCATGAAATAATAAAATGGTCGCATGCCCCAACGGTTCTTGTAATCAGTCAAAAACCAGGCATCAAAAACCACGTTAACATCGCCAACCTGAAATTTCTGACGGAAACCATTGAATTCAGTGATTGTTTCCTTGACATTGTTTAAATTGATCCTGATCTTCAGCATTAAGGTTATATAAGTGGTACCTTCCTTGAACGGTCGCATCTCAATATGAGTTCTTCTTCCTGACTCAGTAACCAGTTCTTCAGTTTTCTTTTCTCGTTTTGTATATTTTTTTGCTTCTAAAGCACGGTTTATCGTACTCATCAATTCCTCTACCTTAAAGATTCCCTTATAATTTATTTCACGATTGTTGATGACTAAATCTTTTTCCCAGTATGGTTCCATTTTATATCTCAGCTATGATAAGTATATTTGAAAGTATTCAGGTAATTTCTAATTTTATTGTAAAGATCATCCACATCGCTCTTTATCCAGATCCGCATTTTGCCTTGATGCTGTTTATAGAGGTATTTTTCAAACATGATGGACATCAACCAAAGAAGAGGTTTTTTATGCCATTTTTCATTTCTATCACTCAATAAGATGGCGTCAATGTAAAACTTAACTTCACCATGACTTAAGTTCAGATTTTTTCCTTCCTGTTCTACTTCAACTTCCCTGACATCCGTCATCAGCATCTTGATCTTGATAATAGCTTTATGATAATCAGAACTGCTTTTCCAAGGCTCGAAGATAAAACGGATCTGCTTACCATTAGCTGTTACCTGCTCCTGATTCATCTTCTCATACCAGTCCCAGCCTTTTTCAAAGAACCAGCTAGAAATGACACTATATAATTCGGCAGAATTGAACAGCCCCTCATATTTGAGTTTCAGACGATCAACTACCAAGCTAGCTTCGGTCATCTTTTACCTCTTTTTCATCTTCCTGTCCTTGTGGGGGATACATTTTCTCTTCAAACTTCCTTTTTCCTCGAAACAGCCAATAGATTACTGCTGTGGAAAGGATGATCAGGAAAATGAGTAATCCCGGTTGAATCATAGAGAAGACAAAGGCTAAAATACTTATAAATATTCTGTTTTGAACGGGTTAGTAGAATTGCTTTTTAAATACCAGCATCATCAGTCAAAACTCATTCCATTTAAGACAACCAGCTCGTCGCGAGGGGTCGCACCCTACGGGAACGCAGAGCAATCCATTATAATCTCAAGAGTTTTGAAGATGCTAGTATTAGATTTTATGGTAATTCTACTAAGTCGTTTTGAATGGTTAGAAATTACAACTAGTCAAAATGAATCAAGCAACTGCAATTTTCTAGCTACAATACCGTTAGGATTTATCCTTGCTTGATTGCGGACCATATCTTCGATGGAATAAACATTATTTTCATCGCAACCTACTTTATATACAGTGAGGTAGGCTGAAATGAAAGTCTCGATCCGTTCGAAATAACTGAAGGCGCCAACAATTTTTCCATAAACTTCTCGATCAGTTTCTAAAATTTCTATGTTAGCTTGCTGTTGAGTTAGGTAACAATAAGCTGCTCTGTGGTGACCATCTCCCATGATGAATTTGTCGATACCTGCAGCAGAATATCCCACCACAGGAATCCGGCCAAATCGTTTTCTGTCGAAATGCTTGAACATATTTACCATATTCTGTTCAAAGTGTAGCGCTGGCTCTATCGAAATCAATAGATCTAAAGGAACAGTTTCAAGTCTCATAGAGGTCATTTTCGGATGATACTTTTTAAAACTTTATTTTTGAAAATTAAATCTTCTCTACCTTGTTAGCAATAGTTTTTCCTGCCTTATTGACCAGGAAGATAAACAGGATAAGAATCAATATTAAGACTGCTATCAATAAACCAGCATATTGAACATAAGGAAAAATCGATTGGAAAGCCACGCTGGAAAAGAATCCGAGCAAGGTAAGAGCCAAAGAGTAGCCGATGCTGACGATGAAAGAATAAAAGAAGAATTTCCTGAATGGCACCTTAGCTGTTCCTGCTAAGGTTAGACCAACAACTGACAAGAATGGTGTTAATTTTACCGCTAGAAGAGTTTTCCCTGGATGTGCATGGAAAAGATCCTTGATCTTGTCTGCTTTCTCCACTCCTATCTTCTTGTTGGCATCACGTTTCGTAAAGATTTTTTTTCCTGCCCTTCCCAAGAGGTAATATATCACATCCATAATAACATTTCCTGCAATGGAAAGAATCAATACCCAATAGATACTAAAGACGTTAAGAGAAGCTAAAAAAGCTCCACCATAAGTTACGATCGGCCCTTCTATTACCATCAATAAAAAGATGATAAAATAGCCATTAGCCTGCAAGAAACTCAATACTGCTGCAGAATTGGTTAAATCAATCATTATGTATAACCCCCAAATGATGTTAATAAATCTTACGCAAAGTTAGAAATTATTTTTCTAAACAGATTTCTGCAATCTTAGCTGCAGCTTCTGGTCGTGCCAGCTGGGCAATCTTTTTCTTGACAGACTGTAATTTCTCCGGATGATCATGGTAATCTTTGATGGTAGCAGAAATAGAGCCGATGGAAAAATCATTTTGTCCAATACCGTATTTACGGAGGATTTCAATATTTTTTGCTTCCTGACCTGGGATAGGACTAAAAAATATCATCGGTAGGTTACTTACTAAGGCTTCAGAAATTGATAAACCACCTGGTTTTGTGATCATGATATCTGAGACAGCCATCAATTCGTCAATATTTTTCACGAAACCAAAAATCTTAACTTTTTCACTGTTTCTTGCTTGCAGCTTTTCATAAAGCTGTTTGTTCTGTCCACAGACAATCAGGATTTGGAAAGCAGATAATTGGTCCAGCAATTTTTCAATCGGTCCGATACCAAATGAACCGGTAGCAATTAGTACTGTGAACAAATGAGGATCTAGAGACAACTTTTCCTTCAGCTGAGCAACATTTTTTTTAATAGAAAACTTCTTGTTTGTAGGAATACCAGTAATGATAATTTTTTCTTTACCTACACCGATCTTCAACATCTTCTGTGCGGTAAGATCGCAAGCTACAGCATAGACATCAGTTTCTTTAGTGACCCAGATCCGTTCGGGATCATAATCCGAGACCACAGTTATTATTCTAGACTTTATCTTTTTATGATACTTCAGAAATGAAGCTACCTCATTCGGCAGGAAATGAGTAGAAACGATACAGTCAAATTGTTCCAGTTCCAAATATTTTCTCAAAGGTCTGGCAAAAAAAACATTCTGCAGAAGATGGAACAAGCGGATTGCTGGTAACATTATTTTACTGTTTAAGATATAAAAACCGCAACGCCAAACCCAAATCATCTTGGTAATCAGAAAATTATAACCTTGATTATAGGAGCGGCTGAAGGCAGGGGTGGTAAAATCTAAGGCATCAGCAATTTTTACTTCGACGCCTTCCTGCTGTTTCAATTGCTGATAGATCGCTTCCGCCGCTACTTTATGTCCAGCACCGACGGTGGTGTAGAATACTCCGATTTTCATCTTTCTTTGTATACCCATGCCATAATTGGTTAAAACAAGTTGATTAAAAAATGTTTCCAAAAACTAAAATGACCAACCTTTCCCTAAAAAATCCTCTTTCCACTACCAAAAACTTTAATAAGGCTGGAACATCCTATTCTTCAACTAAGAGGGGTGTACTATGGTTAAAGCATTTTTCCTAAACCTTTTCAAGAAATTAAAATTCAATCCATTCGCTAGAAAGAGCCATGTTAAGCTGGGACTTTACGGTCCTCCTAACGGCGGTAAGTCCACTTTAGCTAATCGGATTTGTGAAGATTGGTTAGGTGAAGAGATGTCTTCGGTTTCACATGTTGCACATGAAACTAGAGAGATTAACGTCAAAGAGAAGATTACCATCAAGAATAAGAAAGGTAAAGAACTTACGTTCTCTCTTGTCGATACACCCGGTATAGCTACCAGGATTGATTATGAAGATTTCATCAAACGTGGCATGAAGAAGGTAGAAGCTAAAAAAAGAGCTAAGGAAGCTACCAAAGGGGTCATTGATTCCATCAAATGGTTGGATGACATGGATTTTGTCGTTGTAGTCTTAGATTCAACTTTGGATCCTTATTCCCAAGTAAATATTACGATTATCGGCAATCTGCAGGCTAGAAATATCCCGGTAGTCATTGCCGCCAACAAGATGGATCTTAAGAAATCTAGGTTAGATGCCATCAAGGCAGCCTTCCCACAATACGAAGTTGTACCTATTTCTGCTAAATATGGCAAGAATGTGGAAGATTTTTATGAAGAATTGTTCAAAATGGTAAAGTAAAGTTTAAAAATGATAAAATATTGACTAGAAAGTAAAAGAGGTAAAACAATGGTTACATTTCAATTCGTGCCCTATAATGACATTGAGAGTTTGACATCCGCTAAGCGAATCAATAAACTACTCAACATTGTCAAGGACGATCGTATCGTGTTAATGGAGGGGCGCTTGAAAAAAGAAGAAGAAGCTGATCTGATTGAGATCACCATGGAAGAGATTGACGGCAAGTTCAAAGGTATCGAACTAAGCGTAGTCTACCCTGACAAGAACAAGTTTGATGGTCTTGGTAAGGTTAAGAACCTGGTAACCAATCTTTTGTTGGGTAACCGACAGGGTATGACCATCATTGGTCCTGCTTCCATTGTCAAGAAAATCGAACAGAACCCTAACAAGATCGAGCTTTTCACCAACGACAGTAACGGCATAAAGAGAAGTAGAAGCCGTAAGAAACGAAGGTAAAACCTATGCCTCATCAATGTGTAAGATGCAATAAATTCTACCCAGACGGTGCTGCTGAAATTTTAAAAGGATGTACCTGTGGGGCTCGTCTTTTTTTCTATATCAAGAAGAAACATATCGAGGAAGGAAAAGAGCTGATAAGTAATCTTACTGAAGAGGATAAGAAGCAAATCGAGGAAGATATTACCGAAATCGTCAACGTCAAAACAGAAGACCCTGATAGACCGATAGTCTTAGACATTGAAGCGATCCGCGTCCTTAAACCAGGTAAATACGAACTTGATCTGGTCCATCTTTTCAAGAATGATCCGTTGATCATCAAACTTGAGGAAGGAAAATATGTCATTGACTTACCGCAAGCTTTCAAGAGAGAAAAGAAAGATTAATTTTGTTTTTCAATAACTTTGTAACCTTTTTCTTTTAACGGATCCAATAAAGCTAGTAACTTTTGCTGCAAAAGATCTAATTTATCTTCAGGTAAAGTTGTCGCAAAATCTTCACCTAGCAAATATTTAGCCATCTGAATTGTATCGCCAAAAAATTTTAGGTTTGCCCCCTTATACATTGTTGTAGCGAAGCTATAGAAACCTTCCATCGGTCCTGCATCACCACGATCAGCACCAGGAGGACCAAATAAATTTAAACAACGAAAAGAGTAATGAATCTCCACTTCTTTAGGTAGGCTTCCCGCTTCTTCCCGCCAACCTTGGAAAGTTCGCATTGTCCTTAGGCCATTAGGATCATTTTTTTTAGAATCACCAATACTAAAGATATTGGTAAAATGATGCCCATCACCCCAATCTTCCAAATAGTTAACCATACCTTCATAACGCGGAATGTCTTTCTTACCGAGGATATTATCAATCACTTCAACCATCTCTTTTGCTTCGTAACCAAATATTTGCATAAATTCTTCATCATAAGTGGGTAAGCTAAGTGTTCTGGCGGCAGAATTTTTACTTACATAAGAGAAGTAATGAGGCAGAAGATTCTTATTGTCTTCATCTAACTGAGGATAATCCACTAGGACAAAATCCAAGCTATCACTTCTTAAATTATCAATAAATCCAAGCCAATTCTTTCTGGCGCCACTAATCATCAATTCTAAGGGGTTTTTAGGTATAACAATCATCTTTGTTTCGGAGAGAAATCAATTTATTAAGGTTGTTAAAAGAAAATCTATAATTTACTCTTTTGAGCTTTATCGCTGATAATCGCAGAATTCCCTGTTTCGTCTTCGATGATAATCTTGATACTCTCCCGACCGACTAAAACCTTACTTAGCTTTTTCAGCATAACTTTAGCTTTCTTCTTCGCTGATTCATCGTCTTCTGCATCCGCTGAAGATTGAATAGCCTTTTTAACCCGTTCCAATAATCCTTCAACATTGGTTACGTAACCATCAGAAGCCGGTCCAGATTCAATCGTGATAATCCTAGGGATCTTAATGGTAGCTTCTCCTGACTTGATGATCTTGATGTTAAGATCTTCTTCTGATTCCACTTCTAAGGTATATCTGGCTGGTTCTTTCTGTTCAGCCGGTTCGATATCTGATTTCTTGTAACCGCAGGCTGAGCATTCCGCTGAGAAGACAAAAACCCGTCCAAAGAAGGGTATATCTATCTCTTCCTCTCTTAATGTGAGCTTGTTCTCTCCGCAGAAAGCGCAGGTTTGATCTTTAATTTCTGACATATTGGCTTTAAAACAAAATCTGTTTAAAAACATTTCTGCTAAATGGAAGAAATCATGAAAAAATTACAAAAGGACTAATGCAAAATCTTAAATAAAAACCTGTAAAAATTAGTTTTATGATTGATATCAATGAAGTTATTAGAGAAACACATAAACCTTTATCTTTAGAAAGAATTAGAGCGAGGTTTCGCTACCCTAATTGGTACCATGCAGCCTCTATCTCTGATTTTCTTAAAGACAAGGAGCACATAAAACCAACTCCTAATAAGATGTTCTTAATTGATAAATTCTACTCCCAGAAAGCACTAATCTATCTTTCAAATTGCCGCTATGAGCAACATTCTCAACCACAGCCTGAAGAAGAATTAACTTGGCTTTGGCAAATGGACTTACGTTACTTGCGCCTTGCAGAAAAAATAGGGATTCTTGACTCTGAAACAGGTCATCGCGAGAGATTAAATGAGCTGGTTAATCGTTACAATAATGCTACACTTTCTGATCCAACAGGCAAGATTGATGTTTATTCCTCACATCAAATTCCTAGTGGCACTAGATTATCAATGGCTAGGTTAACTTATTATCCTATAGAAGAAATGATTTATTTAGATAATTATCGTTTACAAGGACCATCAGAAACTGAAAAAAGCGGCGATTCTATGCTAGATAAACTTGCTAGATTGATACCAAAAATATCTCCTGCTTAAAATTAAGTTAATCACTACCCGAAACTTTAATAAATAAACTCTACAAATAGTCTAAAATTATCGCACCGGTAGTATAATGGCTAGTATCCCGGCCTTCCATTTTGTTTAGGCAAAGATGATAGCCGGTTGTCCGGGTTCGAATAGTTTCCGTTCAAGAAACGAACAAGAGCGGAGCTCGACTTTCCCGGCCGGTGCACTTCTTTCATTTTAATTTATCTAAGAAAAAATTTCTTAATCTGCTAATTTCATCTATCAACATCATCGCATCTTTTTCTGAGACATCTTTACCATAATAATTTATTGCGTTTCTTTCTCTCCGAATAATGTCAAACATTTCACCTTGCTCATTTTCATGCAAAATTTCCTTGATAAAAGCTGTATAGCATTCATGATTGTAAACCTTAAAACCTTCATTCAGTGTAAACGCTTCTAATAATTCACGCAAAGAATCGTAAGCTAAAGATAATTTAGCAGCAGCAGTTATCTCACTCATCCCTAATTTAGTTTGGGAAATGAACTTATTCTTACTTGCTTTTATCAAAGCAGAAATCAGGTTGAGATCAAGATTTACTTCTTTAACAATTCTTTTTGTATAACATTCTTTCCAATCCATAATCTCCCTTCCAGCACAAAACCATTTAAGATATTATTAGCAAGTTCCTTGCTTTTAATGCTCTCAATTGCTGGAAAGAAAAAGACCTGAATCTTTCTTTTTAACTCTTTTTCAAATTTTTCCGGAAAGAATTCGTTTTCATTCGAAAAAATGGCTAGATCAACATCTGAATCCTGTTTAACCTCAGCTTTAGCTAAAGAACCAAAGAGAACAATCGTTGGTGCAATCAGTTCAGCTTTAAGACTAGATGTTAAATTTTGTAATTTCATTCTCCAATAGATATGAGATAAATCGACAAAATCCTTACTATCTTTGTTTGCATAATAAAAGTGATAATTCTTAAAATATTCTTTCTTTAACAATCCTTCTTTATTAAACTTCAATAATATTTTAGCCGCTGTTGGTGGTGTTATTTTTACAGCTCTAGCATACTCCCTTACATTTATCCTTCCATAACAATCTTCGAAGAATGGCACTAAGGAGTTAATTAATTTTAACATATGTCAAATAAAATTAACATTATTTAAATAACTTTCCTTTCATTCACTTAAGGTGGTAAGAAATTATTATATAGAAGCTTTTCTCACCTCATTAAACTGAGTGAAGGCGAAAGCGCCGGGAGTTTAGCTTAGAAAAGCCATATGGTTGACCTTCAGTGGTCTTAAAACTACCATTGCTCGCAAGTTTCACTCAGTAAATTATTTCTTTTCAGTTTTTGATTAAAAGATTGGTTTATCTCAAATAAATATAGTTGTAACTGCCAAGTAGTTATTTTGAAAAGTTTTATAAATAGGGTCAAATAATAGTGTAGATATGGCTAATTACTCAGAAATCAGACCTGATGAACTATTACACCACGTCAAGATACCGGACTATACCAGGGCCATTGAGCATCCTAGAGCTTTAGAAAAAGTAGCTTCAGCCCTTTATGATAAACCTATTGAAAAGGCTAGAATAGACCCATTCTTTAGCTATAGGACTAATGTCAAACGTGTTAACGCAGGAAGAAGGAGAATTTTTTACATCAAAGAGAGCTACGAAGGGGCTGTCAACGAAGCTTTGGGTATGAGCTTATCTAATCTTTTAGTAGATACTCAATTTACTTATGTCTTTCATGGGAATACCATGGCTATCGATGAGGTTAGAGGAAGTACCATAAATAAGGTTGAATCAGATCATTTAAATGAGCATCCCGAAGCTTATGGTGAAGCTCTGGAATTAGCCCGAGCATTAAATCTAGGTGATCGCCTTGGTATAAATATCATTTTAACAGATGACGGAAGAATAGTTAATATTGATTTTGGAAAATTATACTCTGGAATGACCTTACAGTGTAAAAAACCACGTGATGACAGAAAAATTGCCCAGGGTGAAGAATTGGCAAAGAGAAAAATCGCTACTAACATAGATAAAAGATGCGAAGAACTAATTGCCACACTCAGAGTTGGAGAAAGATTGGGTGGATCTAAAGCCATAGCGGGTGCCACAACATTAAATGATTATCTCAGTTCTCGTGGCTATCCCGAACTTGGACAACGACTAATTTCAGGAGTACGACAAGATGCTTGAATTAATCCTTCATGATTTGTTGAGGCAAACTGAGGAGAGATTATCACCATCAAGATACTATCCCCAACCAGATGCTCTGGGTTATGTCAAGATGCCTAGTTATGATGAAGCTATTAAAAATGAAGAGGCTTTAAGAGAGATAGCGGAAGTTCTATACCAAAGAGAAGTTCCAGAATTAGAGATGGAAGAAAAAAGGTATAATCATAAGGGAGTCAGAAGAGTTGAAGTAGGAGAAAAAGATGCTTTTTATCTAAAGAAAAGTTGGGAATACGATGGTTCAGCTTCGGCAGCAGCCAAGGAGGCGCTCGGTATGACACTTTCCAATCTATTGATTGTTTCCCCCTTCGAGTTTAGATTTTATGGTAAAACTGTTGCCATCAAGGAAATTAGAGGAAAAACCGTGCGAGAGATGGCCAGAAGACAAAGAAGATATCTTCATCAAAAAGATTATGCTCAAGCTTACGGAGAAGCAATTGAATTGACAGAGGCACTGCAATTAGGCGATCGTAGCGATGTAAATCTGATTTATGATGGCAGAAGATTAATCAATATAGATTTTGGCCAGTTATTTAAGGGGAAGTATGGTCTTGCTATTTGTGAACCTAGTAAGATGGATGCTCTGCAAAAAGGAAGGCTTGCAACTAGAAATAAAATAACAAAAGTTATCCAAGAACGACAAGAAGAGATAGTTCAACTTCTCCAGCTAGCCGAACAACATGGTGGCCCAAGAGCAGAAGTTGGCTTGGAGATCCTTGAAGATTATTTAAACTCAAACAAAGGAATCCAATAAAATGCTTGAATTGCTACTCCATGATTTATTAAAAAGAACTGAAGGTAATCTCTATTATCCCCAACCTGATGCTCTTGGTTATGTTGAAATGCCTAGTTATGACGAAGCAGTTAGAGATAAAAGTGCTTTAAAAAGAATCGCTGAATTGTTATATAGAACGATCATAGCAAATCCAAGAATTGATCCAGACTTTGATTATGACCATAGACCTATAGCTAGAATTATTGTTGATGAAAAAGATGCGTTTTATCTGAAAAAAGTCCAAGAAAGAAGAAATGTGATTTCTGGAGCAGCCACGGAAGCTCTTGGCATGACTTTGTCGAATTTATTAATCGGCACCAAATTTGCATTCAGAGTTTATGGAGAGACAATTGCTATGAAAGAAATTATTGGCCAAAGACTGGATGAAGTTCCTGATGAGATCTTAAATTTATATCCTGAAGCTTACGGCAAAGCCTGTCAATTCTCAGTTGCCATTGAATTAGACGATCGAAAACCAGAAAATATAATCCTCACCCAAAAAGGGGAAATAATCAATATAGATTTCGCATTCTTATTTCAAGGTTCATCTTACCTTCTTGGATTTAGAGTCCCTGAAGATAGAGAAACAGTACAAACAAGCCGTTGTCAAACAAGGAAACTTATAACCAGAAACATCAGAGAAAAATATGATTTTATAGTTCAACTTCTCCGGCTAGCAGAACAACATGGCGGTCCTAAAGCAGAAGTTGGGTTAAAGATCCTCACAGATTACCAAAACGCTTAAATATAGTCACTAAATACTAAAATTACCTCTTTTTATTACCCTTTAAAGAACAGATACTTTTATAAAGCCAAAATAAAATCTTTCTACCACTAATATGACTAAGATAAACAGGATTACAATACACGGCTTCAAGAGTTTTGCCCATAAGACTGATATACTCTTTGATGACAAATTCAATTGTATTCTAGGACCTAACGGCAGCGGTAAATCCAATATAGGCGATGCACTTTGTTTCGTTCTCGGCCGTTTATCAGCTAAATCATTAAGAGCCGAGAAAGCGTCTAATTTGATTTTCAATGGCGGCAAGAACAAAAAACCAGCTGAGAAAGGGATGGTGGAAGTTGCCTTCTCCAATGAAAACAAGATCTTCCCGGTAGATGAAAAAGAGATGGTCATCACCAGAATTATCACTAAGACCGGTAACAGCAAATACAAGATTAACGGCAAGACCAGAACCAGGACCGAAATCATCGATACTTTAGCCTCTGCCAAAGTTAATCCAGACGGTTATAACATCATTCTGCAAGGCGACATTACCAGGTTCGTCACGATGTCTCCTCTAGAAAGGAGAAGAATCATTGAAGAGATCAGTGATGTAGCTGTCTATGAAGAAAAAAAACACAAGGCGCTGTTAGAGATGAACAAGGTTGAAGAGAAACTTAACAACGCTGAAATCATCCTTAAAGAAAGAAAAAATTATCTCAAGGAACTGAAGAAAGATCGTGACCAAGCTTTAAAATTCAAGGAGTTAAAAGATAAGATCGATTCTAACAAGGCTACTTTCATCCACTTACAGATAGCTGAGAAAGAAGAAGTTAAAGGCAAGTTTGATGAGCAGATCAATAAGCAGCAGGTCAAGATCGATGAGTCACAGAAAAAAATAGACGAGTTGAAAAAACAGATTGCCGAACATAAGGAAAATGTTAACAAGATCAACCATGAGATTGAACAGAAAGGTGAAAAAGAACAATTAAAAGTGCACAGAGAGATTGAAGATCTGAAGGTAAACATTACCAGAGACAAGACCAGAGTATCAACTTTAAAAGACGAGATCAACAAGATTAAGCAAAGGAAAGATCAATTTGCTGAGGAAATCAAGGAACTGGAAGCAAAAAATACCAATTATTCAGCTAAACAGAAAGAACTGGAACAAAGTATAGTCCGAAAAACAAAAGAGAAAGAAGATTTCGAGCAGAAGATTGCGGAGTTCAAGAAGAAGAACAAAATTGAATCTTCCCACGAGATGGAAAAAGATCTGGAAGAAAAAGATAAATTGATTGACCAGAAACAGGAAGAAGTTCAGAAAATCCGTCAGGAACAGCAGGACCTATTAAGAGAAAAAGATCGTTTAGAATACCAATTACAATCCTTGGATGAACGGATGAAGAAAGTTAAGGATGTCGCTGAACAAAATAAAGAGCAGTTAAGTAATCTACAAAAAATTAAAACTGATTTCAAGCACGCTACTTTAAGATTAAATGCCTGTTTAGATCAAGACAGCAGTTTCGCTTCACAATTAGCTAACGCTAGAAGAAAGATCGTTGATCTGCAGGATGAACATGCTAAACTCAACGCTAAGACCGTAAACATCCAAGCTGGTTTATCTGCCGATCGTGCAGTTAATTCTATCCTGGAAAACAAGAAAGAATTCAAAGGTGTCTTTGGTACTGTTGCTGAACTCGGTCAAGCCAACAAGAAATATGCTCAGGCGTTAGAGACAGCCGCTGGTTCCCGGATGAAAAATATTATCGTTGATAATGATAAGACCGCAGCTGATTGCATCAATTATCTTAAATCCAATAGATTAGGCTCAGCATCTTTTATTCCTTTAAACAAGATCCGCAGTACTCAAATCAGCAGCGAGGATAAGAAACTTCTCAAATCACCTGGTGTGGAAGATTTCGCACTTAATCTCATCAATTACAAACCACAGTTTCAGGATGCCTTCGCTTATGTTTTCGGCAACACTTTAGTTGTAGATGATATCAATACTGCCCGCAAGGTTGGAGTAGGCAGAATCAAGATGACTACCTTAGACGGCAACAGCATCGAAGCTTCCGGTGTGATGCGTGGTGGTTTCATGGTCAATAAATCATCTCTGGGATTCAAGGAGCAGGATTCATTAGATAAATTAGAAAAATTACAAGCCGAAGTTGCTGAACTGCAAGGTGTGGTTTCTAATGTGGAAACTAAAAGGGCTAAGAATGAAGAAGAAATCTCTGCCCTTCGTAACAGTAAAGGGGAACTTGAAGGAGAGATTATTAAATTAGAAAAAACCTTGCACTTGGAAACTGGCGATCTGGAAGCAACAACTAGCCTAAAAAAAGAACTTAACGAACAATTGAAAGAAGTTGATCAGAATCTTAATTCAGTAAGGGCCAAAGTTATGGAGATCAACAAAGATTTAGCTAACTTAAAGATGTCTAAGCAGAACTTACGTTCTGAAGTTAACCAGTTGCGTAATCCACGTCTGCTGGCTCAACTCAGCGCTTTTGAGGAATCAAAACAGAATTGCCGGGAAGAATTAGTAAGATTAGAAAATGATCTGAAAAATGCTGGGGCGCAGATTGCTCAGATGATTGGGCCAGAAAAACAGAAGATTATGGATATCCTCAAACAGCATGAGAAAGAAGAAGAACAGTTTACTAAAGAAATCAAAGAGTTATCGGAGAGAGCAACAGTAAATGAGAAAGATCTGGAAGGAAAGGAAAAAGAGAGTAAAGAATTTTATTCTACCTACAGGAGCCTCTTCAACGAACGGGAAAAATTGGGTAATGAAATAAATAGCTCGGAAAACAATATCGAACAATTACGGGAAAAATCCCGGGATTCAGAACGGGAAATCAATCTCATTTCACTTAAATCCGCAGAAGTAAGAGCACAACTTTCTGCCTTGAAAGATGAATTTGAAAAATACAAGGAATTCCCTCTGCTAAAGGATAGATCTGTTAAGGATCTGCAATTAGAAATCAATAGATTTGAGATTATGCTGGGTCAGATGTCGGCTGTCAACATGAAAGCTTTAGAGATCTATGAGAAAGTTGAATCTGAACACCAAAAGTTAGAAGAGAAAAGAGAATCCTTGATCAAAGAGAAAACTGATGTCTTAACTCTGATGAATGAGATTGAAACGAAAAAGAAAGATAATTTTATGAAAACTTTCAATCTGGCTAACCAGAACTTCTCTAATATCTTCTCTACCTTGTTCAGCAAAGGCAAGGCTTACTTACAATTAGATAACCCTAACAATCCTTTTGAAGATGGTTTGAGCATCAAAGTAAGACTGCACGGCAACAGGTTTATGGATATCAAGTCATTGTCAGGTGGAGAGAAAACCATGACGGCTTTATCTTTCATCTTTGCCATTCAGGAATACCAACCTGCTTCTTTCTACATCTTAGATGAAATTGATGCTGCTTTAGATAAGCATAATGCCGAAACTTTAGCTAAGTTAGTTAGAAATTATTGTGACAATGCGCAATATATTGTTATTTCCCACAACGATGCTGTTATCTCAGAAGCAGACAATCTCTATGGTATCAGCATGGATTCTGAAGGCATGAGCAAAGTTACCAGTTTAAAGATTTGAGTTTATTTTAAAATTTCATCCAAGTTTTTGTGATCTTCATATAAGTTAGTGTTATTCTCAAACCATCTGAAGTTAGGGATTCTTAATACACCTGTTCGACCATATTTCGGCTGAGAGATTACAGTTTTTGCCGTTGAAACTTCAAACCCATTTAATAGTGCTGATTCAATTGTAGTTAACACACAATAGTCCATATTCACACCCATCGCATAAATATGACTAATTTTAGAGAGAGATAATACCTCTAATAAATCAGTTCTCCAGAAGCCATCATTACTGCTCTTAACAACAGTTCTATGATCAACTCCATCTAACTTCTTTCTGATTCTTTGATCTGTTTCCCCAAAATTAAGGTATTCCAAAACAAATACTTTGAAACTATTTTCTCTACAATAATCTAATACTTCTGATTGAGCAGAAACTAGATCATCGACAACACTTTGATCTCTAAATTTCCGTAAGAATTCATCTTGCATATCAATTAACAGGACGCCGCTATAACTAATTGGATCAGTAAATTGATGCCGCCAATATTTTTCAGTTTGCAATGCCTTTAATTGAGCTTCATCCATAACCACTTAATTCTAGTTGGTTTTTTAAAAAACTAATCAAAATTTTTCTTAAAACTACCAATTCCCTAAATTTTATAAAGAATTAAACAACAAGGGATAATATGAAATGCCTTATTGTTTTAGGAGGAGGATTAGATGAGAAACAGAATCTTAACCATCCCACTAAACTTAGGTTTGAGAAAGCAGTAGAGCTGCATGATAACTTCGATTATGTCATCTGTTCTTCTAAAGGAACTTACCGACCGGTCGGTAAAACAAGGAACATAACGGAAGCAGAAGTGGGTAAAACTTTTCTTACAGAACAGGGAGTTCCAGATAAAAAGATTATCAAAGAAGAAGAATCTTTGGACACTTTCTCCAACGCTTATTACTGCCGTTTAATCTTGGATAGATTAGGCTGTAAAGAATTTACCATCATTACCTCTGAATTTCATCTGCCTAAGACCAAATTTGTCTTTAAAGTCGTCTTTTCGGACGATTATAAGATCAATTATATTTCCTCAGAAAACGGAATCATCGACCCCATAATCCTTAATAATCGCAGAATCAATGAAAAAGAAGTTCTTGCTTTTTATGAAAAAAATTTGTTCACAACTTATAAGATCGTTCCCGGCAAGATGAAAACAATTGAAAATTATATGAAAAATCACAATCCTGCTCTCACAGGAAAATATGACCACCATCATCAGAATCTAAGTGAGAGAGTAAACTCAAAAATCGATAAGAGCAAACCGATGCTCTATTGATCAGCTGCTTCGCTCCTTAGCCAAATCCTGCAAGTAACCAAGAGCAATTATAGTCTGATAAGGAAAATGTCTTCCAACAACTCTAAAATCACCGTGAGCTGGGTTGCTTAGCCCCAATTCTTTGATCGCTTTCTCTTGTTCAGCAGAAAATTCAGAAGAAGCAAGCAATTCTAACCATTCCTGAGGTTTTTTCCAAGCAATATCAATTATCTCGGTTTGATTAGGTAGAACTAGATATGCTTCGTCTCTGCTATCTACAGGGAATCCACCGTAAAAATAAGTACTAAATCTTTTTTTGCCAGCAATCGCTTCATATCTGGAGATAAAACTTACATCTCTTAACTCACCTTGATAACCCGTTTCTTCCCGCATCTCACGTACGGCTGTAGCCAGGGTATCGGTATCTTGCTGGTCACTTTTCCCACCGGGGAAAACCCATTCGCCACCCCAAATCATCGGTCTGTTTTCCTTCAGAGCATTAAGATGAGCACGTCTAACCAGCAGAGTTTCTAGGCCATTTCCATTATCTCGCAACAAAGCCATGGTTGCTGATTTGATGCCATTGTAAGAACCCATAATAAATTAAAGATTATAAATTAAAGATTAAAAATTAATCTAAAGATGCGCTTTAGCTTTTTCCACTAAAGGTAGAACCGCTTCTACTTCATCTTTTGTCATTCTTCCTAATTTAGCGAAAGACAATTCACCAGCAGCATTTTTGTTCTGTCTGGTAATCTGTAATTTAGGTACTCCTTCATTATAAGCGAATACAGCTACAGTAATTTTACTTCTATCAAAATCAACTTCTTCAGAAAACAATTCCTTATCTAAACTTTTGTCAAATCCTGCCATTTTAAATCCCCCTATACTTATAATAGTATAATATAAGTTATAAGGGGGATTTCCACTTTATAAAACTTTTGCACTAAAAATAAAAAATTTAGACATCCAGATTTACAACTTCCAAGGCATGTTTCTCAATAAACGCTCTTCTTGGTTCAACATCATCTCCCATTAAAACAGTAAACATGCGGTCAGCAGCTACAGCATCTTCTACGGTAACACGTTTCAGTTTCCTTACAGAAGGATCCATCGTCGTTGTCCATAACTGTCTGGGATTCATCTCTCCCAAACCCTTATAACGTTGGATACCCACTTTTTCTCCCATCTCCGCCATTGCCGCTTCTTTCTCCTTGTCAGTATAGACATACCTGATTTCCTTGCCTTTCTGTAACCTATAAAGCGGAGGCATCGCTACGTAGACATGCCCTTCATCAACTAATTGTTTCATATAACGATAAAAGAATGTTAACAATAAAGTCATGATGTGTGAACCATCAACATCAGCATCCGTCATGATGATAACCCGATCATATCTTAATCTACTGATATCAAAAACTTCTCCTACCCCAGTACCAAATGCTGTTATCATAGCAATAATCTCTTTGTTTTCCATCATCTTGTGCAGTCTGGCTTTCTCTACATTGAGAATTTTACCACGTAATGGTAAGATAGCTTGGAACTCCCGATTCCTTCCTTGCTTGGCGCTACCTCCAGCAGAATCACCTTCCACCAGATAAACTTCACATAATTTAGGATCACGGTTGCTGCAATCTGCTAATTTTCCTGGCAAACCTGAACCTTCCAGAGCACTTTTCCTTCTCGTTAGATCACGAGCTTTCCTAGCTGCTTCTCTGGCTCTGGCCGCATCTAAACATTTTCCCACAATAACTTTTATCGCCTGAGGATGTTCTTCAAAATACATTGTTAAATAGTCGTAAGTTGTTGAACTTACTATTCCTGCTACTTCACTGTTACCTAATTTTGTCTTGGTCTGTCCTTCAAATAATGGTTCTTGCACTTTAACTGAAATTACCGCAGTAAGACCTTCATTGACATCATCACCACTTAGTTTCAGTTCCTTGCCATTATTCGCTTGTTTGGAGAAATTATTGATGATTCTGGTAAGTGCAGTCTTGAAACCGGAAAGATGAGTACCACCTTCAATAGTATTGATGTTATTAACGAAAGTAAAAATGTTACTTTGATAACCGCTGTTGTAGCGTAAGGAAACTTCAACTACTACTTCATCCTTTTCTTTCTCAAAATAGATTGTTTCATGCAGTGGATTTTTGTTAGCATCAACATATTCTACAAATTCCTTGATTCCACCATCATATTTAAAGATGTCATGCTTGTTTTCTTCCCGTTCATCAACTAATTCAATCTCTATTCCTTTGTTCAGGAATGCTAATTCACGCAATCTCTTGGTAAGGATGTCATAATGGAATTCTGTTTCCTTAAAAATTTCTGGATCTGGTAGAAACTGCACAATTGTTCCCGTGTCATCAGTTTCGCCTGTAACCTTTAATTCACAAAGCGGTTTACCTCTTGAATATTCCTGAAAATGGATTTTGCCTTCCCTTTTTACCTGAATTTTAAGATCTACTGATAAAGCATTCACTACGCTTACGCCCACCCCATGCAGACCACCAGATACTTTATAGGAACTCTTGTCAAACTTACCGCCAGCATGCAGTTTTGTCAAGGCTACTTCTACAGCGGAAATACCAAATTTTGGATGGATATCTGTGGGGATTCCTCGCCCATTATCAAAAACTGTAACTGAATTATCATTATGAACAATAACCTTAATTTTTGTACAGTAGCCCGCTAAGGCTTCATCAATGGAGTTGTCAACTATTTCCCAAACCAAATGATGCAGACCCCTTACAGTGGTGTCACCAATATACATCCCCGGCCTTTTTCTGACAGCTTCAAGCCCTTCTAAGACAGTTATCTGCGCCGCCCCATAAGAATCTGGCTTGCTTGATTTTTCATCCTTAATGGTGGCTACCGAAGCTGGTTCAACTGATTTTTCAGCAGCGTTTTTCGCCGTACTTTCAGCTGTTTCAACTGCTTTTTCTTGGTTCATTACTGGCTCTGGTTGTTCATCCATTTTTATAGTTTCAAAAAGTTATTTTATCGACGATAAATGCTATCTTTTCTAAGATTTCTTTTGTTTATAAATCTATCGGTTGTAGAGGGGAATAATGAGTTTTAGGACAAACATTTAATAAAAAGTTATGATTTTACAATTTTATGGCTGAAAGATATATCGGGACCTTTAACAAAGGGGAAGTTTCTGCTGATAACACGAGGTTACATTACGATACTCTTGATGACCCTTTTGCTTCTGAGGAAAGAAAATTTGCTGCACAAGAAGCACTTGATTTCTACAAACGATTTCCTCCAGGGGTACCACATGATCGCCTAGTAGGCCATATCGGACAGGTATATAACAGCTCACGTCAAGAAAGTTATGAAAAAATATTCCAGGTTAATTTTGGTGCTTTTGTTGTTGATGGTTCACCATTAGAAGAAGTTCTCATCAAACAAGATGTTTGGGAAGATCTAGGTAACGGCAGGAGAATCAGAGGAGATCTTTATGAACAAAGATTTATCAGTCCGCAAGATCAGCCCAGTTTTACGGAAATCGAGAGATATTTCACAGTAAGAATGGGTGATAAAAATTATTCTTTCGATGTGATCAATGATGAAAATTTAAGATATGTTATTATCCAATATGTTAATTTTGATAAAGAACTTGTTGATATCAACGCTAGAGAAATAATTTTCTCACCTTATATTGATAAAAAAAGTAAAAAAAGAAGATTAAGAAGAAAAGAACGAAAATTAAAAAAAATTCCTGAATATTAAATAGAAAAATATTCATTTTTCCATAATTTATATAAATGAAACTTCTAGAGAGAATCCATGAAAGAAGCTGGGGAGATGCCAAAGAGATGGCCACCAACCTTTAGGGTAGATGCATTGACTTTAGAAGAAGTTCTTAAGGAGATAGAAGGCACCAGAAATATATCTATTTTTCATCAGGTTGTTTATGGGGGTCTAGATCCACTGCCTAATATCCCAGCCATTGATATTTACAATGTCTTAAGAAAAAAAGAACTGCTCGGTTATCTTCAAGTAGAAAGAAATATCCCCCGGATAGAAGATGGATTTGAAGAAAGAATCTATGCTTATTATAACTCAGGTAAAGCGGAAAAAATTTTCAATCAAATCAGAGAAGAATACATTTCACGCCTAGAAAAAAAATCATAACCAATTCTAAACTTAATCAGCTAAACTTCATCAGCCCGCCAATGAGGATTGACCTCAAAGTTGATCGGTTCATCACGACGTAGGAAACCTTCCCAAGCAATCATCGCCCCCTGATCTCCTGCTAAATCCATTGGAACTTTATAGAATTTTGCTTCACGCTCTTGACACATTATTTCCAGCATTTCGCAAAATCTCTTATTGGCTCCTACACCACCTACCAACAGCAATTCCTGTTTTCCTGTATGAGCCATCGCTCTTTCCACAACTTCTGCAAGCATGGCAAAACAAACTTCCTGCATCGAAAAGCAGAGATCCTGCAGAGTGGCTTTCTTCTGTTCATATAACTGCCGCAGCTTAGTTAAAACACCAGAAAAAGAGATATCCATCCCTTTGATGGTGTAAGGTAATTCCACATAATTTCCGCCTTGTGCTAGTTTTTCAATCTTTGGTCCAGCCGGAAAGCCAAGACCCATAATCCTGCCAATTTTATCAAGCATGTTTCCTAGTCCGATATCTAAAGTTTCTCCCATCACCCTGTATTTACCATCCTCCTGTACGATAATCTGGGTATTCACACCAGAAACGTAAAGATAACAGGGATCTTTTAGATTATTGAAGACTTTTCCGATACTAAGATGAGCACAACAATGGTTTGCACCGATTAATTTTTTATCATTCTCCTCTGCCCATCTTCTTGCCAACTTATAACCTGCCCATAACGCTGGATCCAAGCCTGGACCAGCTGAATAAGCGATGAAATCGATATTACTCCAAGTTAAACCACTTTGCTCGAAAGCTTCCTTCAATATCCTTTCTGCAACTTCTTGATGATGGTCAGCAATCTCATGGGGAATCATACCAATATCGTTAGAAGTATAGCTATCTTTAGCATTCGCTAAGACTTCTCCTTGATCATTCACTATACCAACTCCAAAAGTATGGGCTGTTGTTTCCACTCCCAATATTATCATTTATAGAAGAAAAATCTAACTGTTTTAAAATAATTGCGATTAGAAAGAATAACCAAGTTTAAAGATACCTTCATTAATCATTCTCCCAACCTTAAATAAGCTACTAGAATCACCTTGACCAACTGATACCCGAATCAGATTTCTTATATTCTGAGGAATTTCAGCCCTGTTATACTCTGGATAAAATCTTTGTATTGGAAAAATGTTTACCCCTTGTTTATACATGATATTGCAAAAATCAAATCCTTCGATATTAGGAGGTAATTCGATAATACTTGTTATGTGTGTTGAAGAAGGTCTTATTAATTTAGCACTGATATCAAAACTATAAGCAAAACCACTATCAAATGCTTCATTTCTTCTTAGATATTCAGCCATTATTGGTTCTGATAGATAGGACAATGAAGCCTTAATAATTCCCCCAGTTACTAAATGACAAGAACCTGAATCATCTTCACAATTAGTTTCAATAAATTCAACTCCCTCTGGAACTACAACATATGAAGTATCAACAGCCAAGGGAGAATTTTCGCCAAATCTTTTGGAAAAGCCTTCAACAACATAAGGTCTCGTTAAGTGTTTAGCAATTGATTCTCTCTCTCCTAAAGGTTGAATCCCCCTTAGAACATCATCAACTACAATTTCCACCCCATTTTTTAAGGCAATTTCATCAATTTCCTTTAGAGCTTCTGGAGACAGCCTATACATCAAAGGGGTATTAGGATCGCTTAGAATTAAAACACCAATATTCCCTTTGTTTGCTCTCCTTTTAAATTCATCAACAAGTTGTTCTTCATTTAATGCTTCAAATAAATCCAAATCATAATCCTTACTCCTATAATCATTTAAATGCCAGAAATGCCAATTTGGCAAAGAGAAAGATAAAGTACGATCAGTTCCACCGATGATACTGTCTATAACATAATCTAAACAATCTCTAGTACTTCCACGATAAGAGATTATTCTCTTCGGATCAACCTCTAAAGAGCTTTCTGAGCGAATCATTTTAGAAATCACATCAGGTAATGGTTCAGCCATATCTTTAAATTCTCTAGGAACTACACCTCTATTGATAAGGTCTAATTGATCCAAAAACTCTTCAGGGAAAAATTGATTTACATTTAAATAAAAGTGAGCTGATCCTAACTCATAAGCACTTCTACTAGGAATGAGGTTAAATTGCCTAAGCAGTTCACAAAGACGATCTAATTTATCACAAGCTTTAACCATATTGATATTAATTTTGAATGGTTTTTTATGAACATTTACTTCAAAAATGCTCTTTCCTGAAAAAACTATTCAACAACAAATAATCCTAAAAATAAGCTATAAGAAAAAATATTAGATCAAAAATTAATTAGATAAATTAGATTAAAAAAAATAAAATCCTTACTTACTGGAAGCTGCCTGTCTTTCTAGGTCTCTCTTCTTCGCAACAGCATTACTTTTCAAACTTAAAGTTGCTGCTGCCATAATTTCTTCTGCCAAAGCATCTTCAATAGGTAGTTTTTTATTGAAAGAACGGACATAAGCACCTTGCGTCATATACCTTAAAGCTAGGTCGATTCTTCTTTGCGGAGCTACATCAACTGCTTTTGGATATCTTGCTCCCCCATACTCGATAGCGATAACTTCTTCACGAGGGGCAGCATTTTCAACAGCCTTTACCAAAACTGCTAAAGGATTCACTTTCATTTTCATTTCAATCTTAGCCAAAGCTTTCTCAACAATACCTAAAACTTTATCTTTCTTACCGGTGTTATGCCCGGAACTCATGAAATGTTTCTTGCTCTTGTGCCCAGAACTCATCAGCTTAGAAGCTAATCTCTCAACAATGAATGTTTGTGATTTATGGAATCTGTTTCCAGCGTATCTTGCTCCTGTCTTCGGCATAATCTTAGGATTGATAGTTAAATATTTATCTAACCCAATATCTGCAACTTTAACGCCTTCCGCGCTCCATTTGTTGAAAAATTTAATTTCACTCATTTTATTTACCTTCTAGCTTTCTCCAATTTACCTCTTAATAAAGCATTAAGACTTTGATCGTTAACTTTCAGTACTTGCCATCTGACACCAGGAATATCTCCTTTAGCTCTTCCCATCTTACCACCGATACATTCCACAATAACTTCATCGTGTTCATTAATCAGTTTCATCGCGCCATCTCCAGGCATGAAAGCGGTAACTTGTTTACCATTTTTGACTAACTGCACTCTGGCACATTTTCGCATCGCAGAGTTTGGCTGCTTTGCCTCAACCTGGATTTTTTCCAAGACAATAGCTTTAGCCTGAGAACTACCAGCTAAAGGGTCTACTTTCTTCTTCAGCTTAGCTCTACTTTGTAATTTGTAGTCTTTTCTTCTCTTCTGCAACTTCTTAGCTGCTCCCAATCCTTGCGATTTTTTTGCCATTTTATGTGCTTTCTCTTGATTTTGATTTTTTATTTAAGCCCTCATTCCACCTTAACTTCAACGTTAAAAAAACGCCTTACAGCTCTCTTGAGGATATTTAAGTTTCTACTCTCCCGTCCTATTAATAAACTTTTTGTTTTTTTTCGCGAATCCTTGATAATAACGGTATTTTCATCAACTTTAACTTCTTCAACTTCGACTGGATAAATCACATTTCTTACAAAAGCTGCCAAATCATCATTATATTCGATGACCCTTATTTTTTTGTCCAAGATCTGTTGAACTTTCTTGACATTGACACCGCCTTTGCCTAGAGCTTTACCCATCTCACCACGATGCACAATAAAATATATTGTTTCATCGTCATCATCCTTAAAACAATCTTTTACACGCACTCTGGTTATCCTCTCCATAAGAGAAGACAATCCTAAAGTATCCTGATCAAGCTTAAGTCTTGCCAATTTATTCGATTATTCCAATTGCTGCAACAAAGAAATTCTTCTTGCAGAATATCCCTAACTCTTCATTATCTAATTCTAAATCGTGAAAAGGAATACCTGCCAGCTGGGCATAATGTTTCATGTCTTCCTTAAATTGTTCAGGACAATTGCTAGCCACCAAAACCTGTGTTAATTTTTTGGCTTTCAGTTCCTTTAAAACC
>Ga0210057_1001611_pt1 | contig 33884 bp, 34 predicted proteins | sample CryGeyCG2114_010_2_FD_183968 | JGI IMG/M metagenome (GOLD analysis project Ga0210057, IMG submission 183968) | Groundwater microbial communities from aquifer - Crystal Geyser CG10_big_fil_rev_8/21/14_0.10 (SPAdes) (version 2) | ecosystem: Environmental > Aquatic > Deep subsurface > Groundwater ... | reverse complement strand
CGTGGCGAAGTCTTTAGTGTCGAGCCGCACTTCGCGCTGGTCGATGAGCGACTGCTTCGGCGTGTATACATACTCGATCGGGTCTTCGATGGTAACGATGTGCTCCATCCGCTCCGTATTGATAAGTTCGAGCAGCGCGGCGAGGGTGGTCGTCTTACCCTGCCCCACCGGACCGACCACGAGGAAGAACCCTTGGCTCTTGCGCGCAAAGGTCTCAAGCACTTCGGGAAGATTCAATTCTGCAACGGATTTGATGTCGCGGGGGATGAGGCGCAGCGCGATGCCTACCGCGCCGCGCTGGAAAAAGGCATTGCCGCGAAAGCGCATGCCGTCTTCCGTCTGGTAGGCAAAATCCATCTCCTTCTCGTTCAAGAAGCGCTCGAACCGCGGCTGATCCAAGAGTTCCTTGGCGAAGCCGAGCGTGTCTTCGTTGGTGAGGACGGGCTCCTTTAGCATGGGGCTTAATGAACCCGCGACGCGAATGGTCGGATGCGCACCGGTCGAGAAGTGCAAGTCCGAGCCGCCCTCGTGTATCACCACGTTGATGTATTTCTTCAGGGACGCCCCGTAGTCGATCGCAGCCATTCCTCTATAGTACCCCTAACGCTTCGAAATTTCTTCTTGTACCATGTTGACAACTTCCGAGGGGATGAGGCTCGCCTTCACCACGTAACGATCCGCGCCGAGCTCCTCCGCCATTTTGCGCTCCTCTTCTTCACTCTGATTCGTAAGTGCGATGAGCCGCGCGCCCTTCGCCAACTTCTCCTCTTTCAAAGTGCGCAGGAACTCAAAACCGTCTTTGTTAGGCATGAGTATGTCGAACAATATCACGTCCGGTTGCTCGCCTCCGCGAAGGAGAGCGAGCGCCTCATCCACGGAGAAACACGAGTTAACCGAAAAGCCCGCCTGTGAGAACTTCTGGCTATACATATCCAAAAGGAACTGGTCGTCATCCAAAAGGAGGACCGCGGGGCGTCCGGCTTGTTCCGCTTTCTTTGGGCCTGCCACACTCATACGCTTGGTGTATGTTCTTCAGCCGCCGGAGGCGCCTCCCCTTCCACTTCAGTGCTCACGATAAGCGAATTGAGCGCTTCCACCTCGGAGAAGGGTACCTGCTTGGCGAACGCCTTAAGCATAGCATCCTCCTGCATGGTAAGCATGCCTTCATTGCGCGCCGTCTCCCATATGCGGGAATCCACGTGGCCGTCCAGTATGGCCTTTTCCACGCCTGTGCTCATTTCAATTACTTCAAAGACAGCCATGCGGCCGCGCATACCCGTCGGGCACTCGGGCGTGCGCTCCGGCTCCGTCACCGTCTCGGGTATGGGGAAGCGATACTTTTCGGGCAAACTTGCGAGCTGCGCCTCGAATCGGCGGCGTGCGCTTTCTGTCAAAGGAACCTCTTTGCCCGTTCCCGGACACAACGTTCGCACAAGGCGCTGCGCCATAGACAGATTAAGGACGGAGGGGATGAGGTACGGCTCCACGCCCATGTCGATGAGGCGCGGTATCGTACCAACCGCGTCGTTCGTGTGGATGGTAGAGAGCACGAGGTGACCCGTAAGCGCCGCCTGCACCGCGAGCTTCGCGGTTTCCGAGTCGCGTATTTCCCCAACCATGATGACGTCCGGGTCTTGGCGCAGGGTGGTGCGAAGGCCTGTCGCGAACGTGTAGCCGATCTCCGGACGTATCTGCGATTGAATGACTCCGTCCACGTAGTATTCGATCGGGTCCTCGAGGGAGATAATGTTGCGCCGCTCTCGGTCAAGCTTGGAGAGGATCGAGTAGAGCGTTGTCGATTTACCGCTTCCCGTCGGGCCGGAAATAAGCACGAGGCCGTGCGGGCGTTTGATGGCCCGCGTGACCACCTCGTAATTCCGCTCGGTGAGCCCGATGTCCTCAAGGGGAATAAAACCGCGATCGCGGTCGAGAATACGCATCACTATCTTTTCGCCGTATGCGGAGGGAAAGGTTGAAACGCGGAAGTCGATGTCGCGGCCATCGAAAGAGGCGGAAAAGCGCCCGTCCTGCGGTTTGCGCTGCTCGTCGAGCCGTATGGAAGAGAGCACCTTTAGGCGAGCAACCAGCGCGCGATGCGTTGCCAGCGGCAAGGTCACGCTGGTGTGGAGCTCGCCGTCAACGCGGTAGCGCACGCGCACGCCGCTCGGCATCGGCTCGATATGGACGTCGGATGCCCTGCCGTCTATCGCGTAGCGGAGGATGGTCGAGGCGATCTTTACGGTCGGCGCATCTTCCTTAATATCAAGGTTCCCCTTTTTCTTCCCCGCTTTCCCAAGCGAAGGGTCGCTGAGATCCAGTGGTGCGGCCTCGGTTTCGTCGCGCTTTTCACCCCGCTGTTCCGACTGCAGGTCCTTCACCGCCCTGTCGACATCGCCTCCCAAGCCGCTGTAGGATTCGAGCACGCGCTCGAAATCATTCTCGGAAATGCGGAATATCTTGAACGGCGTCCCCGTCTCTCGCGTGATGAAATTGAGCGCGTCAATGCCCGCGATATTATCCGGATCCACCATGCCGACCTCAAGAACGCCATTGGCAAGGGCGAGCGGCACCAACTTGTAGTACGCGGCAGATTCTTGCGGAATGAGGCGAAGCACCTCGTACGGAACGCTGCCCTCTCCCACTGCGCGCTCGGGGACGCCCGCATCCGGCGCTGCGGCCGGTGCGGTCGTTTGTGCAGTCGTGTCTACGTCTGTCTGCGCCATAGCACTGTGCCGGCACTACTGTGCCGCGGTGCTGGCCTCTGCATCGGTGGCGGGAAGCGGTGCGAATGGATTCTGCCGGCCGGCCGGCTCGGGCATTATCTCACTGCCGAAATCACGCAATACTTGAAATGCGGGGTCCGAGAGTACCGTGCCGTCGAGCGATATGGAGCGCAGCTCCAAAAGACGCTCGACAACGTCCCGCTCCACTGCGCTTGAGGCAGTGGTAAAACGCTCGGTCGAAAGGAGCGAGCCATCGGAAGACGGTTTTGAGAACCCCCACCATGCTGCACCCACGATCGCAACGGCCGCGACCAGCATCAGTAGTTTATTCTGCGCAATAAATGAAAACATACGCGTTATTTAAGCCAGTAGGTGCGGAGTGTAATGTCGTAGCGGTACATGGGTTCGGCGCCGGGTTCTGTCGATTCGCGTGAAATGGTAAGCGCAGTCAGATCCACGATGCGCAGACTGGTCTCGACATCCTCGATGAACCGTACGAAATTCTGATAGGTGCCGCGTGTCGAAAAACGCATGGTGAGCGAATCAAACGCCTGCTTTGCCTGTGCCGTGCCTATGGTTGCTCGATCCGCGCTCCGGCTCGTTGGCTCTGAAATGACGACATTTTGTATCGCGAGGCCATACTGTGCGGCGAGCGTGTCGAGATCGAGCACGAGCCGCACGTTGTCAACATGGTCCGGCAACAGCCGATGCAGCCGGTTTATGTCGAGGGGGTCGAGCGCATTGTAGCGGGAGAGAAGCATCTGCTTCAGCCGCTGCAGCTCATCGGCCTTATTGAGCGCCGCGTCGTACTGCCCCAATTCGAGGCGGAGCGCCTGCGCGCGCTCGTGCGCTGGCTTCGTATAGAGGAGGAATGCCGCCAAGGCGAGAACGAGCGAGAGTACGGCGATGATAGTTCTGAACATACGGCTATTGCGATGGCGGCAAGAACGGGTCGGGCGCCGCGGGGCGAGAATCCTGTTGGGGAGCGGACGCGGGTTGTGAGGCGGATGCGGGGGTGGTTTGTGAGGAAGATGCGGGAGCGCGTTGTGAGGCGGACGCGGGCGCGGCAAACTGGCCCGCGCGCACGACCTGTATGAACCGGAGCGATGCAGGATTGACGACCGCAGAGAGGTCGAACTGCACCCCCTCGGCGGTGCGCGTGATATTCGTGAAGATGGGGCTCGAGACGATACCGCTCTTCGAGAGAAGATCCGCCTGCAGCGCGATGGCGTTCACGCTGCGCGCGAGGCCGTCCATCTCCAGCGTCATGTTTTGTATTTCGTTCGCCTGAAAGTTAAGCGACGAGTAGGAAACGGTTTGCAGCGTCAGCTGCTCGAGCGCGCGGAAAAATACGGAGGGCGCGATATGGTTCCCCAGCACGATGTTGGCGGCCTGCATCCTGTCGTGCAGCCTCGTAAGTTCCTGTATGAGCGCCGGCTCGAACGCCTGCTGCGCGCGCTCGAGCTGCTCTACCTTGCTCGCCGTGTTCGCGGTCAAGTATTGCAGGTACAAGAACATGCCGATACCGAGCCCGACCGAGCCGACGAAGATGACTATCGAGGCAAGCACGAAGAGGTCCGTCAATCCGCCGCCGCGCGCCACGCGCGGCTGCTTGATTTCCCGCACCGGCTCCGTCGGTATGAATGATGATTTTATTGGCGCTTCCATGACGAGTGTAAATGGCCTTTCTCGATCTTACCGCAGCCCGCGTATCGCAAGGCCGACGGCGACGGAGAAACCCGGCCCTATCTCCTGCAGTACGTCCGAGAGAAAAGCCGGCGCTTCTGTTCGCTTGAACGGGTCGGCGATGGAAACCTCGGCCTGCAGCAGCTCGTTCGCATGAGCGGAGAGACCCGGTAGCGACGCGCCGCCGCCTGAAAGGAGCACGCGCGACACGCTTTTGTTGTATCGCTTCCCGTAGCTCAATAGTACCCGATTCGCTTCCGAAAACACGCGCTCGAGTGTTGATAACAATGCCGCCTTGATGCGCTCGTTCTCGTCGGTCGAGTATGCAGCGCTTTCCACGAGCCCGCGCTCGCGCTTCACGCGCTCTGCTTTCTCGAACTCCCACCCGAGGGAGCGCCCGAGTGTTTCTGTCATGTGCTGGCCGCCCGCGGTGACGAGGTGTGTCATGCGCACGATGCCTCGCTCGACGATATACATCTTTGTCGTCGCCGCTCCGAGATCTATCACAAGAACAGGTGCGACGCCGTGCGAGAGCGCCGCTCGTATCGCGCTGAATATCTCTATTTCATAAAACCGCGTTGAGATGCTCGCGGTGGATGCGATGGTCTGGTATGCCCGCACGGTGTCGTTGCGAATGGCGACAAGAAGGACCTCCTGCCCCGTCTTTTGGATTTTCGTCTCGGGCTCTATCCTGTCGAACGCGCTCGCTTCGCCCTCATCCTCCGGAATCACAGACCAATCGAGCATCACCTCGGAAGGCGAGACGGGGATGTATTTGCGCGCCTCGATGGGTATCATCCGCTTCAACTGCTCCGGGTCCGTCTTCGGCAGATCGAGCACCATGACGAGGCTCGAGGCGAACGGGATAGAGATACCTCCGGCTTTTGCAGTGACATTCGCCTCCCGCATCAGGTCAAGAAGCGCTTCTGCCGTCTTCTCCGGCGAAAGTTTTACCGCCTTCCCCACCGCAGCATCCCCGTAGGGGCCGAGCGCGATCTCCCCGTAGGTCTCGAGTACTGCCGAACCGTGCGCGCTTTTCAGCTGCACGATCTTCGCGGAGGACGCACCGATGTCGATGCCGAGCACGCTTCCGCCTTCACTGCGAGCCGTGCCGAAGATGCGTTTCGTCAGCGTGTCGAACGACAGTGCCATTCGCTACAGTATACCGTGCTTTCAAGCACGCACGCGTTTTCGGTGGGGAGATGAAGGGGGCGCCGCGCGCGTTTACGCGCGCGGCGCTTCGTCTATTTTTGCCGCAAGTATAAAATCGTTCTCGGAGAGGCCGCCTATGGCGTGCGTTGAGAGCTCGATGCCGACCTTTCCCCAGGAGATGGAGAGGTCGGGATGGTGCCCTTCCTCCTCTGCGATTGCTCCCACGCGGTTCGCGAACGCGAGCGCTTCGGCGAAGTCCTTGAATCGATACTCCTTGGTTATTTTTTTCGCGTCCGCCGAAAGCGCCCACCCGTCGAGCTTTTTCAGCAATTCCTCCGCCTGCGGCTTGAAAAGGGGCAGTGCGCCGGCTTCGCAGGGAACGCAGCGTTTTTTCGACATCTCTCCCATGGCGAACACTGTACCACACGCATATATAATTGAACGATGAACATGCGCGCCTCGCTTTCCGCCGCCGCGGCACTCCTTGAGACAGCGCTCGACATGGTTTTGCCGCGGCGCGAGCGTTCGTTGCGCGCCGCGCGCTACGGCGCAGACGACCTTGCCCCGGAGCCCGCGATACATTTCGCGTTTGGAAGGGAAATTGCGACACTGTTCGCGTATAGACGCGGCGCCGTGGAGGATGCCATCCGCGCTCTCAAGTACGACCGCAGCGCGCCGGCGGCGACGCTCCTTGCGGATGCGCTCGCAGGGTATCTCTTTGAGGAGCTTGCCGACCTGCGCCGCTTCTCTGCGCGCCGTACACTGCTTGTACCCGTGCCACTCCACGGCGCGCGTGCGCGCGTGCGCGGCTACAACCAAGTCGAGTGCGTGCTGGAGCGCTTGCCTGCGGAGCTTCGAAACGGGTCGCTCTCTCGCTACGCGCCGGAGGCGCTCGCGCGCACGCGCGATACTCTTCCGCAGACCCGCCTCACCCGCGATGCACGCCTCAAAAACGTCGCCGGTGCGTTCGCGGTGCCGAGCGCGGCGCTCGTCGAAGGCGCACACATACTTCTCATAGACGACGTCACCACGACCGGCGCTACACTGCTTGAAGCCGCGCGGCCGCTCGAGCGCGCCGGCGCCACCGTCTCCCTCTTCGCCTTGGCGCACGCATAAACCTTGCGTTCGCGCAAAACGAACCTCGCGTACCTGCACGGGGGCACCCCGCCTGTAACCCCTTTCTTGCCTGTACATACTCTCGGCAGTTAACGCCTACTTATTGCCAAATAGCGAGCGCATACGAGTGCACAGTAGCCACCCTTCAGAACATATACTCCTCCCATGTCCGGCCGGACATGGGAGGAGTATATGCGGTTTTCGCAAGCATAGTGGCTCACACGGGTAATGCGGTGCATGAGATAAATGCCGACTGTCATGCATGAGCTCGTGCGCACTGACGTACACCGCGGCGAGCACGCAATCGAGCACGGAGACAACTGTCATGCCAACAGGGCACCGCCAGGGCATGGAGATATCGTCTGTTTGTGGTATTTTTTAACCTCTAGAAGCTAGTACCCTAGCAGCTAGAAGCTACATGAAAGGAGAGGTGGCAGAGTGGTCGAATGCAGCACACTGCTAATGTGCTGAGCCTCAAAAGGGCTCCGAGGGTTCGAATCCCTCCCTCTCCGCAGATGTCCAAGAGAACGCGAAGCGTTCTATTTGGAACAGCTTCGAGTATGGGGAGGGATTCGAAGGCGAGCGCCGGGGTCCCCGCGAGCACGCAGGGCGGCGCGAGCAGGGCCGAGAGGAGTTTTGATTCGACGGGGTCAAAACGAGCTCTTCGCCGCATCCCTCCCTCTCCGAAGTAGATATTCGAAGCCGATTCTTTCTTTTTTACCGGACGAGCGGGTATACTCGACCTTGAGGCCGTATGTCTTCAAAAATGCTTCTCGTAGCCGCTCTCCTTGTGCTTGGCGCGGTCGTGCTCTTATTCCTTGCCGGACGTACTCCTGAGCCGACCCGTGCGCTACCCGCATTTAATGGCGGCACGGCATCCACCGAGAACGAAACGCCTGTCCCGGACGTCGAGGTAATCGCCGACAACCTCGAGATACCGTGGGATGTGGCGTTTTTACCCGAGGGGGGCTACCTCGTCACCGAACGCGCAGGGCGCCTCATCCACATTGCGGCAGATGGCAGCCGCCGGGCGCTGCCTATCGAGGGCGTTCGGACGGGCGGCGAAGGAGGCCTTCTCGGCATCGCCCTTCACCCTGCGTTCGCAGATAACCGGCTCCTGTACCTATACCTCACCGCGACCGCACCGAGCGGCACGGTAAACCGCGTGGAGCGTTTCCGATTTGAAAGCGGCACGCTCTCCGACCGCACCGTCATAATCGACGACATACCCGGCGCCTCCTACCACGACGGCGGCCGTATAGCGTTCGGGCCCGACCAGCATCTGTACATCACCACGGGCGACGCGGGAAGACGCACGCTCTCCCAAGAGCGGAACTCACTTGCAGGAAAGATACTGCGCGTCAGAGCCGACGGCGGCGTCGCGCCCGGCAATCCATACGGTACGGCGGTGTACTCCTGGGGGCATCGCAACCCCCAAGGACTCGCGTGGGATGAAGCTGGGCGGCTCTGGAGCACCGAGCACGGCCGCTCCGGCGCCCTTTCCGGCTTCGACGAAATAAACCTTATCGAGCGCGGCGCGAATTACGGCTGGCCGGAGATAGAGGGAGATGAGAGGCGCGCGGGCATGCGCGCGCCCATCCTTCACTCGGGCGCGCGCACCACGTGGGCTCCCGCCTCCGCGGCAATACTCGGCAATTCGCTCTTCTTCGGAGGCCTGCGCGGCGAGACACTCTACGAAGCCGTTTTGGAGGGCGAGCGGGTCGTCGAGCTGCGCGAGCACTTTGCGGGCTCGTTCGGGCGCATCCGCACCGTACGCGTCGGCCCGGATGGATTTCTCTACATCACCACCTCGAACCTCGACGGGCGCGGGACGCCGCGCGCGGGCGACGACAAGCTGATGCGCATCAATCCCGCGTCGCTCTAAAACTCCGTCTCGCGGGCTTCGAGCGTCGCGCGGCATCGCGCCGCCGCCTCGCCCGTCGCGGCCTCGCACAGCTGATGCGCAAGCGGCGTCACGCCGCCGGCAAAATCAAGAACGACGTTGAGCGCGCCGACGACGCAATCGCTCCGGTGTGCCGCCGGGGACGCGACGGCGCACAGCTCAAGTATTCGCTCCGTGTTCCGCTGCGTGTAGCCGGCGATGTCTCGCCCCAGCGATACGTGGCATGTTGCGCGCATGGCGCTCGGCGCAGCGGCGCACTGCCGTCCCACCGCCTCGAAATCGTACCCGGCGATGGTCAGCATCCATGATGTCTGCATCAGGTAGCACTGCGTCAGGACCTGTTCGTCCTCTGAAACGGTATTGCACGGGAAGTGCGGGTCGCTCCACGACACCCATTCCGTTTCGTGGTCGGGATTCGCGCCGAATCCTTGCGCCGCGACGATGTTCTCCATAAATACGCCGCCGTAGCAACTGCTCCGGTCAAAATCCGTCTCAAGCTTGCCGCACTCCTCAAGCGCGGCAGGCAAATCGTAGTTCTGGTAGGCCATCACGCCATGCCCCACGCCGTGCAAACACTCGAATATGCCGAATGAGGACGGGAACGCCGCGCACAGCTCCCCTATCTTCTCGGCCAGATCCGCAGTGCCCTGCTGCGATAGGAAGGTTTCCATCGCGCCATGAATGAAGCCCGAGTGGCACTCCATCGAACCGCGGCGAAATACCTCCGCGCCGTAGAGCTCGTACGCCGCCTTGCCGACGACGTGCGCCTCCTGATGGCAATCCCACAACGTGCCTTCGCCGGAGGATGCGAGGAGCTCTCGCATGACGCGCTCCGGGCCGGCGGCGATGAGAAGAGCGCGCACGCTCCGCTCGTCCCCGGCCGCCTCGCGCATGTCTATCTTGCTGAATTTCGCATCAAGCGCGCGCGGAAAGAGTGCATAGTATGCCCGTGCAAACGCGATGCGCACGCGGTCCCAAAGGGCGGCGAGCGTGCCACGCTCGGAGCGCGCGCCCGAATCGCCCTCCTCGCCGAGAACGGTAATGGCGCAGGTCTCGTTCGGATTAATATGATCGTGACAGCGCCACACGCCCGGGTGCTCGAAGGTAAACTCGTATACCTCGCCCGGCTGCATCGGCCGGCACGCGTCGAAAATTTCGTGCTCCTCGTCCGTGCCGCACTTGCTGATGGAAGAATCCGGATACACGGAGTGCGTCGGGTGGATGTTCGACGCCGGCCAATGCTCGCGCGTATCGTCGTTTATGAAAATGACGGTGTCCCCGGCGTGCACTTCGATGATCGAGGGCACATACCCTTCGGCCGTCATCCGGATGGTGCGCTCTTCTTCAGAGTGCGCATGGGCAAAAAGCGCCGGGGCAAGCACAAGCGCCGTACAGAGTGCAGCCCACGATCGCATGAAGGGCACTCTACCCGCTATGCCGACTCGTGTGCAAGGCCTTCATTCACCTCTTCTTCATGATGCTCGCCTTCGTGCCCTATCTCTTCGTGGAGCTCATGCGGCACAAGCGCCCCCGCGCCCACCATGAGAAAGACGCCGAGAAGCGCAGCGCCGGCATGCCGCGCCCATGCGCCGTGCGCGCGCGCCGCCACAAGAGCGTGCGGGACCAAGTCGCGCGCAATGACCCATAGAAATCCGCCCGCAGCGATACCGGTGAGTATGACCAGCAGCGTCTCGAAGGCGGAAAGAGCGAGGGAGAGAAATACGCCGATGAGGAGCGTAGACGCCACGGCGAAATTCAGTGCAAGCGCGCGCCTGTTCGAATAGCCGGCTTCTTTCAAAATAAAGAACTGCGCGATCTGCAACACGACTTCATGGAGGAATATGCCGACCGATGCAGCAACGCCAAGCCGCCAGTCGACAAGAAAGGCGGGGACGATGAGAAAACCGTCCGTTATATGGTGGAACGAGTCACTCACGAGGAGCCGTCTGCCGTCGATGCCTGTGTGTGCGTGATCCATCGGCGCCTCGTGGTGATGGTGCGCATCGGCCCCCGGCAGAAAGCGCCGCAAAAGCTCGAGTATTGCCACGCCGCCGAGCGCTGACAGAGCGACAAGCCATCCTTCACCCTCATGAAGCGCCTCTTCAAAAAGGTGCCACACGAGGACGGCGAGCACCCCGGCGGCGAAGGTCGTCAGGTAGGCGAGGCGCAGATGCATCCACGTCCCGAGCGCCTTAAAGGTAAATAGAACGCCCGCGAGCGAGGCGAGCATGATAACGAACGCGGCGATCAAAATAACGGCAATGGTCATGCGGGATAGTCTAGCTCATCCGGCTCCCTATTGCAAATGACTTGCATAAGCATATACTGCACCCATGGCACCTGCCCGTGACTCTTCCTCACTCTTGCGAGAAGCAGGTTTGCGCGCAACGGCCGCGCGCGTCGCGCTTCTCAATGCGCTGTGCGCCACGCACAAGCCGCTGAAGGCGGCCGAGCTCCGGCGCAGCGCGGGCCGCGGCATGGACCTCGTCACCGTGTATCGCGCCATGGACGCGCTCGAGAAGGCGGGTCTTGCCAAACGCATTGGCGTCGACCGTACGAGTGCGTCGTGGGAATTCGCGCACCGCGCCCACCATCATCACCTCGTGTGCCGCGGCTGCGGCGAACTTGAGGACGTAGGCGAGTGCGCCGTCGAGGGGCTGGAGAAGCGCGTACTCGGAAAATCGAAACGGTTTGCGTCCGTCTCGGACCACTCTCTTGAATTCTTCGGTACTTGTCGTGATTGTGCCTCCGCCGCGAGAGCAGCGTAGAGCCGCCTACACCCTGCCCGTGCCGCGCATCAGCGCGGCACGGGCACACCCCGCTATAGTCTAACTTGACGCTATAGCGTCAACGTAGCATGTGCTGGGGGGGGTGGAAAGTGTTTGGTTAAAATCCGTCACCTCTAGGTGTTAGGTGAGGTTTTAGGTGTTACCTCCAAGTGTTACCTCTTGGTGTCGCCTCCAGGTGTTACCTCCACGTGTTGCCTCTTGATGTTATCTCTAGATGCTAGGTGTCGCCCCTCAGTGCTACCTGAACAGGGTTTTGTATTCGTGCCCGCTGCGCGGTACACTTCGTCCCATGAACACCGTACGTGCCGCTCCTCGCGCCGCTGCCGCGGCGCTCGCCGTCATTCTGCTTCTCTTCGCCCCTGCGGCGCTCGCCGCGCAGGAACTCGTATTCGACGAGCAGGAATTCCTCCTCGCGCGCGTCGTCGCGGTCGTATCGCAGGAAGAGACGCTCATACCGGGCACCGATACGCTCGCGACGCGCCAGACGCTCCGCGTAGAGCTGCTCTCCGGGGAGCGCGCCGGCGAAATTGTTACCATCGAAAATGACTACCTGAGTTTGCGCGAGGGAGAGAAGTTCTACCTTCTGCACACGCGCGACGTTATATACGATACGGAGACCTTCTCAGTGTACGAACCGGACCGAACGCCGGCGCTCGTGTTTTTTACGGCCCTTTTTATCATCGCCGTCATCGCCTTCGGCGGCCTGCAAGGATTGCGCGGCCTCCTCGCGCTCGCGGTATCGCTTTTTTTCATCACGTATCTGCTCCTTCCGGGTATTCTCGCGGGCTACCCGCCCGTTCTCGTATCGATAGCCGTCGCCTCGCTCATAGTCATCCTCGGCTCATACATAACGCATGGCGTGAACAGGACAACGACCGCCGCCGTGCTCGGCATGATACTTGCCATATCGCTCACCGGTGCGCTCGCAACGGCGGCGATGGCATGGACGCGGCTCACCGGAACGGCCTCCGACGAAGCGATATACCTCACTTTCGGCCTGCGTGGTTCACTTGACCTTGCGGGACTCCTTCTCGGCGGCATCATCATCGGGCTCCTCGGCGTCTTGTACGACGCGGCCATCGGCCAGGCGGTCGCCGTCGAGGAACTGCACCGCGCCGGAGCGCATCTCTCGAAGCGCACGATTTACGCGCGCGCCATCCGCATCGGGCGCGAACACATCGGCGCGCTGGTGAACACACTCGCCATTGCCTACGTCGGCGCGTCGCTCCCCCTCTTGCTCCTCTATGTAAACGCATCGGCGGATCTCGCCGTGACGGTGAATCGGGAGCTCTTCGCAACGGAAATCATCCGCACCGTCATCGGCTCGACGGGTATCGTCCTTGCCGTTCCCATTACGACGCTCATCGCCGTGTGGATGCTGGTGCACCGCCGCGGCAAGGAGACACCGCCGGGCGAAGAGGCGGAAAAGCCGCACGTGCACATGCACCGGCACTAGTTCGCGTCGAAGAAGCGCTATTTGCCGCGAAGCGGGCCGCTCCCTGCGCTACAGCAGCTTGCTGATGAGCCAGTTAAAAAGGGAGAGCACCACCGCGCCGAGAAGCGCGGACCAGAAGCCCGCAACAACGAAACCGGGTACGATGAGCGCCACCGCCCAAAAGAGGAGCGCATTGAGCACGAACGCAAAGAGCCCGAACGTGACTATCGTGATAGGGAGCGTAAGTATCTGCAGGATGGGCCGTATGACGATGACGATAACGGACCAGACGAGCGCTACGAGCAGCATCGTGAGCCCGCTATCAACCGATACGCCCGGCACGATCGTAACGGTGAGAAAAACAGCGGCAACGGTGCCGAGATACTGAAGAAGCGCGTGCGCGGCCGAGTTCATGGACGCATGATAGCGAGCATCCGTCCGCGCGCAATAGGGCGCGCCCCACATCCTGTGGATGTGGGGCGCGCCTATATCTCAATGTGTGTTATTCCCAGGACTCTTTAACGTCCGCATCGGCGAGCACGTCTCCGTCGGCTACCTCATCCTCGCCTTCCGCGTCGTCGCTCTCATCAAGCTGTTCCCCTTCCGGTAAATCCTTCTCGTCATCGTCATTCATCATACGATGTAAAGCTTCCTAACGATTAAACATCGCTATAGTACCGACACCCGCGCACGGCGCAAGATGGGTTCCTCCCGCCGCCTGTGTATAACTCGGGGTGCCCGCTATACTGCTCGCATGGAGCCATCGGACGCGCTGGAAAAGCTGTTTCGGCTGACGCCGCCTCAGCGCGCTGCGCTGCGGCGGCTCGGCATCCACACCGTCGAGAACCTCCTGCGGCACTTTCCCTCCCGCTACGAAGCCGCCGGAGAGGAATCTCCCATTGCCGGTCTTGTCGCCGGCAGCGAAGCTACCATATACGGCACCATCGGTAATCTCGACACGCGCCGCTCATGGAAGCGCAGGATACCGGTCGGCGAGGCCGTTATACGCGACTCAAGCGGCTCCATTAAAGTCATGTGGTTCCACCAGCCGTACCTCGCGAAGAAATTCTCCGAAGGGATGTTCGTCAAAGCGGTCGGTGCCATTTCCGGCAAGGGAGGCAAGCCCTACCTTGCGAATCCGCACGTCGAGGCCGCCGATCCGGTGAAAAGCCCTCTCCTCTCGAGGCCTCGCGCACCGTACAAGGAGGCGGAGGGGGCGCTCTTTGCTGTGTATCCCGAGAGCCGCGGTATCACCTCGCTCTGGTTCCGTCATGCAATAGAGCGCGTTATGCAAAGCGGGGCGCTCGAGCGCCTCATCGACCCGCTCCCCGACGACGTCCGTGAGAAGTACTCGCTTCCGTCGCTTCAATCCTCCCTTCGAGCCATACACGCGCCCAACACAGAGGCGCACGCAAAGGCAGCACGCAAACGGTTCGCCTTTGAGGAAATATTCGCCATTAACGTCGCGCGCGCCCTTGAGCGGCGGCAAAATGACTCCCTTCCTTCATTCTGTATCAAAGACGGCGCCCGCTTGGCAGACACGTTCACCGCAAGCCTCCCCTTTTCCCTGACGGCCGCCCAGAAGCGCGCAATACGCGACATTGTCTCGGACTTCGCTCGCCCTCACCCGATGGCGCGCCTCCTCGAGGGGGACGTCGGAAGCGGAAAGACGGCGGTAGCCGCAGCGACAAGCTACGCGGTCGTTAAAAGCCGCCCGCTCGGGCAAGATTTCGGCACGCTGCAGGTCGCGTACATGGCGCCGACCGAGATCCTCGCGACGCAGCACTTCAACTCGTTCATAGAGTTCTTTCGCGAGCTGCCCATCTCCATCGCGCTCATCACCGGCAGCGGCTGCCGCAAATTCCCCTCGAAATCTTCGCCCGGGCAGGCGACGAGCATCTCGCGCGCACAGCTTTTAAAGTGGGTCGAGAACGGCGAGATAGCGATGGTAGTCGGCACGCACGCGCTCATCCAGAAGACGGTGCGTTTCAAGCACCTCGCGTACGCGATCGTGGACGAACAGCACCGCTTCGGCACGGCGCAGCGGCGCGCGCTCGCAAAAAAAGAGAGCGTTGCGCCGCACTTTCTCTCGATGACCGCAACGCCCATTCCCCGCACGCTCGCGCTCACGCTCTACGGCGACCTCGACCTCTCCGTGCTCGACGAGCTGCCGCCCGGCCGCGCCGTTATCACCACGCGCATTGTAAAGAACACGGGCGAAGGGCGGCAGGAAGCGTACGAAAAGATCCGCGCAGAGCTCGCGCTTGGACGACAGGCATATGTCATTTGCCCTCGCATCGAAGAGCCCGACCCCGAGAAGGCGAATGCGCTGCAGGCAAAATCAGCGAAGGCCGAGGCGAAGCGGCTCGCCGCCGATGTGTTCCCGAAGCATCGCATCGGGCTTCTGCACGGCGCTATGAAACCCGCCGAAAAAGATGAGGCGATGGCGCGTTTTGCGGATCACGAGCTGGATATACTGGTCGCAACGTCCGTCGTCGAGGTCGGTGTGAACGTGCCCAACGCGACCGTCATTCTCATCGAGGGCGCCGAGCGATTCGGCCTCGCCCAGCTCCATCAGCTGCGCGGACGCGTCATGCGCTCGTCGCACCCGCCGTACTGCTTTCTCCTGCCCGAAACAAATGGAAGCGCGTCACTCGCGCGGCTGCGCGCGCTGGAGAAATCGACCGATGGCTTCGTGCTTGCGGAGAAGGATCTCGAGACGCGCGGCGCCGGGGACCTTCTCGGCCGGCGCCAATGGGGCATGACGGACCTCGGCATGGAAGCGCTGCAAAACATCAAGCTCATACGCGCGGCGCGCGAGGAAGCATCAGCGCTTATCGAACGCGACCCTGCCCTTTCGGCGCATGCGGCACTCAGGCGCCGCCTCGAGGAAGCGGGGCAATTCCACGCGGAGTAGCCGGTCTACTCGGAGATAACGAGCGCTGCAGTATCGACAAGCGAGAGGTTCGTGCCGCGCTTGAGGGTGATGGTGTACGAGCCCGTGTCGGTATACGTATGCGTAAACTGCTTGGTCACGCTGCTTCCTTCGCAGGTCCCCTGCGCCTGCGTCTCTTTCGATGAACCGTCTCCCCAGTCGAGCTCGTAACCGGTGCACGAGGTGGATAGGTCAAACTCGACACGTACTTGTTTCGGGTCTCCGCCTGATCCCGGCGTCACGGAAAATTGCGCCATATCCGTCTCGGAGGTGCCTGACACGGAGATGGAGCGCGTCGCTATCTCCGTGCCGCCGCGATACAGGCGCGCGATGAAGTTGCCTCCGCCGTATAAGTGCGTGACGCTGTAGGAATGCGCAGCGCACCCCTGCACCGGCACGACGACGCTCTGATTGTCGCCGAAGTCGATTTTGTATTCCGGAGGGTTGCATTCGCCCGCCGCGTTCACGAACCCCGAGAACACGACCGCGAGCGGGCTCGAGCCGGCCGTGGGCGTCGCGTTCAGCATATCGGCATCGGGTTGCTGCGCGGAGCCCGTCACCGTTACCGTGGCCGAGGTTTGGTGGCTTCCCGCACGCAACGTGACGGTGTAGGTGCCGGGTTTTGTGTATTGGTGCGTCACGACCTGCGTGCGCTCATTGCAATTACCCTGAGGAACCTGTATCTGGGCGGGTGACGTCGTGTCTCCAAAATCAAGCTGATACGCGGGCGCATTGCAGGATCTCGGCGTGTTGACCGTCGCCTCTATGGTTACGGTCAGGGGAGCGGGACCCGTTATCGGCGTCACCTTGATGAATCCCCCGACGCTGCCCGTGCCTCCGGCGACAGTGCCTGGCGGGCATTGGATCGCCAAGACCGCGGCCGTGCGCGGCCCCACAACACCCCAGCCGGTCGAGGCGGGCGTACCCGAGGAGACGACGAAGTGCTTTGCTTGCCAGCGTTTGACCGCGGCCTCGGTCAGTGCGCCGTAGTAGCCGGTTACCAGCGCCTCCGGATAAATAGCAGGGTCTAGCGCGAGGTAGCGCTGCAGGCGGCTCACATCGTCGCCGGTCGAGCCAAATTGGAGCGAGCGGCTTATCTGCGGGCACGCAACAGCACCACTCGTCCCTTGCGCAGTTCCGGTCGCCCCCGTGGTCGTACTCGTTCCAGTCGTTTGTGCGGGCGCTCCGGTCGTGGCGGCAAGCTGCTGCTGCAGCGCCTCTATTTGCGCAAGGAGTGCCGTAACCTGCGCTCGGAGCTCGTCGATGGTAAGAGCACCGGCAAAAATGGGAGAAGCGGCAAGTAGAGCAACAGCCGCGATGCCTGCCATTCGTCTCATGACCCCTGCATTGTCGCATGCAGCCGCCGCGGCGCAACCTGCGGCTGTGGAATGCTCCCTCGTTTGCTACCTCGCCGTGGTGCGCCCGAGAAGCGCCATCAAGAGGGCGGCGGCGGCGGCTTCCCGCCCCTTATTCTCCTTGCCGCGCGAGCGCGCCTTCGCCTGCGCAAGGGAATTCGGCGTGATGATGCCGAACCCTATAGGAACCCCCGTGTCGAGCATGAGGCGTATCAGCGCCTGAGACACTGCGGATGAGATGTACTCGTCGTGCTTCGTTTCTCCTTTGATGACGCAGCCGAGTGCGACTATTGCATCAAGCTTCTTCCTGCCTTTGAGGAGATTCCGGCACGCAAGCGGTATTTCAAAGCTGCCCGGTACGCGCACGATAGCTATACTGCGCTCCGCCACCTTCCACGCGCGGAGCGTATCAAGCGCGCCCTCGAGGAGCCCGCCCGTGATGTCGTGATTGAATTCGGACACGACCACTCCTACCGAGAGGCCGGAGGCGTCGCCCGTCTTCTTTTTGCGTGCGTACTCTTTGCGCTGCATAGGCGCACCGTATCACGAGCGGCGCCGCGCCGCCACGTACCGCGCAATGACGTCCACCTCGACGTTTACCATGTCGTCGGGTCGAAGCGTACCGAGATTCGTCTTCGAAAGCGTGTAGGGAATGAGCGCGACCGTGCATACGCTCCTGTCGCATTTCACAACGGTCAACGCGACGCCGTTGAACGTGACAGAGCCGCGCGGCACTATGAGGCGCGAGAGCTCCGCCGGTACGCGGACAGCGAGCTCTTTGGCGGCCGTGCGCAGCGGCACTTTCGATACCGGGCAGCGCGCGTCAACGTGGCCGAGGACAAAATGCCCGTCCAGGCGCCCCCCGACCTTGAGCGGCCGCTCGAGATTTACCGTCGTCCCCTTCTTGAAAAAGCCGGCGGTCGTTTTCTTTAGTGTCTCGTGCATGAACTCGACTTCGAAAAACGAGCCGCCGGCCGCTTCGACCGTCGAACAAATGCCATCTATCGAGATGCTCTGTCCCGGCTCGAGCGTCCAACCGGCGGGCTTCGCGATATGCACCGCCCGATTATTGCCGCGCTTTTCAGACATCAACACTTTCGACTGCGCTTCGATAATTCCCGTGAACATGATCGAATCCTTACCGTGTCGCGGCCGGCGCCAAGGCGCGCACCCGCTCCACATCCGCTGTTATCGCCGCTCGCAGTTCGTCGTCGTTCGCAAAACTTTTCGCGTCGCGCAACTTCTCCCCGAGCTCTATCGTCATCTCCTGCCCGTACAATTCGCCCCAGAAATCAAGAAGGTACGCTTCCAGAATGCCGCGGTTCTGGTCGGCAAAGATGGCCGCGTCGTAGCGCTTGCCCTTCACCTCGACGCGTCCGGCGTACACGCCCGAGAGGACGCTCTCGCCGAGGGGTATATTCGCGGTGGGAAAACCCAGGCTTCCGGCCCGCCCCTCGCCTCTCTGCGCCACCCCCGAAAACACCTTCATGAGGTAACAATACAGCTTTTCCGCGCGGTTACAAAACACTACAATTCTCGACTCTTTTTTGTGCGCCCGGAGGGACTCGAACCCCCAGCCAATCGCATATAAGGCGACCGCTCTACCATTGAGCTACGGGCGCAGCCCCTAAACCTTAGTGCAGATGAGGAAGTTTTACAATGCCACTTTGCCTAATATATTTTATGCCCTCCAGCACATAGTCATTCAGTGCTCGATTGCCGTAGGATATGTTACAGGTACCGTGTCCGTGTCCTCCTTTTTGATATGTGATATCGGAACGATTTGATTATTTTATGTAAGAGCGTCGGAAACTAGTTACCGGTAAGCCGAGTTGTTTAGACCAATATTGGAGTTCCTGCTGCTCGTCCATATCCTTGTACAAATGTAAGCGTGCACGGATTTTTTGTTTTGGGACGCCAAGGAAGAGAAGCCAGCTGACAAAGAAGCGCAGCATTACAGGGTCCGTGTTGGCGAGCGCAGTCGACGTGTCGTAGCATTTCGTACCCTCTGCCCAGTACAAAAATAGGCCCGAAATAAAGAGTTCTCGTTCGGAAAAGTTCCCTATGTCCTCACGCGCACGATTATATGCAGCACTCAACGTGCGCACACGCCTGTTTCTACACGTTTCTCTATAGCGCTCTACCCTTTGCGAATTCTTGTCACTAAGCCGCTTTACCTGGTCACCCGAGAGGGGGGTAATCGTGCAACCACCCGCTGAGTGTACTTTTTGCAATGCCTAATATTTCTTTTATTTCATTGTAACTTTTCCCCTGCTTTCGCAACAAAACTGCCTTTTGATGATCAGCCCGTCTTGCCATACTGAATACAATTATAGCACTTAGTATGCCACGGTTCGTGTCACGTTTTAGTTATTTATCAACATGCTTATTACCCTTACTCTCATGAACAAACCGCTCCTATCCTCGCAACTGCGGGCTTACCCTTTCATCGCCCGGGCGACCGCAGGGACGATGCGCTTGTCGAACATGTCGGGGAGTATTTTCTCCGCCGTGGGGCGCTTTACGAGTGCGGCGAGATTTTTCGCAACGCACACTTTCATCGCCTGCGTGATCCGGCGAACGCGGTGGTCGAGCGCGCCGCGAAATACGCCGGGGAACGCAAGTGAGTTGTTGAGCTGGTTCGGATAATCCGAGCGGCCCGTCGCGATGACGGCCGCGCCGCCGCGGCGCGCTTCTTCCGGCATTATTTCCGGCACGGGATTCGCAAGCGCGAAGACGATGGCACCCTCCGCCATGCGGCGAATGTCCGCAGCCCTGAGAAGCCCCGGACCGGAGACCCCAATCACCACGTCGGCTCCTTCAAGCGCCTCGCGCAATCCGCCCGAGAGCCCGGAAGGATTCGTGAATCGCGCAAGCTCTTTCTTGTGAGGCGAGAGGTCTTTTCTCTTTCGGCCGATGATACCCTTCCGATCGAGCACGATGATATCGCGCGCGCCGGCGGCGCGGAGCATATGCGCCGTCGCCGCTCCCGCTGCGCCTGCGCCGGCAATGACGATACGAATGCGCGCGAGCGTTTTGCCGACCACCTTGAGCGCATTCACCAGTCCCGCGAGAACGACAATGGCGGTGCCATGCTGGTCGTCGTGCATGACGGGGATATCGAGCCGTTCGATAAGTTTCCGCTCGATGTCGAAACATTTCGGCGCCGCGATATCCTCGAGATTAATGCCGCCAAAGGCGGGCGCGATGCGCACGACCGTCTCCACTATTTCGTCTGCGTCCTGCGTGGAGAGCACGAGCGGAACCGCATCCACGCCCGCGAACGCTTTAAAGAGCGTCGTCTTGCCTTCCATGACGGGAAGCGCGGCGTACGGCCCGACATTTCCCAGACCCAAAACCGCGGAGCCGTCGGATACGACGGCGATGGTGCGGCCTTTCATCGTGTAGTTCCGCGCCTCGTGCGGCTTTTTCGCCAGATAGGAAGAAACGGCGGCTATGCCCGGCGTGTATGCAAGCGAGAGCTCTTTTCTGTTGCGCACCACGACGGCGGGAGCGCTCCGAAACTGCCCTCGCGTTTTTCGATGCATGTCCAATGATTTCTTTCCGTGTTCACTGCGCATAGTATGGACGCCGCTCTAGATGGCGGGCGGTCGCAGGATGTCCGACTCGCCGCCCAATATCGTCTTAAGTATGGCCATTCGCACCGTCACGCCGTACCCAACTTGCTTAAAGTACACCGCGTGCGGCGAATCGTCCACATCTTCTGCGATTTCGCCTACGCGCGGGAGCGGGTGGATGATGATGGCCCCCTCTTTCATTGAATCCGCCAGCGCGCGGTCTATCACATACACGTCCTTGAGGCGCTCATATTCTTCGGGGGATGCGAACCGCTCCTTTTGGATGCGCGTCTGGTACACGACATCGGCCTCGCGCATTACGCCGTCGAGGCGCTCAACCTCGCTGTACGGGACCTCATGCTCCGCAAGGTACTCCTTGATATCGTCGCGCATTCTAAGCTCCGGCGGGGAGACGAATGTCATGCGCACGTCGTACTTGCCGAGGAGGTAGCAAATGGAGCGCGCGGCGCGCCCGTGCTTGAGATCCCCGACAATGGCGACATGGATGCCGTCTATGCGGCCGACCTCCCGCTCGATGGTATACAGATCATACAGCGCCTGCGTCGGATGCTGGCCCGCACCATCGCCGCCGTTGATGATGGGAACTTTCGACACCGTGGCGGCGCGAGCGGCCGAGCCGATCTCGGGATGGCGGAGGACGATGGCATCCGCGTACTGGCCGATAATGCGTATGGTGTCTTCGAGCGTCTCGCCTTTTACGTCCGAGGACGTTTCCCGCGCGCTCTCAACGGAGATGACGTTGCCTCCCAGGCGCATCATCGCGGACTCGAAACTAAGCCTTGTCCGCGTCGACGGTTCGTAAAAGAGGGTCGCGAGGATTTTTCCCTCGAGCGAGCGTTCGCGCGCGCCCTCCAAAGAGGAGGAGAGCTTGAATAGCTCCGTGAGCGATTCCTTCGTGAACTGCTGCGTCTCTATGAAATGCTGCATTAGCGCCCAGTATACACTCTGCGCGAGACGCTAGCGCTTGCCGCGGATGAACACTGCCTCCACCGCGCCGGGCATTATGCGGCCCTCGAGCGCCGACCAGCCCACTTTCGTCTTGAGCATGTCGCGCGTTATGCGGGTCTTTTTCTTCACATTCAACACCGTGAGCGAACCCATAAAACCCTTTTTCACCTCTCCGAACCCTTTGCCGAAATTAGTGCGCGGGAACTGCCGCTTCAGGTGCGCGTTGACGAACCGCCCCGGGTTGAACGCGGCGGCACGCGCAACCTCCTGCGGCGTAAAGCCGTGCTCGTTGATGAGCCAGGCGCACACGAGTCCGTAGGTGTCGAGCCATGGCGCGCCGCTTTGGTTGTTCTCGCAACATGTCTCGAGAAAAAGCGCCTCGTCCTTCGCTCGCACCGCCTCCGCAAGCTCCTTGTTGCCCATAGCATGTACCCTCATGCCCTTCAGAGCGCGGGCGTGCTCCGGCTGCCGGAACTTCGCGAAGGCCGAGTGCTTCTCCTCCACGGTGTGGGGCGCGTGATCCGTTGCCAAGAACTGGATAAAACCCTCCTTGAGAGCGCGTATCAGCGCACGGCGGTGCTCGGGCGATTGCACCGCGGGATTCATCTGTATTTTGAGCCAGAGCGAAGGGTCCTGGTCGGTCATCGAGGTATCGAACAAAAGGTGCAGGGGCGAAACCTCGAGAACGATATCGCAGCCGCGCGCGCGGTATTCGGCTATCATCTCGAAACTCTCCCCGCCCGTCGACCAGTGGCACAGCTTCGCGCGTATGCCGTGTTTCTCGATAAGCGGCAGAAGCAGGCGCAGTCCCTCGTTGACGCACTCGGCCGGCCGCCTCTCGGTGTGCGTCTTCCCATGGGCGTGCGCCTGCACTATCGGCTCGTACTCAACATGGAAAGAAATATTGTGACCCTTGTAGCGCGAGAGTATTTCATCCAGCTCGCCCGCGTACGTCACCGTGAGTGTGCCGACGGACTTTCCGAAATAGAGTTTGTACATGTGCTCGCCGGGCTTTCCGAGCGGCTTCGTCTTCGCATCGATGCCGACGTAGTTCAATATCGACACGGCATGCCTCAGCGTGCCGACGCGCGAACGGTGCCACGCAAACTGGCTTTTGCCGACAACAGGGTTCGGCGTATTCGGCATCGCGCACACATGCACGACGCCGCCCCCAAGCGCGGCGTTTGCAGCAGTCGCATATTCCTCTTTATAGTTTTGCTTGCCCGTGTCGTCCTCGCGCGCATGGATGTGTACGTCGCCGAAGCCGGCAAATATGAGGCACTCGTCGCCATACACATGCGCCGCCGGCCTTCCGCCGCGTTTGGCGGCCTGCGCCACGCTGCTGATGAGCCCTGTTTTCTCGTCAATATCGATCCGCCCGCGGAACGGCTTTGCATCGTGCGTCGCAATGCGTCCTTCTATTGTTATATTCGCCATAGCTATCGGTTCATCGTTTAGCCCGCCTGCGGGAAATTCGCGAGTATGAACGCCCGCGTCTCCTCGTACGCGAACGGATACCCTCGTACCTCGGCCCGGATGTTCCGCACGGCGTGCGGATCCCACTCCGTGCGGATGCGCTGAATGAATCGATCGGCGGCTGCCACGTCAACATGCTCGAGCGCTTTCCCTCTCGCATCCGGCGACCGGAACGGAAACCTCCGGATGTCCCCCAGGATGATGGGCAACTCGGCAAGCGTAACGCCCGGAGCCTCGATGGTGTGTTTGAACAGAGATTCAGCTTGCCAGTCCAGCACAAGGTACATGGCCTGCTTTTCGGCTGAGCCGATCGACTCGTCACGTGAGATCTTTGCATGTGCGGTGCGCAGTCCCTCAAGCGAGGCATCCTGCAGCGGCTTGCGCGCCAGCGCAAAAAGTATCTCTCTTCTTTTCTCCCCGCCGCGAAAGGGGAACCGCGCAATGTATGCCGCAAGCTGCAGCGTTGCCGGCAGATCGCGCCGAGTCATTCGTACGGTCTCCCACAAGATATTCGCTGCACGCTCATCTATCATTTCCAAGACGCGCCGCTTTCTATCCGAGTCGCTGAAGCGGTGCACCGCATTCGCAAGATCGCGCAGTTCCGCAAGCTCCGCTTTGCCCGCGCGCCGCGCGAGCGCAATTTCCTCTTGTTGCGAGAGCTCGCTGCGTTTGCCGCTCTCCGCTTCGCTACTTCTCTTTGGCGCCTCTTCTTCTCCGCCCGCGAGGTACCGCTCGTAGGCCTCGAGCAGTTTAGCGGGCGACGAAGGCAGCGCCACGCGTTTCTCCGGCAGCGGCTTGCCCGAGTCGGAAATGCCGACGAACCACACGCCTTCGCCTGCGCTGAAACCGAATCTGTCCGGCCACTTGGAAAAGTCTCCCTTGTACCGCAGAAGCTGCGTCAGGGCAGATGCCACCGTGTGCCCCTTCTCTCCGTAGCCGGGCGGCAGGCGATCCGGCGCACATCGCTTGAGCAATTCTTTTACGCGCCTTCCGTTCAACTCGCCTGACCGCTCTTGATGAGAAAAATGCTCGTGCATAGTCGCATTGTGCAGGAGCAGGCGCTCTAGGCAAGCGGGCAGCGCGCCGCGCACGCGCCTACACTATGGGAGCGTGCTCAATGTCTTGTTTTTTCTTGGGGACGATGCCGTGTGCGATGAGTATTTTCTCGAATTCGTCGCGCTCTATGGTCTCCACTTCGATGAGCAGCTTCGCGATAGCGTCGAGTGCGGGACGGTGCGTCGTGATGACCTCTTCCGCGCGCTTATACGCATCGGTGACAATACGCTTCACTTCTTCGTCTATTCTTGAAGCCGTCTCCTGGGACTGCTCGTTGCCTTCGATGCCGCTCCCGAAGAGCGCTTTGGCGGCACTCGCCGCGTATGCCATGGGCCCCACTTTCTCGGACATGCCGTAGCGCGTGACCATGTCGCGCGCGAGCGCCGTGAGGACCTGCAGGTCGTTCGATGCGCCCGTAGTTACATCGTCGAAAATCAGCTTCTCCGCGATGTAGCCGCCAAGGGAGACCGCGATATCATCCTCGAATTCGCGCCTCGACTGCATGCGCCTATCCTCAAGCGGAAGCTTCAGCGTGTAGCCCGCCGCGCGCCCGCGGCTGATGATGGACACCTTGTGCACCGGGTCGGCATACGGCAGGACGGACGCGACGATTGCGTGCCCCGCTTCGTGATAAGCGGTTATCTCCTTCTCCTTCTTATTCAACACGTGTGAGCGGCGTTCGGGCCCGAGCATCACCTTCTCTATCGAGCGCAGAAGGTCGTACTGCGTTATCTCTTTTCTGTTTTCGCGTGCCGCGAGGATCGCCGCTTCGTTCATGAGGTTGGCGAGGTCGGCGCCGGAGAAGCCCGGCGTGCGTTCGGCGATAACCTCCAGGTTCACGTCCGGCCCCATGGGCTTTTGCTTCACGTGCGTCTTCAATATGTCCTCGCGGTCCTTCCTGTCGGGCAAGTCGATGACGACACGCCTGTCGAATCGTCCCGGGCGCAGAAGCGCGGGGTCCAATACGTCCGGCCTGTTCGTCGCCGCCATGACGATGACTTTCTCATTGGGCTCGAACCCGTCCATCTCGACGAGTATCTGATTCAGCGTCTGTTCACGCTCGTCGTTGCCGCCGCCGACGCCGGAGCCGCGCACGCGCCCGACGGCGTCTATCTCGTCCATGAACACGATGGCGGGCGCGGCCTTCTTCGCGGTCGAAAAGAGATCTCGAACGCGTGATGCCCCCACACCCACGAACATCTCGACGAATTCCGAGCCGGAGATGGAAAAGAACGGCACGCCCGCCTCGCCGGCGACAGCGCGCGCAAGGAGCGTTTTGCCGGTGCCGGGCGGGCCCATGAGGAGCACTCCCTTGGGGATGCGCGCTCCTATCTGTATGAATTTCTTCGGGTTCTTGAGGAAGTCAACTATCTCCGTCAGCTCCTCTTTCGCCTCTTTCGCGCCCGCCACGTCTTTGAACGTCACGCGCTGCACCTCGTCTTCCGGCGAGACCAAGCGCGCCATCGAGCGGCCGAAGGTAAAGGCCTGCATGCCTGCGCCGCGCATCTGCCGCGTGAGGAACCAGATGATGCCCACGAGAAGAAGGATGGGTATAAGAAGCGGCGCGAGCGTAAGGAACCAGAAGCGCGCGCCTCCTTCGTCCTGCACCTCAATGCGTACGCTTGCTATCTGCTCGGGCGTGAGCCCGTAATTAGCGAGGGTCTGCGTGAGCGAGGCCTCGTTCTCCTTGCGCGACGTCTTGACCGTTTCGTCGTGGTACAGAGCTTCGATGTTGTTGCCCTCTACCGTGATGGTGTCGACGTGCCCGAGTACTATGTCAGCCGCGATCTGCGAAAGCGGCACCTCCTCGTCCTCGCCCTCCACGTATTGCCGCACAAAAGAGTACCCGGCGGAAAGTACGAGGAAAATGGCAAAGGCGATCGCCAGCTGCATCCATATGGAAGGGCCTTCCTGCCCCTGCGGGCCCCTGCCTTTCCTGCCGTTCCGCTTCGGGGGCTTCGAGTGTATGGGGGGTATTTCTGCCATCGGGGCATTATACAGAATTAGAGGCCTGGGACTAGGTTCTAGGGGGCGCGGTAGTCGCGGTATATAGTTATGAAATGGCGCTGCTGGATAACAAGCGCGGGTTGTTTGACTTCGATATTCTTGAGGAAATCGAGGCGGGTTTGGAATTGCGTGGATTTGAAGTGAAATCGCTTCGCGCAGGACAGGGCTCTTTGCGCGGCGCTCGGGTAGTGGCGCGAGGCGGCGAGGCCTACTTGGTGGGCGCGACCATCCCGCCGTGGCAACAAGCCAATGCGCCGAAGGAGTACGACCCCGAGCGAGCTCGCCGTCTCCTCCTTGCAAAGAAGGAAATAGCGCGCATCGCGGCTGCGGAGAGCGAAAAGGGCTTGACAATAGTGCCAATTAGGGTGTATAATAAAAAGAGGAACCTGAAGCTTTCTATCGGCATCGCGCGTGGAAGAAAGAAGCACGACAAACGTCATGTTATAAAAGAGCGCGAAGAGACCCGCCGGATACGCAGGACTTTGAAAACCGAATAACGCCAGTCAATCGCCTAGAGAGCGATTCAATTTTTTTGATACCTGCGCGCGAAGCGCGCTCTAGGGGGGGTGACTGGCTTCGACAGGGAATACGACGCGCATATGTGCGTGGCAGAGTTGGAACACCTCTTAAAACTGCTCCAAACAAATAAGTGCGAACAAAGTAGCACGTGCAATTCTTTCACCTATCCAGATGAAGGACTTGCAGCCCGCTTACGCAATAGCCTAAGCGGCCGCCTTCCGACCTCAGCGCTTGAATAGGGTCGGATAGGCGTCACCATCTTCAAGCACTGGCACGTACCGTCCGATGCGTGCCTAAGATAAGGACTAGGGCTTGCCGCGATTCTGTACATCTCTTACGCGGCTCGTCCGAAACAAACAAGATGTGCTACGCCATGTAGAATCCTATGCGTGTAATTCTTTGGACGGGAGTTCGATTCTCCCCACCTCCACCATTTGCACACACGCCGCCCCGAGGGGCGGCGTGTGTGTTCTTGCCTTCGCAACGAGATTAAAACAGTATCCAAAAGAGGAACGTGAAGGCGAAGAGAATGGAGATGAGGACAAGCACTTTCAGCGGCGCGACGCCGACGCGGCGCAGGAAAGAGCCCCGATCGGCCGTTTTGCGGAGCATTTCTGCGGTGGTCGTGAGTAGCTAATCGGTACCAGCCGCAGAGAGCGCGAGTATGTTCGCGCCGATGTTATAAGCGGACCAAAACCCGAACAGAAGCAGCGCGAGAAAAACTATGCCGTATGCCGCCGCATCAGAGAATGAGACCGCGAGATCCACCAGTCGTATGAGGACCCATATGTTCACAACGAGGAAAATCCCGATGGCGGCTCGCGCCACGCCGTCGAGCGCAACGCGATGCGAGACGGTCCCGGGCTTTGACACTATCCAGCGAAATACGAAAATAACCAATGCGAGCACGATGAGCGTCATGAAAATAGGAATTGCGGCGTTCGACAGAGCGAGAAAATTCGAGAGCGCATTCATTGTCGGATCGGAAGGCACGGGCTGGGATACCAGCGCATACACGGCATCGTAGGCGCTTAAGTCCCCTTCTCGCACGAGCGGCTCACGCAGTTCAGGCATAATGCGAACCATTGTAACCAACAAGCGCGCATTCGCGCGCAGAGATTGCTTTTTATGGGGATAACGTGCACTCTACCGTGCGCGCGGCAATGAAACTTTTTGCGGACCTGCCGCATACGGCGCTACTTGGTATTCTTGGAAATAGAATGTGACCGTATCCGCGTCGACAGTGAACGTGCCGTAGTTGAGCGGAGTCGGCGCTGCGCCCTCCGGAAAGAACGATTCTCCCAACGTACCCGCAAGCTCAGCGCGCGAGACATCGGCAACTTCGCTCAAGCTCATGCCCGTCAAGGCGAGTGCATCGCTTAACGTTAGCTCTCTTCCTGCAGGCATCTCAAAATTGAGGCCGACAAGTTCCGCCCCGGGATGCGCGCCGCCCATGTAGCGGGATATGTAGAGAAGGATGCTTGCAAAATCCGGCCCCGCATACACGGCGTCGAACGTGGCGAGGTATTCAAAGCGCGGCATCTCCGGCACATCGTCTATCTCGGCGACACCGTCGCGGAACTCATTGACCGAGCGCTCGACGCGCTCACGGATAACGGAGTCCACGGCCTCAATGCCGAACTGCGGGTAGCGCACTTCTATGTGGTAACGCTCCCCTGAATCAAAGATTGTGGCGATGCGCATGGACACGCCCTCGTCTGCCGACACCTCCTCCTCTCCGGCGCCGCCCGCCTCCGCCTCCTCCCGGCTCTGTTCCAGGTAGTACGTCGCGCCCCATACGCCTATACCAAGGCCGAGTAGAAGCACGAGGAGATACATCGCCGCAGCACGCATGCCCACTACTATAGCAAATCGGGTCAGAATGTTAGGCGGCATACATTTGCCGCCCGCCTCTTCCCCTCCCCCAGAATTATCTAGGGTTTACGAAACCCTATATTATTCCGGGTGCTGAGTGAGAAGCCACGGTACGTGTTCCCCAATAGAAGCTTTTTTGCGCTATATTCCGTGATGCGTACGCGAGCCATGTCATCCCAATATACTTTTCATAAAAAGCGGCACAAGAAATCTCTACCCACAGCAGCACAACGCCCCCACGCCTAAGCATGTATACTTTCGTCATGAGTCGCCTCTCTGCCTCGCACAGTGCATTTGTGTGTATCGCCCTAGGCGGATATGTCTTACTTTTTCTCCCTATGCTGGTTGACGCATCGTGCACAGTGCCAGGTACGCGGCCCGCGACGGCAGAGGATGGAGCGGTCAAATTGGGATATATCACAGTAGGCACGTGCATTGACCCTAATGACCAAAACATTGGTACATCAGCAGCCCAAAAAGTAGAGTATTTGAGGACGAAACTCACAGGAGCTGCAGCAGCACGCGGCTCTATCAGCGTTACAAGAATGAATCCGACATTCGCTTGCCGTTTGGCTGACTTTCTTAAAGCTAGCGAATTGGCTGGCTACGATCTCAAGATTTTCTCAGGGTGGAGAGATGTAAACGCTCAGAATGCAGCCGTTAAAACGGCACGACCAGGGTACGCGTGCAGGGGCGGTGCGAGCTGCCCACACCCCCAAGGAAGAGCAGCTGACCTTTTGTTCAACGGATCCCAATCAAAAACTGATGGACAATGTCAGGCAAACCCGGCTTGTAGGTGGGCACACGCAAATGCAGGTCGGTTTCAACTTTCCTTTCCACTGAAGACGCATCCGCTTGAGCCCTGGCACATAGAACCAGTCGAGCGTTCAGGCGTTCCAACCAGCGGCCCGTGCAGTACAGGCACTATATTTGCAGGTGACACGCCGCAACCACAATCTCAAAATTCCATCCTCTCACCAATCGCTGATGCACTGCGGAGTATGTTCGGACAACAGCCGCCATCTAGCCAAGGCGGCGAATCGCAACCTCAGTTGCCACCTCAACCACAGCTGTCGCCCCAGCCGCTTGGGCAACAACAATCGCCCTCTGGCGCTTTTCAGCCGCAATCCACCCCACAAGCGTCTCCCGTGGACGTCGGAAGAGGACAGCAGGTAGGCACCCCGACAGGGGGCTCGAGCGGCAGCTCGGGCAGAGTGCAGGAGCAGCCGCTTTCAGTCGCCGACAAATTGCTGTCGCTCGCGCTCGACGAAGAAGGTTATTTGAAGCCGGTCGAAGTCGCAACGACGGTCCCCATTTCCATCGACGGCTCCGACGTTGCCGGAGTAAGCGGCGGCTCTCCTCAGCAGACGGCGAGTACATCGCCTTCTCAAGGTAGCGGTGTCGCGCTATCGCCATCCGCGCCTCAGACGTTTCTTTCTGCGGACGTAGCCGTGCACTCGAGTGGGCCGTTCGCCGATGCCTCCCCTTCCGCACTGCAGGCAGCTCTTGCCGAGATGCGAGAGGCACTCATCGCCGTACTGGCATACCTCCAACCGTTTGGAAGACCGAATTCTGAATACCACGAACACGACTAGCAGCGGTGCTAAAATTATTTCGGCATTCATGGTATAGTGCCGTTCACAGATGGGATTCACTAAGTACACCACCCAGAAAGATAAGGAGCGCGTGCGCATGAACGAGGGCATTCGGGTGCCCGAGGTGCGCGTCATTGGCCCCGAAGGAGAGAACTTCGGCGTGCTTCCTACGAAGGAAGCTATCGCAAAAGCGCGCGAAATGGGGTACGACCTCATCGAGGTTTCCGCGCAAGCGCGGCCGCCCGTGACGCGCATTACGGATTACGGCAAGTACAAGTACGAGCAGAAGAAAAAGGACAAGGAGGTGAAGTCGAAAGCGCGCGTGACCGAGACAAAAGAGACGCAGGTGAAAATAGGGACCTCGCAGCGCGACATGGAAATAAAAGCGCAGAAGAGCGCGGCATGGCTTCGCGAAGGCCACCGCGTGAAAGTAGACCTATTCCTGTGGGGACGATACAAGTACATGGAGTTTCCCTTCCTCAAGGAGCGTCTTGAGCGCTTTCTCACCATCATTCCAGAGCCGTTCAAGATTGCCGACGACATTAAGAAGGGCCCGAAAGGCCTTACCGTCACCCTTGAGCGCGACCCTTCGAAAAAGGCAGAGAAACCGGCTGCTCCGCCCCCCGCTGAGAGTGCGGCGGCGGCGGAAACTCCAACCGCAGAAGCGGCTTGAATAATCCGAGAATACGCGGTACTATGCGCCCGCGGAAGCTTGGGCTTCCCTTTTTCTATGAAATCCAACAAGTCCTACAATAAGAGGCTGCGCGTTACCCGCCGCGGGAAGATTATTTCTCGCGTACCCGGACACAACCACTTCAACGCGAAAGACTCGGGCACGAAGCGCCAGCAGAAACGCCGCCCGAATGAGGTCGGGCTCTCAAACCTTGAACGCTCGCGCTACCTTCCCAATTAACGCATATGGCACGAGTTAAAAGAGGCACCACGTCACTGAAGCGCCGCCGCAATGTCCTTAAGCAGGTAAAGGGCTACCGCTTCGGCCGCTCCAAGAAGGAGCGCATGGCGCGCGAGGCCATATTCCACGCAGGCACGCATGCCTTCCGCCACCGCCGCACCAAGAAACGCGACTACCGCCAACTCTGGACGCTCCGCATCAACGCGGCGCTTCGCGCGGGCGGCTTTCCCCCGTACAGCAAGTTCATCGCCGCGCTTAAGAAGAAGGAGGTGCAGCTTGACCGCAAGTCTCTCGCAGCCCTCGCCAAGGACCACCCCGAGGTGTTTGCCCGTCTCGCGAAAGATATCTCGTAACGCACAAAAAGGGCCTCCGCGTGAGGCCCTTTAATTTCGCGCTGTTCACTCATTGTACGTACAAACCCTATGACTCGTACGTTGTCGTGGTATCGGCGGAGCCTGAATTTCCGACCCTAAGGACCATACTTCGGAGCGCACGTCTCCGAGAAAACGCCTCTTGACCGCGAATATCAGGCTCCATGATGCCATCGCATCCGGGCTCCCTGCATGAGCGGTGGTTCCGCCTGCAGGCAACCGTGCGATACCAATGCCCCGGGTGAACTCTCCGGGTATGAGCAGGATTCCTGCTGCAAACAATGTTCATGGCACTCTTCCTTATATATTACGCCCCTGCGTTTTAGTATACCGCAAAAATGTACTTCGCCGCGCAGGTCGTACTCGAGACAGAGAGCACGCACGCTGTGAAGCACCCTTATAGGATGACGTCCCCCTTCGTCCCACCGATGCCGTCCCCGCTCTTGTACACGAGGTGCATCTCCGTCTTGTCTTTCATCACAAGCTCAACGAGGCGCTCCACCAGCGCCTTCGGATCAGAATCGAACACGATCTTCGGATTGGGCCGATTCGCCGCTTGAATGAGATGCCGTAAAACCTCGTCCGTCTGCCAATCCCCTTCCAAGACACCTATCGGGCGCCGATCTTCAAACGCGACGGTAAACTCGTTGATGGTGCCCACGCGGCCGCACCCTATCACTATCGCGTCAGAAGAGCGCACGAAGAGGAGGTCGCGCCCCGCATAGCCAAACCCCGTATATATGATGACATCCATGTAGTCGAGCGGGAGCTGGTACGTTTCGACATGCTCGCGCTCGTTCGCCGCCGGAGAGAAACCGACGGAGAATCCGCATTCGTCTTTCGCGCCCATGGCCGCATACAGCGGGAAGCCCGTCGTGGCACCCGTCGTAATGATGGCCCCCTGTTTTGCTATCTCTCGCCCGATTTCTTTCGCCTTCTCGAACGCGTCAAGCCCGCAGTGCCCGACCTCGGCGGCACCGGAAACGGCCAGCTTCACGACGCCGTATCCATAAGGCAGCCGGCAAAAGTTGCGCGGCACCGCAACGTGATTCGGATGCAGGACACGCTTTCGTCCGACTGGCGTAGACATTGCACTACATTGTATCACCACTCTATCGTGTATGAGGCGCCGCGCTCGGGGACAACGGTCTCCAGGTCTAGGAAATCCCGTATGCGTTGCGCGAGGAAGGCAGATGAGCGCGTTTCGCCGAGCGCGACAAAAACGTTTTTCAGCGTCGGCGCGGCCTGCTCCGCGAATGCGAGCAGCGCATCGCGGTCCTTATGGCCCGAGTAGCCCGTCACCTCGCCGATATGGGCGCGAACTTTCACGCGTACGCCGTCTATGCTCACTTCTTTCGCCCCGTCGCGTATACGCCGCCCCAACGAGCCCGGTGACTGGTATCCGACGAATAGCACGGCCGCATTCTTGTCGCTGAGGTAGCGCCGCTCATGCTCGCGAATGCGACCGCCATGCGACATGCCGCTGCCGGCAATAATAATTTTTGGGTCTGGCGCGCGGTGTATGCCCTCCGACTGCTCGGCTTTCGGCGTGAGTGAGAGGCCGCTGAAGTCGAACGGGTCGTCCCCGGCGGCGATGCGCGCCTGTACTTCATCATTCAGGTATGCGGCGAAACGCCGATACACGTCCGTAACGCGAATAGCGAGCGGCGAATCGAGGTAGACGGGTATGGGCGCAAGGTCGCCGCTTTCGACCATCGAGTTTATCTCATGCAAGAGTATCTGCGTACGCTCGATAGAGAATGAGGGAATAAGGAGCGTGCCCTTGCGGGCGCGCGCATCCTCTATCGCCCGGCGAAGCGCCTCCTTTCTGCCCGCGCGACCTTCGTGCGCCCTGTCACCGTACACGCTTTCCGTAATAAGGTATTCGGCACCCGCCGGGCTCTCGGTGTCTCGCAGCAGCGGCTCTGGCGAATTACCAAGGTCGCCCGTGAACAGGAGTGTGCGTCCGGCGCGTGTGAGCCGCACCATCGCCGAACCGAGGATATGCCCCGCGTCCAAAAACTCAGCCGAAACGCCATCTGACAAACGTACTGGTTCATGATACCCGTACACGCGCCATTGGGAGAGCGCCTGCGTAATATCCTTGTGTTCATAGAGAAGCTCGCACCCGTGCGTGTCGGCCTCGGAGCGCATGATGGTGTAGGCATCCTCGAACATAAGTGCCGCAAGTTCCTTGGTCGGCGCAGTCGAATGGATATGCCCGCGGAATCCGTGGCGCACGAGCCGCGGTATCCTCCCGATGTGATCAGCGTGCGCATGCGACACGACGAGCGCGTCGAGTGAGGCGGGAGCGAATGCGAAATCCGCGGCGTTCGTTGCATCGCACGCATGCTCCCGCTGCAAGAGGCCGCAGTCGAGCAATATGCGCGCACCTTTCTCTTCCCCGCCGCGCGTCTCAAGAAGAATAGAA
>Ga0210057_1001610_pt1 | contig 33885 bp, 21 predicted proteins | sample CryGeyCG2114_010_2_FD_183968 | JGI IMG/M metagenome (GOLD analysis project Ga0210057, IMG submission 183968) | Groundwater microbial communities from aquifer - Crystal Geyser CG10_big_fil_rev_8/21/14_0.10 (SPAdes) (version 2) | ecosystem: Environmental > Aquatic > Deep subsurface > Groundwater ... | reverse complement strand
CAGGAAAGTAATCGTATCCTCATTTGTTTCAGTTACGGAAACATTCACATAAATGTTTGTCCTTGAGATTGTGCTCGCATCTGTTTCCGTTCCCTCTCCGTAGCTAATAAGAGGAACAGTTGTATCTGCCGAACTAATTGTAACGCTTCTTGCCCCTGTGTTTGCCCTATTCCCCGCTAAATCAACTGCGTAACCTGTGAAAGTATGCGTTGCTTCGCTCAACGAGGTGAAGTTGTTGGTATATTGCGTTGCAGTTGCGTTATACAATGCGGAAACCTCGTTAGAACTTAGTGTCCTGTTGAACAGAATAACCTCATCAATAATTCCGTCCCATGAAAATCCTCCTGCCGTCCAGTCACCAATTCTCGGAAGATTACCCACAGCGGTACTTATCGTGCCTAAAGATTCGGCAGGCGTATTGGAAATAAATGTGCCTTCTAAATAAATTGCGATATCCGTGCTATTTCTGGTACCTACAACATGATACCATCTACCGGAGGAAATCACACCGGTAACGACAGACTTCGTTCCTCCACTTCCCTGAAGCCTGAATCTGAATGTGTTAACATTTCTCTCTAAAATATATGCCTGACCAGCGTTACCAGAGTCAGAGAAGATAACATCCAGCCCGCTAACCGTGTCTGCATAAACCCAGGTCGAGATGCTGGACTCACCATTTTCCCACTGCCCCATTTCGGGCAATGCCACATAGTCTCCGGCACCGTCGTAATGAGAGCCATTTCCAAATCTCCCCGTTATATTAATTAAGGCATCTCCGACCAGACTTCCGTTGTTGGAATATGACGACAAATCAACAGGGTCGCCTGAAAGATTAACATCGTCCATTCGCATCCACAAAACTAAATCGTTGTCAAAATCGGCAAATGCGTAATGCTCTCCTCCGTCATCAGAACTTGATAAATTAACTAAGATATCAGTATTTGACTGGGTTGAATCATTATTCGGCGTTCCCGCACCAAAACTAATGCTTGGAGGAGTTGTATCTGTGGGGTCAATAATGTGGTCAAATTCCAAAGAACCGTCAACAATTTGCAAGTCAAACCTGTCTTGCTCTCCGAACAGTCCGTTCAGGAAAACTTTATTGTAGATATTGTCCTGCAGAGAATCAAAAGAAGCAATCACCTCGCTCTCATTAAATTCATAAACTTCAATTCTCGGAGCACCGCTAATCGTTCTCGGATAAACGGTGATGTCTTTTTCTGAAGTCAGGTTCCTCTCAAACTTAATTCTCACATATTCTCCATCATTAATCGTCTCAGACCAAACCCCATCCAGTTGGCTTACTTCAGGGAAAATATCAGAAATAAAATCTTTGTTCGCATCAAGGTGTTCCGCATCCGTAATTTCAATTATAATTTCGTAAGTCTGATTAGACAAATGCGGAACGACAAATTCTAAGTAATCATTAACTCCATCACCGTCGGTATCGTAAATGTCCACTGACTGTTTAATCTTTTTCTTTCCGGAAGATGTTTTGGTTATCTCTGCTACTTTCTTCGGAGAGGGTTCTTCTTCAACAGTTATGACTCCTCCCGTAATCCCAACTCCCGAGCTTCCCAAAACGCCTCCGTCTTCTTTGGTAATCTCAATCCCGCTGACTCCCGACTCAATTATAATGCCTTCGCTTTCCTGCGTATTTTCTTTTTCGTTTGTCGCGTCAGCCACGACTGCACTATCGCTTTTCGTCGTCCCTAACGACTCCTCGTCAACCACTTCAATTTCAGGAACATCTTTAGGTTTCTTTGTAACAGCATTCGTAATCTCGTCATCGCTCAACACCTCATCTGTAATCCAGTAAACAGCCACCTTGTCCTCTTCCCCAACGGGCGGACCGTTAAAGTTAATAGGAACAATAACGTTTTCATAATTCAAATTATCCGGTCCTGAAATCACAATCTCTTTGCCCCCTTCAATTTCTTTTTCGGTTTTCGTCGGTGCGGGAGTTTCGTAAGTTACCTTATACTCTGCGACTTCTTCTCCGACATCTTCTTCCAAAACAATCTCCTTACCTGTCTTTTCGGGAAGCGGCTCAATTGCCAGACCGGTTACACCTTTAAATCCGTTTTTTATGTTTTTCCAAACGCCAGCAATCCATTTCTTGGCTTTAGAGCCCGGGCTTTTCGGACTCAAATCAATTTCCGTAACAACCTGTCCGGAGATTATGCTCCCGCTGACTTCATTTATTTTCTGAGCTTCTTCAATCACCTCTCCACTCACAAGTTTCTTCTCTACCTTCGTAACTTCCGCCTCTCTCGGAATTTCAATCGTGATGCTATTTTCTACATCAGGGTTAATAACTTTTTCCCATTTCACCGTCTCATCAACTTTAATCTTCTGCCTCGTCGTCGTGATATCAACCGCTCCCGAAGAAACTAAAATCAAAAACTCCCTGCTCTCCAGACTTTCGTCGCCGGAATGGGCGATTATCTTTCCTTTTCTCGCCCCCTTGAAACCTTCAACAGCACTTAATGTTGCCAAATCCTCTTCAAAGAAAACGATTATATCTGCAATATCGGAACTGTAACTCTCCGCCCCTTCAAAATAATCTCCAAGATTAACCTTCGTCGAGCCACCGAACGGAATTCTCACCGAAGGAATATCCCTAACCAGAAAAATTGTTTTGTTAACCTCCGTAACATTTGTTTCCGTCACATTCGCGGATGCCAAAGTGGCGTTTGTTTCGTTCGCCAAAACCTTCGGAACGGTAACCTCAACGTCCTGTCTGTGAGAAGAAATCTTCTCGCCATCGTATTCCAAAATAACTTCAAAAATTCCCGGCTCCGCAATCAATCCAAGGTCTTTAATGTCAATGTAAAGCGTCTGGGCAAAATCCTCGCTGAGATATTCCTCTCCAAAGCCCTCTTCGTTGATAAAATACTTGGTGGAAACTTTAATGTCCTGTCCGTCAATATCAATGGAAACCAGATTGTCGGAAAGTTTTTCTCCATCAATATTCACGCTTCCTGAAACAATCCTCGCGCTCTGTCCTTCTTCAACAACATAATCAAAATCGCTTCCTAACGACGCACTTCGGCTGATTTTATAACTGCCCTCGGTAACGACTTCTCCGGTTATTCCTCCACCACTATCTCCTCCGCCCGAATCTCCGCCTGAATCGCCACTATCTCCTCCGCCAGAACTATCAGAGCCACCGGAATCCCCACCAGAACTGTCCGAGTCGCCGTCGCTCTCTGAAGAGGAACTCTCTGCATCCCCAGAGCTCAAAGAAGAATCTCCGTCGCTTTCCGTTTCTGAGGATGAAGAAACTGTCCCCCCACTACTTTCTGAACTATCGGAGTCTGTTTCCTCGCTACTTTCAGGAGAACTATCACTTGAATCGGAATCACTCGTAGTTTCCTGAGAGCCCTCTTCGTTTACCGAACTTGTCGTTTCCTCTCCGCTCGTCGTTTCCTCTCCGCTCACAGAACTTTCCTCAGAATCGGTTGGCTCACTTGCCTTTTCCTCTTCACTTAAATCCTCTTCACCTGAACTTCCGCCACCCGCAACAACCAAAGAATCCTCTTCTGCATCCGAGTTAAAAACTTCAAGCTCGAAATTTATGACTGGAGTTATGACTTTGCTTCCCTTGACTCCGTAACCTTCCCCGCTTCCTGAAATTGCAGAACTTTCCGCAAAAAAATCCCCGCTGGCGACACTTTCACTAACCAGCTCTTTCAGGGCGAGAGTTTTGCTCTGTTCTCCGTAATTAACGACGACGGTTGAAGCTAACGGAACAAGCTCACCAGCTTTCTCTCTAAATCTTATCTGTCCGTCCAACGGAGCTCCCTTTTCATAAACAAGGTCAACTTCAAAAGAAGCTTTCCCGGTCAGAGTGCCTTGATAATAAAAGAACCCCACAAAAGAACCAATCAAAAGGGCACTAATTAAAAAAACTAATAAAACTTTTGACCTTCCCTTTTTGTCCGGCATTCCTCTACCTCTTTCCACCAAACAACCAGCAAGTTCTTCTTTAAAAATAATTCTGTTTTCACGGACACTCATCTCTTCGCCCCCATCTCCTTTTTCATCAGTCTTTCAACCCTTCTGGAAAGCAAGAGGTCTCCTTCCTCGCAGTATTTTTGAAATTCTTTATATAGCTTAGAATCCAGACTAAGAGTCACCTTTTTTCTCATCTTCTTAAACAGAACGAAAGATATTTAAATATTTCTAAGAAAATATTAAGAAATACAAGTAAATAAATAGAAATAAATATACTTCTTAGGAACTAATTTTAATTTTATTAATCTCGTTCTTAAATAATTCTGCATTTTCTTCTCCTAAAACTTCCTTATGCAAAGATATTCCGGAATGGATAGCTGCTCCCAAACTACCGGCACTTCTAATCAACAGAGCAACATCTGATTCAGGCAGAGAGGTCTTGGACAAAATTCTCCACCCCTTAACCGGCTCCGTCAATGTTTCGCTTTCGTAAGCAAGCACTCCGAGCAAATGCTCTTTTGACATAATCTCATCAAAAGAAAAATTCTTCAAAGCCTCTTTGGATTTTTTCACATTGACTTTTGTATAATCCTTTATTACTAAATCCGTCTCTTTCTCCACTCCGGAATTCATTTCTTTTATTCTCGTTTTGAGCAAAATACTTTCCTTCCCAAGCTCTACGATGTTTTTCTTCAAATCCTCATTTATTTTCTGAATCATCATTCCTTTTTGTATCACATTCAGTGCGTGATTTAAGCTCGGCTGGTTCCTAAGCTCAACTCGCGTTAAATCATCAACACACTTATCAAAAGATTCTCTCTGCTTTTCCAAAATTTGAATATTTTCATTTGTTTTTCTCAAGAGCTCATCGGTGTTCATCAAATGATACCTTATTTTTCCGGAAAAAATAGTTATCTCTTGCTTCCTTTCGGAAATAGCAATCACCAAAGTTCCTGTTTGTTTTGCCGTTCTTTCAGCCGCTTTGTGTCTCGTCCCTGTCTCCGCACTTTTTATTCTGCTGTCTGGAGTCAGAAGAACATTTGCGTAATATATTTTCTTCAAATCTTTGGAAAGAACAATTGCCCCATCAAGCTTTGACAGTTCAACAAGTCTTTGCGGAGTGAATCTGGCGTTTATTCTAAAACCTCCGTCAAGGAGAGAGGGAACGTGTTCGTTCTCCACCACAATCAAAGCACCCCTTCCCGTCTTCAAAGAGCCGTCGAGAGCGGAACGCAAGTGCGTCCCGGGAGCCACCATTTTCAGGATATTTATTAAATCTTCTTCTTTTGATTTCTCACTCTGCACAATCTTTTCCTGAATTTCTTTTTTGTCCACCATGTATTCTAAAGCAAAAGAGCTATTTAATTATTTATTGGTCTGGATGATTGCCAGGAATTGGGGCTTCGCAAATATTATGCTTATTCCATTTAGACTAAACAGAAAAATTAGGTATGATAAACCTAAAAAATATTTCAAAGAGATGTCTAATTCAGAAAACTTTGAAGAGATTTTAATAGGTTCTCTAATAACTGATTTGAACTCTTCTGGAATTGCTAGCAATGAATAAAAAGAGAGTTTGAAATCCTTAGTAATACCGAGAAAATTAACAAGAAATAATGGAGAATTGCTCAAAATTCTTTATTTCTTTTTCAAACAAGCATTATTTACAACTAAACAACCTCAAAGAAAATTTTTATTAATTAACTCTGCCTCATTCTTTTGTCTCAGCACTGACTTTCCCCAACCCATCAACCAAAACAATCTCCGCATAAGTATCAAGCTCGCAATATTTCTCCAATGCCTTACGAATCTTCGCCTTTTCTTCTGGAGAAGCATCCCCGAGAACATGGCTCCGCAAATAAGAAAGCGAAGCATCCTCGCCGTTTTGGATTAGTAAGTCCTTGTAATTAACATCTTGGCTAAAAATTGGCAGGACATTTTTTATTGAAGCACTGCCTTTTTGATTTGGATGATAGAAATGGAAATCTCGAAAGGGTTTCAGTAAATCAACAATTCTTGATAATACGCCCTCGCCCCACTCGGCGAACAAAGGAAAACATTCACAGCAATCTTTTATTATTCTTTTTTCAAAACTTTCATTAAATACAACAATGCTCCCTTCGTCTCCAAGATTATTTTTCAATGCCTTGATAAATTCTGGGCGGGGGTCGCTTGCTCCGTCGGCAAGAAAAGATATGTGTTTTGGTTTTGCACTCCTTTCTTCAACAATGTGCAAAGAAAACTGAAAAGGAATCTGCTGGTAAGGTTTTGTGCCGTCAAACATTGGTATAATTGTATTGTATGTCTCAAAGTCAAGATAATACAAAGGATATTTTAATTTCTTCAAAAAATTACCAATCTCTTTTTTATCAACATGCGAGCACTTCCCATCACAGCAATTTTTTTGTATTTTTTGTTTGTCATTTAACCTGAAATTTGCAGGAATATCTTTTATTTGAATTATCCCTTTTTCGTATAACTCCACAGCTTTTTTTGTGAAAATTCTATACAACTGAAAAACATTCTCCTCCGGAAGAGAATCATAAAACTCGTCAATCGCCACATTGCTGTATTCTGTATTGAGAATATCTTGGCAGGTTACTTTCGGACATTGAGGAAGATTTATAACTTCAAACAATTTTTTAATTTTATCCTCAACTCCGTCATGCAAATCGTCAACCTGCTCGTCAACTTCCTCAAGAACAAACAATTCCTCTGGTTTAATCTCGCCTTGTTTTACATACTCGTTATTCACATGACAAAGAATACATTTGTTTATTTTTAGCCCGCATTTTTCACAAACATACTTTTGAAATGAAACATCATGAAGATTAATGCCCTTTATTTTGGTTCCGCTTTTTACTTCGATTATGTCCCATTTGTCTTTTCCTGCTGGGCGGAGGATGTCGATTCTTGCATAGATATTTCCGTCTTCAGTTTCAAAATTAAATCCTGCTTCAAATAAAGGTTTTCTTTTTTTAAGAAGTTCCTGCGTTTTCTTGAGATTTTCTTTGAAATTCTTTGCAGGGATGTTAATTCCGTCAGGAAAGATTTTTGTGGCAAGTTCGCCAGCAAGAGTTCCCTGTTCCATTCTATGGATTACTGCAGAATTCGGTTCTGCTATTTTCTCGGGCACATTCATCTCAAGCCAGAGAAATGCAGGGCACTGCACTCCGTTAATATACTTTGACTTTGTTATCGTCTTGCTCATAGAAGAGGAGGGTTTTGAGGGTTTTTAGGTTTTTGGGATAAAGCCTCTACCGTGATTTGAACACGGGACCTCTACATTTTTGGAGGGAGTTCAAAGACTATTGTAGTTTCTTTGACTTCCTGGGAAACCTTCTTTTCTAAAGAAAGTAAGCCATACCAATGTAGCGCTCTACCGCTGAGCTATAGAGGCTTGTTTAGAACAAAAATCAATCTTATAAAAAACTTCTTATGTGCCGGAAGAACCAGAATAACTTGGAGAATCATTTTCCGGTAGCCATTCAGAGTTAACAACATATCCTGTAATCACGAGAGTCTGCTCATACAAATCTCCAATCCAACTTCCGTACATTTCAAGAAAGACTGTTCTCTCATCGACATCACCTAGATGTAGATTATTATTGCTAACTAAAAATAGCGCCCCGATAACCAAAAACTTAACGATAAAAATCCAAAATTTCATTACTTGCCTCCCGCGGTCTTGTTGTAAACCCAGTCCTGCTGAATTGCATAGCTTGTAACTTTTCCGAGGTTCCTAGCAAAACCAATCAACCAGTCAACATAAACCTGAATAATCTGGCTTATTCCCTCGGCAGAAGTCAAGTCAAAATCATAAGTTGTATGAATATGGGTTATAGAAATCGCAAAGATAATGAAAAACACAGCCAGAAAAAAAAGAAAAAAATTGTTTTTCACCAAATACAAAACGTAAACCTGATTCGTTGTTCTCATCAAAATAACCATTAAAACTACAAGTATAAGAGAAACAATCAGCCACAAAGGCACTACCGAAAATACCGCTCCTACTACGCCCATCTGTAAAAGTAGTTTAGGAAACTATTAAACCTTTTCTCTTACTGAAAAGTAGAAACTTTAAATATCTCCCTTTCTATCACAAATCAATAAAAAGTGGTAGCGGAAAATCTCTTCTTTGAAATCAGCATTATAATAGCAATTGCGGTAGTTGTTTCTTTAATTATGCGTTTCCTGAAACAGCCGTTAATTATAGGTTATATCATAACTGGAATTATCGTCAGCCCATATTTCCTGAACATCGCAGGTTCAGAAACAAGCATAGAATTATTCGCAAAAATGGGAGTCGTCGTCCTGCTCTTCATGGTTGGCTTAAATCTTGACCCTAAAGTCATAAAAGAAGTCGGCAAAGTCTCGCTCATAACCGGAATTGGGCAAATCATTTTTACATTCGGCATCGGTCTTCTTATTACACTCGCCCTTGGATTTGAAATCGTAACTGCCGCCTACATTTCAATTGCAATAGCTTTCAGCTCAACAATTATTATAATGAAACTCCTCTCAGATAAAGGAGACACATCAACTCTATACGGAAAAATCTCAATCGGTTTTCTAATCGTTCAGGACATATTCGCAATCCTTATTCTTATTTTTATTTCGTCATTCAACGGTTCTGCCACATTTTCCTCACTAGCTCTGCAAAAAGTAGGCATAGGTATCGCTCTCATCATAGGACTTTTCATTTTTTCCATCTTTATAATAAAGCCAACCACACGACTAATCGCGAAATCGCAGGAGCTTCTCCTGTTATTTTCTATCGGTTGGGCGTTCGTTCTCGCTTCCCTGTTCAACCATTTTGGATTCTCAATTGAAATCGGTGCTCTCCTTGCAGGAGTAACCCTATCTGTTTCTCCTTACAAATATGAAATCTCATCAAGAATGAGACCTCTGCGAGATTTTTTCCTCTTGATGTTTTTCATAGTTCTCGGTTCCCAGTTAACTTTCAGCAACTTCTCAAGTGCTCTCCCAACAGTAGCTCTTCTCTCTCTTTTTGTTTTAATCGGAAATCCGTTAATCGTCATGTTCTTAATGGGTTTCCTCGGCTACACAAAAAGAAACAGTTTCCTCGCCGGATTGACAGTCTCGCAAGTTTCAGAGTTTTCTTTCATTCTAATCGCACTTGGCGTTTCTGTCGGACACCTTTCTTCCGAAATTCTATCATTAGTAACAGTCATCGGACTCGTAACAATGGCACTTTCAAGCTATGCAATTATCCATGGCAATCGCCTATACGCTGCACTCTCTCCATATCTCTCAATTTTTGAACGGAAAGAAAGGAAGGTTGACGATGGAAAATATCATCAGAACAAAGACTACGACATAATTCTCTTCGGGTATAATAGAATCGGCTACGACTTGATGAAATCTTTTAGAAAAATGAAAAAAGGATTTCTCATCGTGGACAACAACCCAGAAGTTATTTTAAAGTTAGCAGACTCCGGAGTGGAATGCAGGTACGGCGACGCACAGGACATTGAATTATTAGCAGATTTGCCGATTAAAAACGCCAAGATAATTATCTCAACAATTCCAGACCTTGATACAAATCTCTTCCTGTTAGCAGAAATAAAAAAAGTTAATAGAGGAGCAATCTTTGTCGCCGTCTCTCACCAAATTGAAGACGCTTTAGAGCTTTATGAAGCCGGAGCAACCTATGTCTTAACTCCTCATTTTGTCGGAGGACAGCACACCGCGAATCTTTTGGACAAGCACGGCTTCAACAAAGAGAATTACAGGAAAGAAGGTGTGAAACATGCTAATGATTTGCTCTCGCGACAAAAGGCGGGACACAAAAATGTTTTCCATGAAAGAGATTAGAGTTATATTTTGAAAACCACTAATATTTAAGAAGTTTCATTATTGTTGAACAAAATGCGAGATTCAGAGAGTCTGATTGAAAGAATTTTCTCCAAAATGGGTAGGGCAACTTCGGGTGTCGTGAGACGCGGTGCACTCTACGCTACTACAGGAACTCTCGCATTAACGGGAGCAGGATGCGGAACACAAATTAATTTTTTCCCCATATCAATCCAAAACAATTTAGAACTGGACGGCAGATTAATAATAGAAGACAAACCGCAGAATTTACAGGATTACAAGAATTCTCAGGTCAATTCTGAATATAAAGCCAAAATTTAAAAGCCGCTAAAGATTCTTTTTTCAAAGCCCTGTAGTGTAGTGGTCAAGCATGTCGGGTTCTGGTCCCGGCGACCCAGGTTCGAATCCTGGCGGGGCTATATGAAGAGAGTTAGAAATGATTTAAGGCCAGTTGAAACTAATGGGCAATTATCTTTCAAAGAACTTCTGAGGAGATGCAATAGAGATTTTTACGACGACGAAGAAATAACTAGAAAAGTAAAATGGTTTGTGAAATCCGGCTTAATTAGCTCGACGCAACCCCGAGGTTATAATACTCTTCTCTATCTCCCTAAAAAATCTCAGGAAATAGTTATAAACATTTACAGAAACTTAAGAAACTTACGCTTTGCAGACATCCCAGCAAGACTAATCAACATCGTAACAGCCGCGACGAGCATCAACCTCGACAAAATAACTCTCAACTACTTATTGAATAGGTATGGAGAAGAACATTCGCTCGCCGACAATTCTGAAATACCTCTTTGTCTTAGTATTGCTAAAACAGGTCGCTACGGAAAGGAACCAAAAATTCCTTTCGTAAAATGGATACCCGTAGTAACAGATGCACCAAGATACCTGGCAACTCCGGTCGTCCAGGATATGAGAAGATATTTTTCAAAAATAGAAATCAAAAGAAGAAGCTCGTGGGCGAGAAAGCTCATTGATTTAATAAGAGAAGATGAAGAACGAAGACAAAAATTCCTCTACTTTCAACACCAACAGTAAACTTTATATTTGTCTTCTTCCTTAATAACGCATGGCAGAAAAAGAAATAGGCGTCGTTTCAAACTATTTTGAACATGTTGGCGCCGCCTCAATAAAACTTTTTGGAGATTTAAAAGTCGGAGACAAAATAAAAGTTAAGGGCGGCGAAACTGAATTTGAGCAGGAAGTAAAAGAGATGCAGTTAGACAGGGCAGACATCAAAGAAGCAAAAGCGGGCGAGGAACCGGGAATAATGCTAAACCAAAAAGTCCGAAAGGGCTACAAAGTATACAAGATAATAAAATAAAAAGTATAACAGTCGGTAAAAATCCACTTTCTATCCCCCATAAAGAAGTTTATGTTTTTTAGAATTTTTCAGTATGCAAACTTTCCTCGTTTTGACTTTTCTTTTGCAAAGCAAATTACAGCCCAAATTCAAAAGCCCCAATATCCGGAGCAACGCCACTCCATTCTAAACAATTCTCTCCCGGGTGCAAACCTGAAGTCGCACAATGAACCTCCGAAACCAAAACACCAGCATCAATCGCGGGACTCCCGCCCGTTAAACTAAAATCCTTGCCTGCAACATCAACAAAGAGAGGTTCTAAATTCAAATTCTGCGAGACATAAGGCAAAGCGTTAAATTCCGAAATCGTGTAATTCTTCAAAACAGGACCTCCAAAAGATTTCACAACTATCAAGTCAGAGGTGTCAAAGTTTCTGATTAAATTATTGTCAAAAGTATTCCCAAACCCATTGTTTAGTTCAAATTCGTCAAACCTCAGACTAACAGGAGCATTCACGGCAGGTCTTAACGGAATACCGTCGAAAGAATTATCATTATTAATTCCGATAATAATGTTGTTAGCAAAAACATTGTCAAAAATTGAGGTCCCTCCAACGTAATTCCCGCTATGGGACGGATACAAACCGACTTCTCCCATGTCATAAATCACATTGTTCACGATATAATTATCAAAAACCGCATCATCGTTATCCGGACTTCCGCCGAGTGAGATTCCATGTCCATAATTTTTACTGCCATACAAAACATTTCCGTAAACGCTATTGTTAGTGGCTTTAAATGAAATCTGGATTCCATTACCGGATTCGGAGGTTTCAGAAGGATTTGTGTTCCAATCATAAATCACGTTGTTTCTTATTATGGAGTGGCTGGCAATACCAAGAGCCATTGGAGTGTGCAGACGGTTTCTGATTTTATTATTTTCAATTAAAGAATGATTTGTCCGTCTGATTTGCAAACTATTGTGTCCGCAATCCCCGAACGTGCTGTCCCGAACGTAGAACCTGTCGCAGTCGTCGCAATTTATTCCATCTCCGTCAATTCTGTTTATCGGAGTTATGTCTTCAATAGATTCTACACAATCCGCTGTTACATTTTCTATGAAAACATCTTCTGACAAAACAAGACGCAGAAGCTTTCCCCAGCTTTCTTTGTTAAACTCACTCGGCGGATATCTCTTTCCATATCCTAGGTCATCCATTCCTTGATTGTAAAGAAAAGACGAATCTGCAAATGAGACGTATCTCGCACCTCTGACCTCAATAAGTTGCGGACTGTATAATCTTCCTGAGCTATTCTCTTCGTAACCTATGAAAGTCAGCGAGCTAATATTGTAATAATTTACATTGTCAAATATTATTGAAGGAACTATAGACAAACTGCTCGCCCTTATTACCACATTGTCTCCTGGATAAGATTTTATTGAGATAGGGTCGGCTTGCGTTCCCGAAGTTAAAAATCTAATCAGGGCGTTATTTCCGTAGTCTCCCGACTTTAGTATTACATTGTCTCCGGCGCTAAGTTTTTGACCGGCAAGTGTTTCATGAAGTGCGTTGAAATTACACCAAGGCGTTAAGGAATTCTTTGCTTGCGAAGGAGCATAAGAGTCGTCGCAATTTTCGTTGAGCTTGTCGATGAACAGATAAACAGTGTTGTCGGGGAATAAACCGTCAGGATCGGAGTCGCTGTGAAGTTCATTCTGGCAGGTTGAACTGCAGCCGTCGCCGTTGACTAAATTGCCGTCGTCGCATTGCTCTGTTGCTTGATTTATTATTCCGTCTCCGCAAAATGCAGAGGGAGTGTTACCACCGGAACTTGAGCCGCCACCGCCAACATCACCAAAGAAGTCCAGTGCCTCGCTGGAAACCACAACTCCATCATCTTCCAAAACAACAAGCCCGTAAACTTCTATTCCCACAACATCTGCTAATCCGTGTTCTTCTGCCGTGATTAAAATATTTAAAGTTTCAAATTCTCCAAGCACGACATTCTTATACTTATCAATGCTTACTGAATTTCCGATACTATCATAGAGGACAACTAAAAAACCGGAAACCTCCTCGCCGGGATTTCTCCGAACAAGAAAAGAAACATCTCCCCCGCTGGCAACAACAACCGAATCTTTAACAATGGACATCCTAACCCCAGACAATTTAAATTGTGCGTCCACGTTTTCGCGGCTTTTCTCTAAATTAGAGCCGATAAAACCCCACAAAATAGCCGTTCCGGCTAAAGCCACAACTAAAATCAAGACCATGCTAATAACACCGCTCAACCCCCTCTTTTTCATTTCGATACCAAACAGGAATTATATAAAAACCTATCTCCTTTTTTTCAACTTCTTCCTGAAGAAAAAGAACCATGCTAAATTAATGAAAACTAAAACGATAACAATCACGACTAAGACAGTAAAATTGCTTGGCGAGTTAAAACCGGGGCTTAAAGACGGACCGGAAATCACGTAGCTCAAACCGATAATCTCAATGCCATTTTGCGAAATGTCCATGACAAAATTTTCTTCCCTGATTTTTTCTCCCGAGTTCAAAACCAGTTTCGAACTGTATTCTCCTTCTTTAATATTCGAAGTGTCCCAGAACAAAGCCAGTTCCGCCTCTTCAAAACCTTCTACATCTAAGGTGGGAGATTCAAACTCTGACAAAACTTTTTCGTTTTCATCAAAAACGATAATCTTCACCGAGGCACCCTCAACTTTCTCCCTCCCAAGATTTTCAACAACCGCATCAAACTTGGCAATTTCTCCGAGTGAAAAGTCTCTAACGCTCAAATCTCTCAAAACTAAAACATCGCCTCCAATATTAAACTCTCTTTCTATGCTTCTCGGCTCCGCACCATCGTAAAAAACTTTTGCAATAACCTTATACCTCCCGGGAGAAACGTCTGCTCTCCATGAAACGGAGAAATCTCTTCGCTCCTTGCTCGGAATCGCCTTTGCTTCGCTTGAAAGAACAGCCACGGTTTCGTCAAAAGAATTAAAGACTTCAATTTCCGCCCTCGCTTTGTCAATATCCAGTTCGCCTCTGCTTACCACAGGGATTACAAAATTGACCTCTCCGTTCTCTTCAGAAAAGTCAAGCCCGGCATCTACATACTTCCCCGGAAATGGAACATTAACTTCAAGCTCATTCGCAACCGCTAAACTTGCTCCGATGGAAGTCTCTCCTGTTCCTTCCTCGGACAATTGCGTAACAAAGATTCTTGCCTTATGCGGTCCGGGAGAAAGCGATTCTGGGAACTTAACTAAATAGCCAACCTCTTTTTTCTCTTCATCCAAACTAAATGCAACTTCTTTATCTAAAACTTCAATAAACTGTGCGAGCTCGCCCTCCGCGTTAATCGTCAGCACGAGATTTTGGTTTTCGGAATTAATAATACTGAAAACAATAGTCTCCTCGCCTTGGGGAACAAAATTCACGCTGGACTTTGCAGGCACAACACCCAGACTTTCAGCGTTAGACATAAGCACGACTAACAAAATCAAACTCGCCGCGAAAATAATCTTCTTTTTCATTTTATTCTGCGAAACTTGCCCTCAATGTTACACTTGAAATCTTAGCACCCGGTGGTTCGTTCTCTGGCACTATGATTCTAAGGTCAGCATCAACTCTATCGCTACCCGCAGTATAATTAAATTCTGTAATTGCGTGCTCCAATGTCGTCGCATCAGGCATCGGGGTAAAGGTAGTCTGTGTATTAGAAGGATTAAATGAATTCGGCAGAATACTTCTTATTTTATATTCGTAAAATGCGGAAGGATTTGGTTGCGTTAACCACAAATCACTTGCGTTCAGCGTAATATTAACCAGAGAGTTTCCTAAGTTTTCTAATTCAAGCGGTGTCGGGTTGTTGTCCGTCGTGTCTTCAGAGTCAAGTGGTGCAAGAATCCCGAAATCAACAGAGTTTGTGTTTAGTATTATGTCAACAACCGGCGTTAAATTAACTGCCCAAGTTTCGCTCCACGGACCAAAACCCTCGCTGTCTCTCGCCCTCACACTCCAATTATAGTAATTGGCTTCGTCCGGGAGTATGTAAAAACAATTCAAAGGATTAACGAGAACATAATTCTCAAAGATAATTCCCGAGACAGCACTCCTCACGTCCGAGCAGGTTCCGCCAATTCCGACGAGAGTTATATTAAACTCGTAGTCTATTATATCTCCGTTTGGGTCAACACCTTGCCAGACAAATGTCGGCGTTCTGCTGATTGTAAGGTTTCCGTTTTCCGGACTGATTAAATTAACAATCGGAGGCGTGTTAGCAAAATCCCCGATGCTGTAACTACCTTCCCAGGAACTAACATTAAACACGACAGTCGGTGCATCCAAAGCGGTGAAGTTGTGGCATGAAGGGAGCGTGGTCTCATTGCAAATAAGCCCATCGCGCAAAACCACAGGTTCAACAAATCCTCTGTTCTCCATTCCTCTGAAAGTTACATTAGCAGAAGAATTAATCAGCCCAAAGTCAAAAGAGGAGACATTCAGTCTGACAAAATTATCCTGAATTACCGGGTTAATTCCAAGACCTATGTCTCCGTTCAAGTCCAGGTCGCTCAGGAAGGCGTTATCAGTCCACCGGATTTCTCCGAAGGAGTTGTTGTAAACAAGGTAATTTACAACAGAGCCTGCCGTGCTGTCGTTAATTTCTAAACTGCTCGCAGAAATATTATTGTTAACTATCTCATTTAAACTCGAACTGTCCTGCGGGGAGAGGAAGTAGGAGAGATAAATTCCGTAGCCATCCTGACCAGAAGTTGAGATTGTATTGTTTACAATGCTGGAATTAGAGTTTGATGTAACCTGGATGCCGTAAGAAAACTGTCCTGATGTGCTAATAAAATTCCCGGAGACGCTTGCATCCGCACTTGTTCCAAGACCAATCCCAGGAGAGAACCCCGAGAGTGTGTTGACTAAGTTTCCAAAAATATTATTTGAATTTGAATTGCTGATGACACTAATTCCTACACTACCTGTGCCAAAGGTTGAAATATCATTGCTTTTCACACTCAAATTTGAACTTTGTATTAAAAGGATTCCGTTCCCGTTATTCCCAAAAATCTTGACAGTATTATTTTCCACACTCCCGCCAACGGCTCCGTTATCAAAGAAAATGCCGTCAGAACTGCTTAATTGGCTTCCCTGCTCAATCACTAAATTCTTAATTTCTATACTATCAAATCCCCCGGTGTTGTCAACGCCATGCCCACCAACAGATTGAGAGTAATTAACTAAGTGCCCTCCGCCATCCAGTGTAATATTCTCTGCCGTAATCGTAAAACAAGTCCCTGCAGACGAGACATCTTGCGTTAAAGTGTAAATCGTGTTCGTCAAATCAAGTGTTTGGCATGAGGAGATTTCTCCGGAAATCGTTATAACTCTGTCTTCCGGAGTGGGGTTAGTATTCCCAGCAAAATCAACCGCGTGTCCTCTAAAAGAATAAACCCCGTCCGCCAAATTTGTGAAATCGTTCTGGTACTGAACAACAGAAGCGTCGTGCAGCGACTTAACTTCTTCCACGCCTAACACTCTGTTGAAAATCAAAACCTCGTCCATCGTCCCGTTTAGTCCGAGGTTTGAGTTGTCGTAGCCAAGAAACAGGTTCGTTGTTAAGTCGTCGTTAAAATTGCCAGAACTACCGGAAGCATCCAGAACTCCGTTGAGATAAATTTTCATTTCGTTCTCTGTGTTGAATGTAACGACGACATGATACCACTCGCCCGCGTTTAGAGTTTGTGTTGTCGCAAGCTCGCTGTTAAAAACTTCGCTAAATCCACTCGGGACTCCAATCGCCAAAGTGTTGTCATTTCTTACTTCAATTATATAACCCAGAGTTCCTACGCCATGTAAAGCTTTAAACAAAATTCTCTGCTCTTTGCCCAACTCGTTTAACTTCACCCAGAATGACCAAGTGTATTTCTCGTCGTCGTAAAATTCTAAACTGCCTGAGTTTGCCACATCAACAAAATCGTCAAAACCGTCAAACTCTCCGCCTTTCCCGAACTTTCCACCGGTGTCAACGAAGGTTCCTCCCGAAAGAACACCGTTATTTGAATAACCAGATAAATCTGTAACACTGCCACCCGCACCATCGTCAAATCTAATCCATAGTTTCAAATCCTGATTTAAATCGGTAAACGTGTAATGCCCTCCATCCTCGTCGGAAGACGAGATATTAACAAAAATATTTCTATTGTTTTGCACCGTTCCGTTAGTCGGAGTCGGCGGAACAAAATCTATAAGTGGAGAAACTGTGTCAATTGTAACAACTCTCGTTTCGCTATCGCTCTTCAGCCCAACCTTGTCTAAAGCCGTCGCATTGAAATAATAAACCCCGTCGGCAAGCCCCGTGTAGTCAATTGAGATAGAGCCACCAACAGAGAAGTTATTTCTTATTTCACTTTGTGAAGAGTCGTACAATCTTACCGTAACATTTTCAGGAAACAATTCAACCGTCGTTACACTTATATTGATAATGCTTTCGTCAATTGTTGAGCCGTTAATCTCCGTCGGTGGCTCCGCAAAACTAATCTCGGGTGGCGTTGTGTCAAAACCAAAAATCGCAGTTTCCGTATAATTTGTATTTCCAAGAGTGTCATTCGCATAAATCCTGAAGGTGTAAGCCCCGTCGGCAATTGAATTGTTTGAAGAAGTAAAACTAAAACCGTCAGCAGTTGACATCGTAACATTATTCACACCATCGTCTAAGGTGTATTCAACGCTCCCTTCTTCGCTCAAAACGACATCAAAATTCAAAGGCAAATCGCCCGTTGTGTAAAACTCTCCGTCAACTGGGAAGTTTATCGTAACTTCCGGAGGAATCGAATCTATGAAGACGAACCTCTCTTCCGTGCTGTTCAAATTTCCAAAGTTATCAGTAGCATATCCTCTAAACTTATGATTTCCATCGGGTAAACTGCTAAAGTTATTTTCATATTGATTTGCAGAAGCATCATAAAGTGCTGAAATCTCGTCAGAAGTTAACGACCTGTTGAACAGAATAACCTCATCAATAATTCCGTCCCATGAAAATCCTCCTCCCGCCCAATCACCAATTCTCGGAAGCCCGCTTAGGCCTGTATTTATTGTGCCTAAAGATTCGGCAGACAAACTGGAATTAAGTATGCCTTCTAAATAAATTGCGACCTCCGTGCTATTTCTGGTGCCGACAACATGATACCATCTGTCGGAGGAAATCACGCTACTCGATGCAGAGATTGTTCCTCCACTTCCTGTAAGTCTGATTCTGAATGTGTTATCATTTCTCTCTAAAATATATGCCTGACCAGCACCACCAGAGTCGGAGAAGATAACATCCAGCCCGCTAACCGTGTCTGCATAAACCCAAGCCGAGATGCTAGACTCACCGTTTTCCCACTGCCCCATTTCGGGCAATGCCACATAATCTCCGGCACCGTCATAATGAGCTCCCTCTCCAAATCTCCCCGTTGTATTAATTAAGGCATCTCCGACAAGAGAACCATTCCTGCCGTAACTGCTCAAATCTGTCGGGTCGCCTGAAAGATTAACATCATCAAACCTCATCCACAAGGCAAGACTATCATCAAAGTCCGTGAACGCGTAGTGCAAACTGTCATCACTGGTTAATAAATTAACAATAATGTCAGAGATTGTTTGCGAAGAGTCGTTCAACGGCGTCGGCGGAACAAAACTTATTTCAGGAGGGATTCTGTCCACTATTAAAATCTCCCTTTCCTCCGTGCTGTTCAAATTCCCGAAAACATCAACCGCGTAACCTCTAATAGTTTTCATCCCCGGTCGCGCACTTAGATTGTTTTCATACTGAGTTGCAGAAGAGTCGTACAAGGAAGCAACCTCCTTGTTTGTCAAATCTCTGTTGAAAACAACAACCTCGTCAACACTTCCGTTAAACCAATAATTATTTTGCTGAACTCCTCCGCCTATGGAAAAATTTTCATTAATAAAGGGGACTGCAAAATTAAGCGAAGAAGAATATTCCGCGCCGTTGATAAATAGTGTTATTTCTGTGCTGTTAACTCTGCAAATTATATGATACCATTCTCCAACAGACAAGTTTCCGGAGCTGGTTTCGGAAATGGAGTTATAGCAGTTTACCAGATTTGATGCTCCGCCCGTTGAATACATTTCATAACCTTGGTCTAAAGAATCTGCCTGTTGCATGATAACATCAAATCCTAAGCCCCCCGTTCCAAAACTTCCCCACTTAACCCAACCACCAAATGTCGCCTCAGAATTGGTTATGACGGGAGAACCTGTTACAACTGAATCATTATTGTTGGTTGATAGATTGCCTCCCCCGTTAAAATAGGCGGCACTGGCAAACCTGCCCGCTGAATTTATTGACGCGTTATTGTTTAAAGTTGCATTATTGGAATAGGACGACAAATCTGTCGGGTCGCCTGAAAGATTAACGTCATCAAACCTCATCCACAGCCCAAGTTTCTTATCCAAGTCAACAAACGCGTAGTGTTCGCTCGCATCCGAAGTAGAAAGATTAACGTAAATATCTGTGTTGTTCTGCACCGAGTTGTTGGCAGGAGTTGGATTTGTGAAGTTTATTGAAGGAGGATACACGTCAGAAAAATCTCCGATGCTGTAATTGCTCCATGAACTAACATTAAACACAACTGTTAGAGCATTTAAAGCCGTGAAGTTATGACACGCGGGAATTGTGCTTTCGTCGCAGATAAAACCATCGTTGCGCAAGATAACTGGAGCCACAAATCCCCTCTCGCCGATTCCATAAAGGGTTACATTCGCACTCCTGTTCAAACCAATTTCAATTTCCGATTTGACACTAACAGAATTATTTCCAATATTTACATAGTCGCTTAAGTTACTTCCTGAACCATTAACAGTTTCCAAAAATTTTATCTCTCCATATTGGGTGTTTTTGAAAGTTACCTTTCCACCAACTCCCTCAAAAGAATAATTCAACACTTCTTGGTCAATTAAGTTAGTCCCGTTTATTCCTTCATCGGTAAATGCTAACTGAAACTGCCCGTTATCTATAATGGTGTTCAATGTAAAATTGTTATTTGCAGGATAAGCAGAACCCAATGAACTTAATCTAATTGAACTACCGAATGTTGAATTTATGATGTTGCCCATTATCAAATTTGAGCTGGAGGATGCGAAAAGAAAAATATCGCTGTCCCCATGGTTTTCTAAGCTATTATTAACCAGCACATTATTTGAACTTCCAAATAGCCAAATCCCAAAATCTACGTTATCTTCTATTTTATTATTCAGAAGGTTATTCTTGCTATTTGAGCCAATGAAAATTCCGTCAATATTATTGTTGGCTATGTTCCCTGTTAGATTATTACGAGAAGACGCTGAAAGAATAAATCCGTGAACTCCGTTTCCGTTAGCAGTGTTGTTCATCAAAATATTCTCATTTGAACCTGTGAAAATAGAAAAGCCGCTAAATGTGTTGTTATTCGCTCTGTTTTCTATAATTCTCGTTCCGCTCGTGCTAGCTATTAAGTATAACCCTCTATCTTGCCAGTTTAATGTATTATTAAAAATGTAAGACTCGTCCGCATCATTCAATTCTATTCCGTAGCCACCCGTTGCGGGACTCATGCTGACATTAGCGTTAACTATGCTGGTGTTTTTCTTGTTAGAATATATTCCTGTTCCAACTAGGTTCTGATTAGCAATCCAAAATCCGTTTCCGTTAAAGGTTATGTTTTCCTCAGTAATGTTAATGCAACGTGTTAAGCTAGCAAAGATGTTTTCTGTTTGAGTATAAACGGTATTTGCCTGATTAAGCTCTTGACATGAAGAAACTCCGGAAATGGCTACGCTTCTCTCTTCGGTGCTGTTCATGTTCCCGTAAATATCAACGGCATAACCTCTGAATATATGACTTCCAGTTAATAAGTTAGTAAAATTGTTTTCATACTGGACTGCAGAAGGTTTATACAGGGCAGAGATTTCTTCAGCAGATAAAGCTCTGTTAAACACTAAGACTTCGTCAATCACTCCGGAGAATCCTGCATTCCCCGTTCCAATAATGAAAGACCCCCCTAAACTACTGGTGCCAGCTTCAAAAGAAACTAAATTGCCGTTAACATAGAGATTTTGGTGTGTTTCATTCTGAACTCCGACTAAGAAATCCCATTCTCCTACTACGGCCGAGACGGTTGGTTCAAAAGTATTTTGGAACTGCCAAGGGTTGGGTGGTCCGCCAATTTGCAAACCTGAAACAACTCCCGCTCCGGCAAGAATTGAAGAGGGTTTCGCCCAGACCGCGATGCTGTATGTTGGGTAGCTTGCCGACAGAGGCACACTTATTGAACTTAAGCCGTCAAAATCAAAACCTCTGCCCCAATATCCTCCTCCAGTCTGAGCAACGGTTCCGCTTACCGTCCCGTTGTTGCTGTAACTTGATGCATCCATTACTTCAGTTCCGGAAATATCTTCCATCCTAATCCAAGAAACTAAGCTTTTATCAAAATCAAGAAAAGAGTAATGGTCTTCACTATCCTGCGTTGACAAATTAACAAAAATGCTTTCACTCAACTGCTCTCCTGCAGGCGTTGTTCCCTCACCAAAAGTTATATTAGGCGGCACAAAACTCTCCGGGAGGGCGGAGCTGACATTGATATTATCCCATCTGCACCTTCCGATGTCTCCGGTAGCACAAACACCTTTCAAAGTAATGTTAGAAGTTAGAGTTATGAAATCTTCAAGTGCGAATGTCTGCCCCGCAACACCAACTGTTCCGGTATATTCTGCTATTTGCACAAACTCACTGCCGTTGTTAACATAAATTCTGAAATAATCTACAGATGGTTGGAGGTCGGAGCCGAAGATGAAAGATAAGGTCGCACTGCCCGCAGAACTAAGGTTTATGCTTGGGGAAGTCATATTTGCCTCAGCGCCATTACCGATGTCTCTCGCCAGACAAAAGCCGGCATCCGGTCCTCCTTCATCTGTTCTCCATCCCGAACTCCCGCTGGTTACTAACGTCCAATCGGTCAAGGAAACGCAATCCTCAAAAAATTCTTGTTGGGGAGTAGGGGGAGTCGGGTCAATGATGTGGTCAAATTCAACAGTTCCACCCAAAACGCGAAGGTCAAACCTGTCCTGTTCTCCGACTAAATTCGTCAGGAAAACTTTGTTATATTCATTATCAACTAAATCATCAAAAGAAGCAACCGTTTCATTTTTCTCAAACTCATAAACTTCTATCAAAGGATTTCCTGTCAAAGTTCTCGGGAATAAAGTTATGTCATTTTCAGAACTCAAATTCCTTTCAAACATAACTCTGACATATTCTCCATCGTTAATCGTCTCAGACCAAACCCCGTCTAAGATGCTAACCTCACTAAAGACATCAGAAATAAACTCTCTGTTTGAATCAAGATGCTCAGCCTTGCTAATCTCAATAATTATCTCAAAATTCTGTTCGCTGAGCTCCGGCGCAACGAATTCAACGCGCGTTCCCACTCCTTCAACAATTTCAACTCTATTTGGAACAATCTCTTTGTTGCCTTCAATCCATCTGACTCTGACATCAGACGGATTAACTGCAAAAAATCCTTCCAAAACAGTTCTTGTAACAACATTTTCGTAGGTCAAATCGTCGCTACCTTTAACGGTTATATGCTTTCCGTTGGGCAGTGCGTTTTTCGCGGTTATCTTCGGGGCTTCCGTCGTAAACTTTATTCTCACTCTTCCTTTCGGAAGATGAATTTCTCTTACACTCGCACCAACTTTTAGGAATTCTTCAACCTCATCTCTCACCACACCATTATCATTTTGTTTTCCGCCCGTCTCTCCGACTGCAAATCCACTAATGCTCCTACTACTTCCAACGTCTAACTCTCCTCCCTCTCCCGGTGCAGAATCTTTAGAGATACTGACATCACTATCTTTTTCATTCACAGAATCAGACTGAACACTTTCTCTATCCACCGAATCGGGTCGAACAGCCCCGCCATTACTTTCGCCGTCTGTTAAGCCACCCCTTTCTTCAGTTTCTTCCTGCCTTTTTTTTGAAATTGTAATCTCGTCATTTACCCTTTCCGCCCTCACTCCATCGGAATCTACGAAAGCAGGCTCTGGAAGTTCCGTGATGGAAATGTCTCTCGCGGCTTCCGGTATTTTCACACTACCACTGTCTTCCTCACTGACAAATATATTCATCGTCCACACAACGGGCTCGCCCAAAACAATTTCGTCATGTCCTATTTTTGGCAGGACATTAAAAAGACCTTCACTTTTGGCTCTCGTTATCTCTCCATCAAGAATTCTGGCTCTAAGCTTCAGCCCCTTTTTGCTTTTGTCAAAAGTTATTCCCATCTTCGCAAGGTCAACATTAAACGTGTTCTCGCTGACTTTTGCCTTCTCAGAAAAATCTGTCGTAACTTCCAGTTTGCCTTCGCTTATTCTAAAACTAATAACATCATCTGACAATGTCTTTCCAGCAAAATTTACGCTTCCCGGAACTAACTCGGCGGTTTTCCCGACCTTTAAGGAAACACTAAAAGGCTCTTCCTTGCTGACGCGCCCATTTTTTATAATTTCTGGAGGACCCAGTCTAACGACTCCCCCAGTTACAGGATTTTGCTGAAAGTTATACTTCGGTAGGCTCCTAAACCCACCGCCATTACCACCAGGAGGGCTAATTCCTGTGCCACCATCTCCCTTTACAGTGCTTCCTCCGCCACCCCCACCACTTCCTCCCCCACCACCGCCACCTTGCTCGTTATCGCTATCAGCACCCTCTTCTTCACTAAAGTCCTCATCAACAACACTAAAATCCGATTCAACAAAGTCTGTATTTCCATTGCCATCACTAACTGAAAGAACAAAGACATAATCTCCAAGAGAAACGCTGAAACTTACGGCTTCACAGTTCACCAGCGAACCGGAAGCAACACTCTCTCTGGAAGAAGATTCAATCTCGTAAGAACAACCCAAGTTTTCCCTGCTAACTTCATAAATTACAGGAATGCCAGTTCCAGAATTGTAGATTCCGGATGGCTCACTAAAACTCTTTATCAATCCGCCGGTGTTTTCAATAGTTCCTCCAAAATCATCATCAACATCTACAACTTGCTCTGTTTCATCAAAAACAAGATACTGAAAATCTATCACGACAGGAACTAACTCCTCCTCACTAACTCCACCTTCTTGCAACAAATCCTGTGTGTTCTCAATAAAATCAATATCGGGCTCGGCAACATCATTAAAAGGAAGTTTCTCTGAAGCTACTTCTACTTCTTCGCCATCAACTTCTTCTGCAACCGTTATTTCCACGAAGGCAGATTCTTTTTCAAAATCCTTGTTCGGTTCCATCTTCATTTTTCCTTGCAAGGGCTGTCCGACAAAAGTGTCCGGAACATTTGTGCTCACTCCAATAACCTCATCCGGATTAAGAGAAAAATCTGTAGGAGAAAAGTAAATCATCGCCACAGAAGCCAAAACTATTAAAACAAAAACGCTGTAAAGAAGAAGAAACTTAATTCTCTTTTCTTTTGTCTTGCCAAGATAAGTTGAAACAATTTTTTCTCCTACTCTTTTATTTTCATATAGGTAAGGTCCGTATCTCTTCCCTCCTTTCCAAGTGTATTTTTTATGCACCATCCTCTTTTCTCAGCAACATAAAAACAGCAATTCATCTTTATAAGGATTTCTCCTACAAACACGGAGCAGAATTTTTATGGCTTTCGCGTTGGGCTTGAACACTATTCACTCCGCAAATAGAATAAAATGTCAGATTTGTAAAAAATATTAGACTATAAATAGTTGAGATTGATTTAATCATATTATTTCGGGGCTATTCTTTTTATTGCTTCATCAATATCTTCATCTTTTAAATCTGGAAATAAAGTTTTGATGTCTTGTTCAAGTTCTCCAAATTCCCATGATTCCGCCCATTCTCCATTAATTTTTTTCATCTTCATCATTGAATTATCTATTTTCTTTAAGTCTATCCAAACGAAATGGGGCTTGTTTTGACGAACAATAATTAATTTTGTTCCTCCCCAGTATTCATTATAGCTCTCTAAATATTTGAAAAGATATCCCTGACCTTCTGAGTTAGTGCTATATTTCACCTCCACAAAAAATGTTTCTCTTGCCTTTTCATTAAAAACAACAAAGTCAGGCATCCTCCTAATTTTAGTAGTTACAGGGTTTACAATTTCTCCAGCCATATTTTTTATGTCTTTCGTATGAGATTCTACACCGAACTCAATGCATGTCCATTCAGGCATTGATTTAATTAAAAATTCAATAATATTTTCTGCGCTGTTTCCTACAAGTTTGTTCTTATTCCAATTCTTATCCATAAAAAACAGATAAATTTTTACTTTTAATAGTTTTCTGTTCAACGCCGCATACTTTGTAGTTTAGTCGGTCATTTTTCCTCCAGAAAATTTTTGCCAACAACCGAATTTGAGACACTCTTCCTAGCTAACGGTTTGTCACAAAATCAAGAGATGTCTAATCTCCAAAATCCTCCATAAACTCTCGGAAATTTTTTGATAGAAATTTCCCGACATTACCCGATAACCATAAATTTGTTTTATGCAATATCCTCTCCAGAAAATTTAACACTCTCAATCACCAAAAGTTTTGTCGCAAAATCGGGAGTTGCCCGATTTCTAAAATTCCAGAAGATAGTTACTGTAAGTTCCCGGAAATTTCTGCTAGGAAACTTCTCGGCGTCATCATATACAATTTTACAGATTATTTTGAGATCTTGCACCCGCAAATGCGACACGCTCCCTGAACCCGGGCTGTGTCAGGTTTGAGGAACTTCTCAAAAAACGCCAGATAAAAAAACAAAGACGATTGATACATTTTAGCCCAAATAATAGCCAAATTATTGTAAAATAACGACGATAATTAATAATAAAATAATTGCCAGACATCACCAGCAATTTAAAATCATTGTTTATAGGGTTATTAATGATTATAACTGCAAGAAATAAAAAAGTTAGTGCCGAACTGTACTAATCACCAAAACAAAAAGCCCCGAATTTCTGACAATCCTCTGAACCCGCAAATTTAAAAACCCTCAAAGCGAGGAATGACCAATATCGTGTAGAGGAACATTTACTGTTTCTGGAAAGATTGAAATGAATGCGTTTAAGAAATTAGGCTTGACAGAGAAAAGTGTGAAGGTACTCGAGGAGTTGCACTTTTCCTCCCCGACGGATATTCAGGAAAAGACGATTCCCCTCATAATGGAAGGAAAAGACGTCATCGGAAACGCCGCGACAGGTTCGGGCAAGACATTTGCATTCGCCTCCGGGATAATTGAAAAAGTTGCTCTGGGAAAAGGAATTCAGGCTTTGGTCATGGCACCGACGAGAGAATTGGTGGGGCAGATTGCTAAGGTTACAAGGGATTTCGCGAAAAACACGAAACTGCAGGTGCAGGAAATTTATGGGGGCGTCGGCATGGGACCTCAGGTTTTTGGAGCTCAGAAAGCGGAAATTATCATCGGAACACCCGGAAGATTGTTAGACCATCTACAAAGAGGAAGTTTTGATTTCATGGAACTCAAGATTTTGGTTTTGGACGAAGCGGACAGAATGGTTGACATGGGTTTTCTGCCTGATGTCGAGAAAATTATCGGGCAGTGTCCGATAAAAAGACAGACCTTGTTGTTTTCGGCTACGACCTCGCAGGACGTCGCTTTTATGGAAAAGAAATACATGAACAATCCGATAACCATCGCTGTAGAACAATATGTCGACGCTTCTTTGCTAAAACAGGTTTATTACGATGCACCTTCGCATATGAAATTTTCTTTGCTTGTCCACCTGTTGAAAAATGGGAAATCGGGAATTATAATGGTATTTTGCAATACGAGAAAAAACGTTGATTTGGTCTCTGACAATTTGAGGCGCTTCGGCGTTCACTCGTCCGCGATTCACGGAGGTCTTGAACAGAACAAGAGAAGCAGAATCATGGAGAGGTTTCATAAAAACGAGGCAGATATTTTGGTTTGCACTGATGTTGCAGCGCGCGGTCTGGACATTAAAGGTGTGACTCATGTTTACAATTATGATGTCCCGAAAAGTTCTGAAGAATACATTCACAGAATAGGAAGAACGGCGAGAGCGGGCGAGAAAGGCATGGCAGTTACCCTCGTGTCAAACAATGATTATATGAGCTTCAGGAAAGTTTTAGACGATGATTCTTTGAAGATTGAGAAAAAGGAAATTCCAGAGAACATGGAAAAACTAACTCCGCGATTCAAAGAACAGCAGAGAGGCTACGGACATGGAAGGGCAGGCGGAGAAAGGCGCGGAAGTTACAATCAAGGCAGAAGAAATTTTGGAGAGAGGAGCAGAAACGGTTCCGGTCAGGGACGGAAGAGTTTTAGTAATTCACGGAGTGGAAGAAGTGGCGAACGCGATGGTAGCTCGAGAGGTGGCAGAAGTTACAATTCCAGAGGAAATAGAAAAGATTCTGGGAGAAGCCCACGTGGCTTTGGAAGAAGATAAAGGGGCTTCGTCGCATCAGAATTACGCTTGGTTTCTAAACAAAACTCCAAGTTAAATTCAATTTCCTGCGCCATCTTATTTTGATTTATGCATAATTTTGTGCAGGAAACTCTGCGGAATTTTTGCTCATTGTAATTAACCCCTTGAGCCCACTTAATCCCCGCCGCCCTAAATTGCTCGCAAAAACCACTTGCAGTTATCCCTTGTCCTTCCAAGTATTCGGGAGAACTTAACAACAGATTAAGACTTCATTCCATTACGCCCTTCGGGGAAATAAATCAGAGATTTGCTTCTCTTAATCGCGATGTTAGTTCCCAGACTGCGTCCAAATTGAAATCTGTCCTCTCTGTCGCTCGGATAAATCACCAATCCTTTTGTTCTTCGCTAAACATAATCACCCTAAAAAACACGTTCGAAACCTCGCTTCGTCTAACAATTATTATATTTAATTGCTGAATAAAACTTTTTACAGAATAATAAAATTGTCCTTTGCCGTCCCCCAACCACCCACCCTTAAAAACGGAGAGGGCGCGTTTTCCTGACGGAAAACAGATAATTCGCTTCGCGAAAATTATTTATTAATTTTTGTCTTCCTCTTCTTCAATTTCGAGATTTAGTTCAAATTGTTTTTTAGTTTCTTCTTCTAAGTTATTAATTTTCTTTTTTCTTTTTTTGTTAGATGTCCACTCCGCGTAGTATCTTACTAGTTCATCTATTTTTTCATACATCTGTTCAATACCTAAATCATTTTCTTTACAAATCTTATATGCCCAAGTATAAGAAATAATCCTGAACAAAGTGACTTCAACACTTTTTTTCATGACTGCTAAGTCATAGGCAGGATGTTCCGTATTTATTAATATCACTCTAATATCATCGTCTATTAAACATTCTGGATCATCTACTCCTTTTTGAGCAGGTTTTATTTCATAATCTTTATTTCCCAGTCTTATATTTCCTTCCCCTTTGATTGCTTTGAGTTTCTCTTTTAGAGAATTATCATTAATTCCAACAGGATTATTTTTTTTGGTTTTTCTTTCGTTTTTATCTTTTCCAGCCCAGATATCTTCAGTTCCACTTTTATCTTTCTTTAATCTTGTTTTAGATTCCCCGGTAGATTTAATAAAATCATTATGATAATCATTAAAAGCATCTTTAACATTTTTTATCGCATCTTTCACTCTTGCTTCAACCTCATCCCTTCTTTTTTCATTATAATCTCTTTCTTCAATTCTACATATTTTCTTTAACACCTCCGTCATGAATAAATTATAAGTTATATACTTAGGATGGTCTTCGTTAAACCCTTCTCTATCTGTTTGAATTACGGGAATTTCATCTTTTTCATTTTCAGGATCAAATTCGGGGACTTCTATTTCCCCAGTTAAAAGAGCCGCATGCACAAATTTGTGTGTCCCCACATTAAGATTAAATATCTTTGGCTCTCCTATTGCACTTCCTCTAACTTTGGTTATTACACCCGGATTAGGTCCAGATTTTCTTACAATCTTAATAAATCCTTTAGGATATATCCGTTTTTTTGATTCTTCATCATATGTTGTTGATGAAATAAAATTTATTCCCAATTTTGAGGCATCATTGGGAATTTCGTATTTTCTTTTATAAGGGACATCTATCTTAGTACACTTTTTATTATTAACCCACACTTCAAAATGCGAATCATCGGGAAGAGAGGTAGCAAGAAATTCTCTTAATTTTTTAGAACTCTGTTTTATATTAGATTCTGATTCTGTTATTTTCTCTATGTGTGGAAGTAGATTAGTAAGGCGAATTGTTGTTCCCTGCTTTTCATCAGTATCTTCTTCATTAAAACTATCCATTAGTGCGTCTTCTAATCTCTCGGCTTTGTCAATTTCTTCTTTATTTAAAGTGTAAGTATATTTTTTATTCTTTTTTATAGTTTCTATTTGCATAATTTTTGCTATACCAAAACCTGCTAATTTTCCTATCCCCTTATTTCCGATAGCTAATCTGCTAAATTTAGAAGTTCTTTTAGCATTTCTCTTATGCCCAGAACCAATAGCCATATACTCTTTTCTGATATCTTCTTCATCCATACCCGAGCCGTCGTCTAGAATAACTATTTCCCCTTTATTAAACCAAACGTTTACTCTCGTAGCATCTGCATCATATCCATTTGCAATAAGTTCTTTTATTGCTTTAGTATATTTACTATAGGCTGCTAGCCCCAAGTGGTCTATTATTCTAGGTTTTGTCGTAAATTTTAAAGGTTCTAATTTTTTCATTTTACAAATTAAACTCCTTTCCTTTATTTTTTCCTTTGTTAAATTCAGATTTTATTTTTTTCCATTCATCATCAACAGCACTAAAAATTTTTCTTACTTGTTCATCAGTGTAATAATAATTCCCTCTATTCGCACAATTTCCAAGAAGTCGGAGTTTATTTAAAATTTCTTGAACTCTGCGACTAGCAATTCTCTTAAATCTTTCTTCCTTTATTATCTTACTATCTGCTTTCGGCTTTTGTTTTCCAAACATCTTAATCTTTTAGATATTTAATATTATTTAAATGTTTCTATTATGTATTATTATATTTAAAACCTGTATCTTATAGGGAAAATACATTTTTTGAACATTTAAGAGAACTTTCGCCTTTCGTGGCGACTTCTTTCTTAAAAAGAAAGAAGCAAAGAAGCGCCCTCTCAAAGACAACGAACCCATCAAGGACAATTTTATAGATTCAGCAACTCCGCTCAGAACAAGATTGGTGACAGATTTCAACTCACGAGGAAACTTTGTGTTTCAGCTCATGCCTCGTTCTTCGAACTTCGGTCTGGGAACAGCAGATTAAGAGATAATTTCTTTTTCCTTCGCAAATTTTCTTAGTGAAAAACAGAAATTAACCCAAATTGTTTGCTTATTTTATAGCTTAAATTTACTGCAAACAACTTCTCTTAATCGCGAAACAAAGTTCCTGAACGTCGGCAGAAACTCCAAGCAGAGGAATTAAATAACTGTAATTCCTAATCTTTTCATGAGAGTTAAACACGCGTTTTCAGCGAGGCTAACGAGGAAGAGCAGAAAGGACAATCGGCACAATCGCCATAGCGTTGCTTTTTCTTCTCAGGTTGCGAAACTCTTAGACGAATCAGATATAATTCTGGAAGTTCTTGACGCAAGATTCATAGAAAAATCAAGGAATATTTATCTGGAAAAAATAATCAGAGAAAAAAATAAAAATCTAATTTTTGTTTTAAACAAAGCGGACTTAGTTGACATAAATGAGCTGAAAAAAAACTACGACCTGAAGTCGCTTGAACCGTACGTCTTGTTTTCTTCAAAAAACAGAGTCGGGCGGGCGAGGTTGAAGAAACTGATTGGGATTGAAGCAAGCAGAATTAAATTTAAAAAGAAAAGGGTAGGAATTGTCGGTTACCCAAACACCGGCAAGAGCACGCTGATTAATGTCTTAGCAGGCGGGAAAAAAGCTTTAACTTCTGCGCAGTCTGGGCAAACAAGACATCTGCAAAAAATCAAATTCACCAGCGACATTGTGGTAATTGATTCGCCGGGCGTGATTGGAGGAGGCGAAGAAAACTCAATCAACCCGGCTTTAGTTGCAAAGCAGACAGAAATCGGAGTTAGAGATTATTCTAAAGTTAAGTATCCTGATTTGATTATTAACAAGATAATGCAGTCAAATCCCGGAATGCTTGAGGATTTTTATTCTGCCGACGCTGACGGCGATGTTGAGGTTTTGCTGGAGAAACTTGGAAAGAAGTGGAATTACCTGAAGAAAGGCAGAGAGATTGATACCGAGAGAACTGCAAGAAGAGTTTTGAAGGACTGGCAGGAAGGAAAAATCAGATAAATTTAAAAGCTTTTTCTGATAGTTGAGAACATGGGAAAAGCAAAGAAACAATCAGTTAAGATGGCCAAGAGAAGGTCAATGAGAAAAAGGAAGCTGAAGAAACTTTCTAAGTAAAATTTTTGATTGTTGTTAAACATTATGTAAAGGCGTTCCAAAATCTTTTAACGCCCCACCGAAACTTATAGGATTTTGATGGATTAGGAGAGTGTGTTTTTGTGTTGCAATAATTAGGTTATGGATTTTTAATAGCAAGAACACCATTTAACTAGCCCGTCTGTCAGTATCTGGTTAGCACCGAATAGTTAATCCAATTTTAACATTCAATCATTAGAGTTTCAAAAATATACCAAAAAGGATTTACGCCCCAACCGAATTGTAAGCTCGAGGTTTAACTTAGTTATCAAATTCATGCTAAAAATAAACAAGTTTAGTTTTATCAAAAAAATATGAACCTCAAGTTTAGTTATCGGTCAGGGCTTTCAACTTAGAGTTGAACTTTCTTTTATCACAAAAACGGCTAAACTTCGATTAATAAATAGATGGTTATTGTTGTTTTTTATGATATAAATCCAAAACATAAACAATACTTTCATTTCTAAAATATGAGTAAGACAGTCGAAATGGTTTAATATGAAGCTCTCGAGTGCCCTTCCTTATATTTTTCATTGGTTTTCCAATTTCAGGATTTTCTGATATTTTCTTAATCTGTTTCATAATTTTTTCTTTAAGTAAATTATCTTTAATTTTTGAAAATAAGATGGTAAATTTTTTATCAAATCTAATTTCTACCATTTTTCCATTTCTTCAAATAAATTATCAGAATCAACGCTTATGTAGTCTCCAGATTCTATTCTTTTGTAGGCTTCTTCTGTTCTTCTTGCAAATTCTAGATCCTCTTTAAGATTTTCATCAAACTTACTAGCCTTTTTTAATATCAATTGATCTCCAGCCTCAATTATAACTAATTTATCGCCTTCTTTGAGATTTCCCCTCATATCAGCAGGAATAACAACCTGCCCCTTTGAACTTAATTTTGTTATGTCTATTTTAGCCATAGTAAGACTATTCTTACATATTATATAAACTTTTCTGTATGTAAAAACTAGCAAGTAAATTAAACTCCAAGTTAAACGCCCCGACCGAGAACCAGAAATACAAACTTTTTAGAAAAAAGTTTCTATGAGTTCAAAAATTATAATTGCTTTTGCTTCGCAAAAGTTATCTGCGTATGCACAATACAGCCAGCGACAATGCCATCGCGCTTCGCTTGATGGTATACCGCCCCGACCGAGAATCGAACTCGGGTTTCTGCCGCGACAGGGCAGTGTTCTAGCCATTAAACTACCAGGGCTTAGCTTCTGAAAGGAGACTATAATTCTGAGTTTTAAAACTTAACTGTCGGGAGCTCTGTCGCAAAATCAAGATTTGTCTAATTTTCAAAATTCTCTATAAACTTCTCGGAAATTTCTTGGCAGAAATCTCCTGACATAATTACATAACTATCTTGAAACCCTCCCCTAACAAATGCGACACCATCACTGTCGGAAGTTTTATATACGGGGGCTTTGTCGCTTTTGCATGAAGAAGAAAATATTGTTCAGTTTGGTTCTGGTAGTTTTGTTGTTTAGTCTGGCGGGCGTTAGTGCGTATCACGGCAATTACGGTTCTGACGGAACAAGATTTGTTTTTGACTTCGGCAGAGGAGATTTTTATTCTCAAGACTACAAGTATGTTGATTATTACGGCATCCCAATTTACAAAGTTTATGCTCCGCGCTCTGGTCGGAGCGATGATTTTTTGGAAGAACTAAACAAGAGGAAAGCGATAAGGTTTGCAGTCAATTCTTTTAACAACAGGTATAAAATAAATGTGGGGCAGAGTTCAGGAAATTCATTTTGTAACGGATGCTCAACAAATGGAGTCTCCTCGAACTGGGGAAACAAGCCGACTTATAATTTTCTCGCTGACGGAAGAGGGGCGGGAAACAGCTATTATTACGAGCCGAGGTATGATTCTCAATTGGGCTATTATAACTGGAGATATTAGAGTAACTGCAAAGTAACATAATCACACAAATATTTAAATATTAAAGTCCTATTCGTTTTGTATGAATAAGAAGTTGTTTGGGCTTGCTATTGGAATGTTCGTTTTGGTGATTGCTCTTGCGGGCTTTGCGTCCGCTCAATATTACTATGGAGGTTATTACGGCGGATATAACAACAATTTTAACAGCTACTCTTACAGCTCAGCAAGAAATAACAACGGTTTTATTAGGGCGACAAATTATGACCGCGTTACCAATTCCGCGTGGATTGGCGGGCAATATGTGACAACTACAAGTTACATCAAGACAACCGCCGAAACGCCAAGATACGGCTACGGTTATAATTCTTACTACTATCAGAATTATAA
>Ga0210057_1001609_pt1 | contig 33894 bp, 28 predicted proteins | sample CryGeyCG2114_010_2_FD_183968 | JGI IMG/M metagenome (GOLD analysis project Ga0210057, IMG submission 183968) | Groundwater microbial communities from aquifer - Crystal Geyser CG10_big_fil_rev_8/21/14_0.10 (SPAdes) (version 2) | ecosystem: Environmental > Aquatic > Deep subsurface > Groundwater ... | reverse complement strand
CAATGATAGGTACTATGGTCTAGTTGATATAATTGGGTTGTTCTAACCATATATCTCTAAAAATCACCTCCTTTCTTGGTTAAGGTGATTTTATTATATGATATTATTGGTGGGTGCTGAACAAGGGCTACGCCTTTAAACGCACACCCCAGCTAACGCTGGGGGTTTATTTGGATAATCAAAAACACCCCCTTTAGAGGGTGATTTCGGTGTGTGGGAGCAGTGATTTTATTAAAAAATTTATTAGAAACAAATTTCAAACCACCTGAATAAAACGCGTTCTTGGCTATAAATAGTTCAAACCCTCATTAAGGGTAACAAAAAACACCTAATAAAATTAAGTGTTTTTTGCTGGGGTGACCGATGGGATTTGAACCCACAACCACTAGAGCCACAATCTAGTGCTCTACCATTGAGCTACGGCCACCATGTTTAGTTTTTAATTTTATATATTCTCTTCCACTACCAGACTTAAAATACTTTTCTCTTTCTCTCGCTGTTTTTCTATCTTCAACCTTTTCATAATATAAAAATTCAAAAGGACCTCTATATTTCATCGAAAGAGTACTGCTTAAACCCTTATCGTGTTCTGCAAGCCTTCTTTTTAAATTATTTGTGATACCAGTATAGTTTCTGTTGTCTTTTATACTTCTAACAATATATACATAATACATATTCACAATCTAGTGCCCTGCCGGCAGGCAGGTCTACCATTGCCTGTCCTCTTTTGCGGTCTCGCTACGGCTATCGGGTCGCTTCCTCCTCTTCAATCCGCCTTTGGCGGATTGAGGCTCGTCCTACTTCGCAGGACTTGCTGATTTAAATGGTGGATGCGCCTGGATTCGAACCAGGGACCTTTTGGATGTAAACCAAACGCTCTAACCAACTGAGCCACGCATCCTTAATGAATATTTCCTGAAAAATAATTTTTTAATACTCTTTTCAAGTAATTTCTCCCCCCAGCCAGTTTTAAAAAATTTTTCTCTTGTCGTTGCATCTTGTTGATGTCTATAACCCTCAAAATATATTAATATAAACGGACGTCGATATTTTGTGACACTAACCAATCCTTTATTATGTTCTTTTAATCTTCTATTTATGTTATTAGTGTAACCAATATATAATTTGTTGTCTTTAAGGTTTTTTAATATATAAATAAAATATAACATATTTTTATAATGCTCTTTACCCGCCCAAATTTCAATAGAAATTTAGGCAGGTAAACCAGCTGAGCAATGCAACTTTTTATTTAATATGCAACCTTTTATTTAATATGTTTAGCACAATCAAAAAAATTTTTCAAGTCTGATAATCTTTAATTATTTTACAAACTGGTGGTAATTGGAGCGAAGATAGAAGTAACAATGTTACCCACAATACCAAACATTAGCATAAATGAAAAAATAATTACCAAAACCCCGATTAATTTCCACATTAAACGGCTACCGCCCTCAGTACCTAGGTGCTGTTCAGCCCAGGAGATTCTGCCTACATTTTCCACTATCCAATTAGCTTTCCAGACTAATACAAAACCAAACCCAATACCAATTATACCTAAAATAATATTTGTCATATTTTTTACTATTTATCTTATTATATTAAAAAATACAAATTTTTTAAAGGCTTATTTTAAATTCTGGCTTGACATTTGTTCAGTTACACAAATTATGTCAAAATGTTATAATACAAAATATTAATAATTTATAATTATAAAATATGAAGGTCTTAAAATTTGGAGCTGTCTGGTGCCCAGGTTGTTTAATAATGAGGCCACGTTGGCAGGAAATAGAAAAAGAAAATCCCTGGCTGGAGACAGAATATTATGATTATGATGATGACCACGAAATGACTGAAAAATATCAGGTCAACAAACGTTTGCCGGTTTTTGTTTTTCTGGACAAAAACGGTCAGGAGTTCCTTCGCCTTAACGGGGAGCCTTCTAAAAAAGAACTATTAAAAATTATTGAGGAAAATAAAAATAAATAATATGAAAAGGTTATTAATACTATTTATAACTGCTTTTATTCTGACTAATCTACTTATCACCCCGGTTCAAGCAGCCGGACAAGTGGATATTTATTTATTTTACAGTAAAACTTGCCCTCATTGCCAAGTTGAAAAAGTGTTTTTGCAAAACTTAATTGAGGAATATCCAGAAATCGGACTGCATTCGTACGAAGTGACTGGTAATCAATCAAATTTACAATTAATGGTACTAGTCGGTAATACCATGGGGGCTGATGTTAGCGGCGTACCTCTGACCGTCATTGGTGACCAAACTTTCTCCGGCTATTTGAATGACCAAACTTCCGGTGAACCCATAAAACAAGCCGCTCTAACCTGTTTAGAGAACTCTTGCCCGGATACAGTTGGAGATATTATTGCTCAAAACTATTCTAATCAAAACAGTAACACCAACAACAATCAAAACTCTAATACCAACTCAAATGATAATACTAATGAAAATAATAATGTAAATGGAAACGTTAACAGCGGTAACAATGGCAATTCAGAAAATCAGCAGCCAGCCAGCCAACTGCCAGAGGTTATCACTCTGCCGCTCTTTGGAGAAATAAATGTTCAAAAATATTCATTGCCGGTTATAACAATAATTATTGGCGGGCTGGATGGCTTTAATCCCTGCGCCATGTGGGTACTGCTTTTTCTGATCAGCCTGCTTCTAGGCATGGAAAACAAAAGACGCATGTGGATCTTAGGCATTACTTTTTTAACTGCTTCAGCGGCAGTTTATTTTATTTTCATGGCCGCCTGGCTTAACTTATTGCTGTTTATCGGTTTTGTAGTCTGGGTTCGGGCTGCGATCGGTCTTTTTGCCCTGGGCAGTGGCGGGTTTTATTTAAAAAAATATTTGAAACAACGTAAAGAAGAGGGCTGCGACGTTATGGAAGACGAAAAAAGACAGCGTACTTTCGCCAAATTAAAATCCATCACTCAAAACAAAACTTTCATCATCGCTTTGTTAGGCATAATAACTTTAGCATTTGCAGTAAATTTAGTTGAGCTGATTTGTTCAGCCGGCTTCCCAGCAATCTTCACTCAGATTTTATCACTAAGTGGTTTATCTGTATTTGATTATTATTTTTACATTGCTCTATATGTCTTCATCTTTTTGCTTGACGATATAATTATCTTTGTTATCGCCATGCTCACCCTCAAAGCCACCGGAGTAACTACCAAATACAGCAAAATTTCCAGCCTGATCGGCGGTATCTTGATGGTTATAATCGGAATACTTTTACTCTTCAAGCCTGAATGGCTAATATTTAGTTAACCAATATTAATGCCTAAAAAAACTACAACCTTAACCATTGTATTTCTGTCAATCATTTTGCTTTTTTTGCTTTTTGTTGTCATTTTTATTGAAAAACCCCCAAATAACAAACAAGTTAGCTTGAAAAATTTATTTACCAAACAAACTTTGGAAAAAATTATTAAACTTTTACCAAGTTCCGATAATGAAGGTTCTGACCCAAATAATAATTCCTCTTTACCAACACCTGAAAATAATAATCAGAACCAATCAACTAATGTTAACTCCAATCAAACACCGTCACCACCTATCCAAAATCCAAATCTAACAATTGAAAATCAAATTTCCTATTACCAACTGCGTTTTGTGCTTTCAACTACTGGTCGAGGTTCAAGAATAACCTTTGATAATGATCAAAAAATTTTTACTGGCAAAATTAATTCCTCAACCGGTAATCCTTACAAAAAACAAATTACTATTGATTCTTTTTGGGTAGCACAGCTTACGGCCGGATCTGAAATTAGCATTGAAGCTGATTATGCTGTCATGCCAACTGCCAGTCAAGGCTTAACAATAAAGTATGAAAAAGAAGCTAATTATCCAAGCAACTTAAAAGTATATTATTTGACAGACTCAGATCAATATCTACTCACAGAAATTGATCGCCAAGACAACGGAACTAAAAACTACAACTTGAATTTGAACCAATTATTAGACTATCAAGCCATTCAAAAAACAATTCCTCAAACCAATACCGACTATTCTGTTTTTGCTTTTTATTATAGATGGTACAATATTAATTCTTGGACAGAAGATCAGACTTTTGATGACGATTCTCCTTTAGCGCCCTATAACTCCAACAATGTTGGAACTTTTGCAATGCATATCAGCCAGGCCCAAAGCGCCGGCATTGATGGATTTGTTGATTCTTATTTTAGTGACGATCTTTACTTTCAGAGCTTACTTGATGAGGCTCAAAAAAATGACTTTAAAATCATGCCTATGGCAGAAACGGTCTGGTTTGATCAAACCACCTGGAAAGCTACTCCTCGACCAGCCGAAGGTATTAAACAGCTTTTCGCTCAATTACTAATAAACTACAGTGACCATCCGGCCTGGCAAAAAATTAACGGGCGCCCAGTTATTCCCATTTACTTATCTTATCTGACTCCTCTTGAAGACTGGCAAAACATCTTTACTAATTTAAGAGATCAAGGACTTGATGCATATTTTTTGGCTGATTATCAATCTTTGCAAAGCATTAACAAAACTCTTGATGTTTTTGATGGTATTTACTTTTATGGTATTCCCGAAAATCCACAAAATATTGAAGAGGTAAATAATCTGGAAGCGCCTCTGCTGCAACAAATAAAAAAAATGGTTTATTATTATCCAATTTTTTTCGACACTCCGGAAGCCAAACTTTGGGTGCCGTCAGTGAACCCCGGCTACGATGATCGACAAATACCAGGAAGACAAGGGGCTATTAATAATACTTACGTTGATAGACAAAACGGCGACCATTATCGGGCCAGTTTCGAAGCCGCGATAGGCAGCGATCCTGACTGGATATTTATAAATACCTGGAATGAATGGCCAGAGCATACCTATATCGAGCCCAGCGTAAACTACGGCGCCACTTATTTAGACATTACCAAAGAATACGCTGACAATTGGAAATAAAATAAAAAAAGATCTCGAAGAGATTTTTTTGTTTGGTGGTGTTTGTTGGACGAAATCCGAACTTTTTTTGACGAAAATCCGGACTGCGAAATTTGATTGCCGAGCTTCGCTCGGCAGGAACAAAAACTTTTCCGCTCGGGCGGGCAAAAAGGAAGGGGGTTGGGGGGAAGGAATTTTTGCCCGCCCTCGCTTTCGCCGCTTCTTTTTTCGCCGCCGCAATTTTTATGTTCTATGATACGCAAAAAGTCTATGTTTTCTTTGCGTTGTTAATAATTTTTTCTATAGCATTTTTATATTCCATAGGCAGGGATATACTTTTTTCGAGATCGAGAATATAACTGTCTCTTTTTTCATCCAGCCACGTAATGATTTTCTCGATTTTTTTAGCCGATAGTCGCTTTTCGTGTAAATCAATAATTTTTTTAAGAAAACCCAACTCTATTCTTCTGAAGCCAGAAGCATATTTTTGTAAAGCAGTGTACACAAAAACGTCCTGGAAATTATGAATGCTGTGCATTATTATATGCCTAATCGGTTTAATAAAACTATTATGAAAGCTGTCTGGATACCATGTCTCAATCATATTTACTATTTTTTGTACTCCTGAGTCAAAAAAAACATAATCGTATTGTCCTTTGTTAAGATTTAGCTCCCTTAATAGTTCCCTATGATTGTGAGCAATCTGATAATACAATGGGCTTTTATAAAAAATTCTTCCCCTATTTAATGGGTTGGCGATGAAATCAACAAGCATTGAGGTGCCAAAATTCCATTCCATCAAATCAATGTTTTCTTTCAACTCCTTTAAACTAACGAACGGATCTAAAAGAATAAAACCAGCTTCAAATGGAATATTATATTTTTGTAGCAGAAGGACTGCTCGCTTGATAGCATTTGTGTCAATGCCTTTGTTATAGCGCTTTAACTGACTGTTGGAACAAGATTCGATGCCGACAAAAACAAAACACAAGCCACTTTCTTTAAGAGGTTTAAGCAAACCAACTCTCTCCAGTGTTAAAATTTCATCAACTCTAATAGAAATACTAAAGAGAAAGTGCTTATTAATTATATTTTTTTTCTTGCTATATTTTATCGCTTTAATAAATTCTTGAAGGCGAGGTAGGCCATTTTGACCACCAATAAAATTTTCATCAACAATATTAACTCCTTTCACGCCCATATCTGATAATTTAATCATTTCTTCAATAACAATTGGCACATCGACGGGCGACCACGGCTGAACTAATCCTTTATTATCTTCTATCCTCAAACAAAAAGAGCACCTTGACCATGAACAGCCTCTCGAACTTTGTAATCCGATAATATTATATTTGTTTATTTTTTCATGAAATGCTGGGGCTATCACATTAAATTTATCAGCAGTTTTGTTGTATATGAATTTATCACTTTGTTTATAAACAATGTTTCTGACATCACTTATTTGCTTAGCTGATTTTTTGAGATTAACTAGATCTTCTAACGTATATTCGCCCGGGCCAATAGCTACTAAAATAGGATATGTTCCATAACGATCGATAATTATTTCTGGGAAATTGGACGGTAATTGTTTTCCTAAGACAACTATCGGACTCCATTCGGGATTTTTATTTTTAAAAATACTTTCAATTAAAGAATCTAGTATATGTAAAGTTCCCCAAGGTACAGATATGCCAATTATATCTGGTTTAAATATTGTTAAAAAAGATAGAACTTTCTTGGGAGCATCATATTCTTTTAATTGCATATCTATATTGCTTATTTCTATCTTGTCTTCAAATCTATGTAGTAAATGACCCTTCAGTACAGGAAGGGCTAGCGGCTCATAATTATCGAAGTAATTTTGATTATACTGCCTGTTATTTAATGATATTAGTGCTACTTTAATAGCCATGGTTTTAGGCAAAATATACGTTTATTCCATATGCCACCCAGACAGAAAGGTTTTTATGCGAAGGGAAAAAAGATTTTTAAGAAAATATATAATTGTTTTTATAATTTTTAATCTCCATTTTCTGTTATTGATACAACTGATTGTTATATCTTTAATTTTTCTGTTATTTTTTTCTGCGTAAAGCAACATCGCGGTATCAAAAAACCACCCTGAATGGTTATATAGTTTATTACTGATTGAAGAAAAGGCATTTCGGGTGATTGACTTACAACCAGCCTGTGCGTCAGTAAAAGAGTTCCAAAATAAAACTTTAATTAAAATATTATAACCTTCAGTAAGAATTTTTCTCAACCAATGCCTCTCAACATGAGAGCCGACTATGCGACGCGACGCAACAACTAAATCGTAATTTTCATTCAAAAGATAAGATTTAAGCATGGAACCAATATTATTAAGATCGTAAGCTAAATCAGAGTCTGTATACAAAAAAACATCTTCTTTGGCATTTCTCCAAGTATTAAAAAGAGCTCTGCCACGACCTCGTTCTTTAGTGATAGTATATGTAAGATAGGGCATAACAGGAATTATACTCGCAACGATTTGTTCCATTTTATCTGTAGTTCCATTAATCGCAACGCAACATTTAAGACATTTATCCTGGATGAGGTTATTGAAATTTGTAATTAAATACCTATGAAGCTTAAGAAGAGTTTCGCCAATAATTTTTTCTTCATTAAAAGCTGGTATAGTTAGAAGAAAACTTTTACAAATTGGATTCTCAAATGGATATTTTAGAATTTGTTCATATTCAAAAGATAAGGATTTAATCATATGTTCTGTAGTAAATTTTGCAGGTAGTTTTCCTTTGTTGTGAATGTTGAGGGATGTTTTAATAGAAGAGGTGTTTAGGATTATTGCTTGAGCAAGAGCTTCGCTGTTAGCCGATTTAACTAAAGAAATGGGTATATGTTTTGCAAGCTCCACAACTCCACCTACACGTGTCGCAAGAAGCGGGACATGTGCAAGAGTCGCCTCTAAAAGAATGTATGGCAGACCTTCTTTGATAGATGGCAAAACAACAAGGTCAAAAGCCTTGAGAAAACGATATGCTTGCGGTATGGTTCCGGCAAGAAAAAAATATCTAGATAAGTTATAGTCTGTTATTTTTTCTTCTAATTCTTGCTGTAGTTCGCCATCGCCAATTACAAAAAAGTAGGGCATAAATTTACCGCTTAAATGAATTTTTTTAGCGGCTTCTATCAAATATTCTATACCCTTTGTTCTATAAAGATTTGCAACAACGCCGATAATAACAGGGTTCTCTGACAGATTAATTTTTGAACAAATAATATTTCTCGCTGATTTGCGATCTAAAATATTCTTAGTAATACTTTCATCTAAACCATTATAAATAAGAACACCTCTTTCACCTCTTAATATTTTATATTTTTTACCCCGTTGTAGATCGTAATCGGACACTACGATCGTCTGATTACGGAAAAAAGAGGCTATAAATTCAGCCGCAATAAAAACAATTTTCTTTATAGGTGATAGTGATTCGGAAAATACGAATCCATGAACCGTGTATACAATATGACTTCTGGCAAGCCTTGCCGCTACAGAGGCTATTATTCCTGCCTTTGTACTATGCACATGAACAATATGCGGCTTCAAGGTTTTTACGAGATGATAAATGGAATAAAATGATTTTATATCTTTTTGAATAATTATTTCTCTTTGTAAATCTTCTAAAACAAATAATTGAGAATTTTTGAATTGTGCTTTTTTAAGGCTGTAGAATAACCAACTGTCTTGTGGGGATTCTTGTCGTCCGGTGGCAATAAAAACCTGATGTCCATTCTTATGCATGAATAAAGCAACGTCAAATACATGTTTTTGCGCTCCTCCACATTCTCCTTGTGTAATAATATAAAGTATTCTCATTTGTTTATTTGATCAAATCTTCTATTAAGACGCCCAACGCTTTGGCAATCTTCGCCATAGTTTGAACGCTTGGCTTATTAACGGTGCCGCTTTCGACTTTCATAAGCGTTGTATATTTAATATCCGCCTTCTTGGCTAAATCGTCTTGCGTTAAGCCAAGTTTAGCTCGCATTTTCTTGATATTTTCGCTTATTGTTTTTCCACTTGTCATATAAATAAAGTTTTGGTAGTATTGTAGTATATAAGATTATTACTCTTATTGTTATACTACCAAATAAAATGAAAATAATCAAACAAATTTCTTGGCGACGCATTTCGCAAAGCGAAATACGAAAAATTGCGGCGGCGAAAAAAAGAAGCGGCGAAAGCGAGGGCGGGCAAAAATTCCTTCCCCCCAACCCCCTTCCTTTTTGCCCGCCCGAGCGGAAAAGTTTTTGTTCCTGCCGAGCGAAGCTCGGCAATCAAATTTCGCAGTCCGGATTTTCGTCAAAAAAAGTTCGGATTTCGTCCAACAAACACCACCATATTGAATTAGTCGCCTCGTTCGGGGCTTCGCCCCTCGCTTCGGCGGGCATTTTTGCGAGCAAATCAAAGGGTTTTTTGAAATCAATTTCCAGCAGTCCCGCCGCAAGGCGGCGGTTCATCCCGCAAATGCGGGATATTGCCCAAAGGGCAATGAACCGATTTTTTTCTTTCGCCGTTAGCGAAAGGCAAAACGAGATTTTATTAAATTGTCGGTGTGCGTTTCCTTTTTCAATTATAATTAAGGAATAAAAAACATGATTAAATATTTCATCTATTGTAGAAAATCAAGCGAGGACGAAGAAAGGCAAGTTTTGAGCATAGAAGCCCAGCTCGCTTAATTAAGAGAGTTTGCCAAGCAAAACAATCTTTTTATCGTCCGCGAATTTACCGAGAGCAAAACAGCAAAAGAGCCGGGCCGAGAAGTTTTTAATTTTATGATGTCGGAAATTGAAAAAGGCAACGCTTCGGGAATTTTAGCGTGGAACCCCGACAGATTAGCCAGAAATTCAATAGACGGCGGGCGGGTGATTTATTTGGTTGATACTGAAAAAATTACCTCGCTAAAATTACCGACATTTTGGTTCGAAGCGACACCCCAAGGAAAATTTATGTTGAGCGTCGCTTTCGGACAGGCAAAATATTACACCGACAATTTAAGAGAAAACATTTTGCGTGGTATTCGCCAAAAGATACGCCGTGGCGAGTTATCCGCAAAAGCCCCTTTAGGATATTTCAACAAACCTCGTTTAAGAACGATTGAGCCGGATAAAAAAACTTTTAACAAAGTGAAAGAAGTTTTGCGGGCTTTTGCCACTGGCGAATACACCTTAACGAAAATTCAAAGCAAAATGTTTTCTCTTGGCTTGGTTGGCCCGAGAAGCGGAAAGAAAATGCCCTTGTCGTCGGTTGAACATATTTTGAAAAATCCATTTTATTACGGGCATTTTCTTTACCGCGGCGAAATTCATCAAGGAAGCCATAAGCCAATGATTTCAAAGAAACTTTTTGACCAAATACAGCAAGCGTTAAAAGACCACAGCAAGCCCCGCAAAAAGCGGAAAGAGAAAAAGGAATTTTTATTTTTGAATTTTTCTCGTTGTGGCGAGTGCGGCTATTGCGTAACGGCGGACAGAAAAATCAAAAAGAGCGGCAGAGAATATGTTTATTACTTTTGCACCAGAAAAAGCAAAATTCAAAAATGTTCTCAACACCGCTTTTTGTGGGAAGAAAGTTTTGCCGAGCAAGTAAAAGAGAATTGTCAAAAAGTTTCTTTGCCAGATGTTTGGCGGGAAAGATATTTGAATAAATTGAAAGTGTGGGAAAACGAAAACCGCCAAACATCAGACCTTTTCGCTCAAAATCTTAAAAAAGAAATTTCCGCCATTAAAACGAAGCTGGAACGACTAACAGACGCTTATCTTGGGGAAGCATTGGAGCTGGCGGAATATCAGCAAACAAAAAACGCCTTAATGGCGGATAAGAAAACAAAAGAGGAAAAATTATCGGATTTTGAACGAAAAGGAAATCATTGGCTCGAACTCACCCGAAACTGGATTTTAGAAGCCAACCAAGCTAAAAATCTCGCTTTGCAAGATAATTTTTCGGAAATGAAAAATTATCTTAAAAAAATCGGCTCGAACCGCCGCCTTGCGGCGGGACTGCTGGAAATTGATTTCAAAAACCCCTTTGATTTGCTCGCAAAACTGCCCGCCGAAGCGAGGGGCGAAGCCCCGAACGAGGCGACTAATTCAATATGGTGGACCCGGGGAGATTCGAACTCCCGACCTCCTGCTTGCAAAGCAGGCATTCTAACCAACTGAACTACGGGCCCATAGCCCAGCAACTTCTTACTAAAAAACGGGCTGCTGGTGGGCGACGATGGATTCGAACCATCGACCTCATCCTTATCAGGGATGCGCTCTAACCAACTGAGCTAGTCGCCCATATTATCTATTTAGATATAAAACAACAACCTGTCCGCCTCTGACAGAAGCTAGTCGCCCTAAAAAATAATATCTAAATTTAAAATAATAATATAATAAAATTGTTTTTTTTTCAAGGCTTAAATAAAACAGCCCACCCAAACGGGTGGGTTTTAACTTTGAACCCTAAAAAGTGATAAAGAGAGAACGACCATCGTAGAGCTGCTTTTGAAAAACAACTCGAATTACTCCTTAGAAAGGAGGTGATCCATCCACAGCTTCCGCTACGGATGCCTTGTTACGACTTCGCCCCTATCATCGATCCTACCTTGGCACCCCCTAGAGGGTTCTTCAGGTATTACCGACTCTCTTGACGTGACGGGCAGTGAGTACAAAGCCCGAGAACGTATTCACCGTGACGTAGCTGATTCACGGTTACTAGCGATTCCAGCTTCATGAGGTCGAATTGCAGACCTCAATCCGAACTGAGAAAAATTTTGTTGGGATTAGCTTCACCTTACGGTTTTGCGACCCTTTGTATTTCCCATTGTAGCACGTGTGTTGCCCAAGGCGTAAGAGCCATGCTGATTTGACGTCATCCCCACCTTCCTCCTCGTTAAACCGAAGCAGTCCTCTATAAACATTCAATATAGAGTAGGGGTTGCGCTCGTTAAAGGACTTAACCCAACATCTCACGACACGAGCTGACGACAACCATGCAGCACCTGTCACTAAGTTCCCTTGCGGGCACTTCTCGATTTCTCGAAAATTCTCAGGATGTCAAGCCTTGGTAAGGTTCCACGCTTATTGTCGAATTAAACCACATGCTCCACCGCTTGTGCGGGCTCCCGTCTATTCCTTTGAGTTTTAGCCTTGCGGCCGTACTCCCCAGGCGGGATACTTAATGCGTTAGCTTAGATTAACAACACTGACAGGGTCGATACTGCCAATGCTTAGTATCCATCGTTTACGGCGTGGACTACGGGGGTATCTAATCCCCTTCGCTACCCACGCTTTCGTCCCTCAGCGTCAGAACTGTACCAGCAAGTTGCCTTCGCCTTTGGTGTTCCAGCCGATATTAATGCATTTAACTACTACACCGGCCATTCCACTTGCCTCTTCCAGTCTCAAGCTAGATAGTTTTTTCAGCGAACATCAAGTTGAGCTTGATGGTTTTACTAAAAACTTTTCCAGCCGCCTACGGACCCTTTACGCCCAATAATTCCGGATAACGCTTGCCACCCTCGTATTACCGCTGCTGCTGGCACGAGGTTAGCAGTGGCTTATTCCCCAAGTACTGTCAATAATTCATCCTTGGGAAAAGATCTTTACACCCCGAAGGGCTTCTTCGATCACGCGGCATTGCTCCTTCAGCCTTTCGGCCATTGAGGAAGATTCTTGACTGCAGCCTCCCGTAGGAGTCTGGGCAGTGTCTCAGTCCCAGTGAGGCGGGTCATGCTCTCACACCCGCTACCCGTCATTGCCTTGGTGAGCTATTACCTCACCAACAAGCTGATAGGCCATAGGCCCCTCTCAAGGCGCCGGAACTTTAAATGGGAATGACTTATGTCCCCCCATTACTATCGGGAATTATCTCAGCTTTCGCCGAGTTATGCCCGTCCTTGAGGTAGGTTACCAATGTGTTACTCACCCGTTTGCCATGCCACAATAAATTGTAGCATTCGACTTGCATGCCTTAGACATGCCGCCAGCGTTCATCCTGAGCCAGGATCAAACTCTCATAAAGAATGAAAATTTTCGCCCAACGATTATCAAATTTAATTTGATAATCGAGGCAGGATCATTATCCGCCTCTGGCGGAAAACTCTCATAAAAGAATTAAGAAATTTGTAAAACAAAAATCGTTAATCCAGAATATAAAGTAAGTATTTACTTTGTGGTTTAAGGTTTATAACGAAAACCTAAAAAACGAATAGTTTTAAACTATTAATAAGCTCTCTCTATCACTTTTTAGTTTTCAAAGTCCCTTTTCTCCTTAACCGTATTTAGCAAGAAGAAAAAACAGAGAAACCCAATTTTCGTTTAAATTAAGCTAAAATTATTCGGTTTCACTGTCTTCCCTTAAATCTTATAAATTCTTAGTTGTGATTGTTTTGTAGAATTTTTTAAATTTAATTATTGCGTTTGAGGAACCTAACAATATTTTAAGGTATGTTAATATTTTTGTCAACCCCTTTAATCTTCTATTTGGGCAGAAAAATACAAAATCCCTAATAAAACGAAAAACCGATGATTTCGGTCATCGGTTTTTCTATAATAGATTATTCTTTTTACATCATGTCCATACCACCCATACCCATACCAGGCATGCCAGCAGCGCCATGGTCACGCTCATCTTTTTTCTCAGGTAAATCAGTAACTACCGCTTCCATAGTCAGAAACATAGTGGCAATAGAAGCAGCGTTTTGCAAAGCGCTTCTGGTCACTTTAGTTGGATCAATAATACCAATCTTGATTAAATCTTCATATTTATTCTTGGCTGCGTTATAACCAAAGCTACCTTCGTGTTTTTTAATTTCTTCTACTACTACTGAACCGTCCTTGCCGGCGTTCAAAGCGATTTGTCTGACCGGAGCTTCCAAAGCTCTTTTTAAAATATTTAGACCGATGCTGATTTCATCTTCGTTTTCATTTTTTTCTAGTGCTGGCAGAGCTCTAAGCAGAGCTACTCCGCCGCCAACGACAATACCTTCTTCGACAGCTGCTTTCGTCGCAGCCAAGGCATCTTCGATCCGATGTTTCTTTTCTTTCATCTCTGTTTCAGTGGCAGCACCGACTTTAATAACGCCCACCCCACCGGCTAACTTTGCTAGTCTCTCTTGATATTTTTCTTTATCAAAATCAGAAGTAGTATCTGCTAATTCTTGTTTAAGCTGTTTGACTCTGGCCTCAATCAAATTTTGTTCACCTTTGCCTTCAATAATTGTAGTATTATTTTTGGTAGCAATAACTTTTCTGGCCTGACCAAGTGTTTCTACAGTAGCATTTTCCAATTTCAAACCGATATCTTCACTGATAACCTTGCCGCCAGTTAAAACAGCGATATCCTCCAGCATTTCCTTGCGTCGGTCACCAAAACCGGGGGCTTTGACCGCTAAAGTGTTGAAAGTACCTCTTAATTTATTCACGATTAAAGTTGTTAAGGCCTCGCCCTCAATCTCTTCGGCTATAATAATCAATTCTTTTTTACCAGTTTGGGCTAACTTTTCCAGCAAAGGAAGTAAATCATTTACCGCCGAAACTTTTTGATCGGTAATTAAAATGTAAGGATCTTCGTAAACCGCTTCCATACGATCAGGATTAGTAATCATGTAGGGTGAGATAAAACCGTTATCAAACTGCATGCCTTCGACTACGTCTTTTTGTAAGCCAAAGATCTGTGATTCTTCTACAGTAATGACTCCGTCTTTACCGACTGATTCCATAGCTTCAGCAATAATTTTACCAATCTCTGGATCATTAGCTGAGATAGCAGCTACTTGGGAAATTTCTTCTTGTGACGAAACTTCCTTAGATTGTTTTTTAAGTTCCTCAACTACGATTTGCACACCCTTATCAATACCTCTCTTAATTTCCAGAGGATTACTGCCCGCAGTAACATTTTTTAAACCTTCGTTAATTATACTTTGAGCCAGCAAAGTTGCTGTAGTTGTACCGTCGCCGGCAATGTCATTGGTCTTGGAAGCGACTTCCTTGACTAATTCAGCACCGATATTTTCAAATTTGTCTTCAAGTTCAATTTCTTTAGCCACGGTTACACCATCTTTTGTAACAGTTGGTGTGCCAAAACCTTTATCCAATACCACATTACGGCCCAGGGGACCGAGAGTAACTTTCACGGTATTGGCTAATTTATCAACACCACGCTTAACCGCTTGTCTAGCTTTTTCTTCAAATAATATTTGTTTTGCCATATGATTTGAGTTTATTAAGTTATTAAGTTAACTAGTTAATTGAGTTTTGAAATTTTATGATTCCAAAACAGCGATAATATCGCTCTGACTTAAAACTAATATTTCTTCTCCATCGACCTCAATTTCGTCTGGAGAATATTTCTTGAATAAAACTTTGTCTCCTACCTTAACATCCATTGGAGAACGGTTACCGTTTTCTAAAGTTTTACCAGATCCAACTGCTATGACTTCACCTTTTTCCGGTTTTTCTTTGTCTACAGTATCAGGCAAAATAATGCCTGAACTAGTTTTTTCTTCTGTGACAATTGGTTTAATCACCACGTTATCACCTAATGGTTTTAGTTTCATATTTTTAATTTAATTATTAAAATTTTTACATATTTTAGCACTCTAATATTCAGAGTGCTAATTGTATAAAAATATTTTAACAAATTTAAAAATTCTGTCAAGTTTAGATAAATTAGCAATAATTTTACAATATTAATAACCACTAATTAATTTTAGTGGTTATTTTTTTAAAGTTTTGAGAGGTAACCGCATATCTTTTTCGTAATAAGGCACTACATTCGCCCTAGCAATTAAAAGAATTGGAATTCCTAAGGTTTGCAAAAGTCTTTTGGATTTACTTCTGGGTTTGCCTTTGATATGAGACTTTTTAACTTCCAGGCCCACAATCACCGAACCATTACAGATCTTGCCAACCCAACGAAAAGGAGCCTCCAGAACAAAGTCAGGACACCAGATAACCGGTTGGCTGTCGCCTTTATTAGCAAAAAATTCGAAAACTATGTGGTGAAAAAAATTTATTCCCATGTTTGTCAGCATTTCCGCGACCAACAACTCTTCTTCAGTATCGTAATATCTGCCATCGAAAAAAAAACTGTTTTTTCTCTTCTTGTTTTTCATAGGATAAAATCTAATGCCATTAATTTCGACCGAATTATTATGCGGTTTAACTGTGACTTCGGGTTTTTCTTGTGGTTTCTTGGTGTTACCCTCCCTCTTTTAAATGAACAAAAAGCGCCAATTACTTAAAGGCGCCTCATTAAGTTTATTTTTATTCGATAAACTTTATTCATGTTTCTATTATAACATATAAAAATTTTTTAGCCAGTGGAAAATTTTTGTCTGTTTACCACTAAAGCTAGAGTCAGCCACCACAACATAATTCCAAAAAATAAACTCCAGGCATAATGATCAAACAAACCGAGTATTAACATCGCTAAAAAGACAATCCAGAATTCATTACTTCTTAATAAACCTTTGGCTATTAATAAAATAAATATAATCAAGCCAATGATCCCAGTTTCTGCCCAGACCAAAACAAAAACATTATGAATCGGCTGATAATCCCAGGCCGAGAGATTCTGATTTTGATTATAGAGCTGGAAAGTATAGTTTCTAATCCCGATACCTGTTAACCAATTATTATTTATCATGCCAGTTGCCTCCCGATATTGATTAAGACGTTGCTGATTAGATAATCTTTCTAGCCTTTGCTGACCAGTAATTCTAGATAAAAATAAACTTGAATTAACTATTGATAAAAAAATAAAAATTAAAACAATCCAGACAGAAGCAACCAAAAAACTGTTTTGTTTGATTTGGCGTACTTTTTTTGACCAGCCATAAATTATTAAACATCCAAACAGAGTCAACCAACCAGCTCTGGAAAAAGTTAGAAATAAACCAACTGACAAAATAATTAAAGCGTAATAATACCACTTAGCAACATTCTTAGTTTTTTCGTAAATTAATAAAATAATACAAACTAACAGACACACCACTAAAAAACCAGCTAATATATTCGGATGTGACAAACTGCCATAAGCTCGCAAAAATCTGCCCCAGCCACTTTCAACCACGCTGACTCCTGAAACCGCCGGATTCAGCAATGACAGACCCAGCCATTTATTGGACCAAAACCATTGAATGATAAACTGCCAAATCCCCAGCAATGACTGGACTACCCCGGACAGAATTAAAGCTTGGCTTAATTTTTTTAAATTAACCTTGCTTGTTTGATTGTTTATCAGCCAAAAAATCCCCGCCCCTTCAAAAATCATTAAACAGCCGGACCAGGCTAACAATTTATTTGACGCCCAGACTATGCTTAAAACGGTCCAAAGCACAAAAACTAATACAATCATCCATAAACAATTGTTTTTCAATTCAACTTTTTCAATTTTGTTTTTATTAATAAAATAATTAATCAAAGCCAGAACTAAAATTAATATCAAAAGTATCTCAGTCCCATATAAACTGAGACGACCGTATTCCCAGGTCTCTCCGACCAAAAAAGCATCGTGATAAATCCATCTGGTTTGCCAAGGCAACAAAAAAACTAAAAAATAAACGGCGTAATTAATAATTTTATTAATTTTTTTCATGTAATAATTTGCTGGCAATTTTTTTTGAATTGATCGCTGATCTCCTGCCGATTATCGTTGGTGTGAAATTTTAATATGGTATCACTAACCACTACTCTCGTATCATGATTCATTAGGGATTTAATTTTGCTGGGTAATTTTTTTAATTGCAACCAACGGTAAAATTTTTCATCCCAATCGGTTGTTAGATATTTTTTTATCTTTTTAATATTTTTAATTAGTTTTGTCTCAATGATTTTTTGATCTGAGTTTAATTTAAACGGAAAAACATTGGGCAGGTAATTTAAAATCCACTTATTGGACTGCCGAAGTTTTTGGTAATACCCACCGGCATCATAGATCGGCACTAAACCCTCTAACCAATAAACATAATGAACATCCTCTGAAGACATTTTGTATTTTTGTAGCTCTAAGTCTTCTTCGCTAACAAAAACGCTAAGACAGGCTTTATCTTTTTTATTTTTTTCACTTGGTCGGAGATTCAAAATTTTAGTTATTAAAACTGCCAGGAAACGACTAAGCCAAATTCGACGTCGCTGAGTTATTATAAAAAAATCAAAATCACTATTTTCAGGAGCATTAAAATAGGCTAAGTCATTGCAAACCGCAATCATTTTAATAAACGGTATCATTTTAAAAAGTCTTGTTAATCGCCTCAATTTACGAAACTTTTTCCAGGCGATTAAATAACGATTTTTCCTTAATCGAACCAGTTCCTGCCGTCCAGCTAAAAAATAAAAAGCTTCTTCGTTTTGCAGCTTCTGGGATAAATATTCGCTGTTTTCTAAAGCGTCTTTGACCTGAAAATAATTAAATCTACCGTTATGGCTGATCTGGTCTTGATAAAGCCATTTCCAAATCTCCCAGTCGGTCAAAGGATAATCCATTAGATCAAAATAGATGCTAGTTTGTAGAATTTGGCGTTCTAAATCAGTAGGTGTCTTCATAAAATAATTATAACATAATTTAACAATATCAATTTAATTATTTTTATGTTATAATACAATGGCTATAATTAAATCAAAATCTATGAAAAAAGGGGCACCTTTTTTTCATTTTTTCTTGATCCAGGCTGATGACTTGCCTTTGATTATACTCATGGCGTAAGCTACGGAATACTTAGGTGGAAGATTAATAACTAGGTGTATGTGCTCATCGCCTATGCGCCAAGCATAGATAATAAAACCCTTCCATTTGGCTAGTTGCTTGAAAATACGCCCAAGCTCTGCTTTAATATACTTATCAGCCATCACTTTTTCACGATACTTAGGTATCCATACCAAGTGGTGCTGGCATAAGTTAAGTGCAATGTGATAGTTGATACAGTCTTCTGTTTGAAGTAATAAAAAATCACCTCCTTTCTACGCTAGGGGTGATTTTATTTTACTACATTTTGATTTACTCGCCGAGAGCTTCGTTCTAAACGCACACACCCGCTAAAGCGGGTGGTTTTTAGGTGTATAAAAAAGCGCCGTTTTTAAACGACGCTTAACACTTTCGAAGTAATCTTGGTTGACTACTTTTTTTTAGTGGCTGTTTTCTTGCCTACGGTCTCTTTCGAATCTGCTTCTTCTCTGCCAGGATCTGATTTGCTAGGCACAGTCATTTTAAAGTAAATTGGCCTGGTTGCTCTGTCGAGCTCAGTCATTTTCTGTAAATCAGGTGAGCAAGGCTTAACACCATCAGGAAATTTCAAGCCCAACTCCAAAGCTACTGAGGCCGGCGCCAAAAAATTACCAAGCTTGGCTTCTTCCAATTGATCGTCCAGCGCACCTAAGTAATCCTCGGCCAGATCAAGCTTGGTGTAAAAAATTTTCTCGGTTTGATACTTCGGCACCTTGCCACTCTCATCAATCTGATGACTGACAATCTTTAAGTGCACATTTTTAGGAGCGCTATACCAAGCTTCCACCAAGCACAACCCTTTTTTCTTAAAGACAACTTTAGCGCCCTGAAGCTTGTTTTGATTGATCGGAAAACCAACTAATCTCTTTCCGTCCAAATCGCAAACGATTCTGGCAAAACCATTAACCCATTTGTCTACTTGGCCACGAACCTGGTTGCTCATTATTGGCTTGGGTCCCCCGGCTTCTGAAGTAAATAAAAACCAGGCTGGTTTTTGGATGTTGTCTCCGCCAAAACTTAACATTTCCTGAACGACCGGCGGTAAAATAATCTCACCTTGATCATTAAACTCACAATTGACAATGGTCTGGTTTATTCTTGGCTTCTGAATTACACCTATCATCTCCTGGGACAGCTGAAGCATGGGCTTAAACTCAGCTTGAATTTTTACATTTCTTACCTTACTCATGATAATTCTCCGTCTTTGAGTCTTTTGTATTACTTTTGAAATGGTCGATGTTTTTAGCAAATCTGTTGTTAAATTATGATCTACCTAAAGTAAATGATGAGTTTTTTTGGATGTATTTTTTGAATTCTAAAATCAGCTGCGAAATAGTTTCAATTTTTTAAAGTGCCCTTTCTTAAGGATTTTTTAATATACTCCAATTCCTTGATTTTGTCAAACCTCTTATTATAATGAAGTTATGGCTGAAAAACTACCTGCCAAATTGATTAAAATAACCACCAAGCCCGGAGTTTATTATTTCTATGATAAAAACGGGAAAATTCTTTATATTGGCAAGGCGAAAAACTTAAAAAATCGTGTTAATTCCTATTTCCGCAAATCAGCTGATCTGGCACCAGATAAAAAAATTCTGATTCAAAAAATTAAAAAAATTAATTACACTGTAGTCAGCAATGAAACCGAAGCCTTGCTTCTGGAATCAACTTTGATCAAAAAACACCAGCCACCCTATAACATTATTCTCAAGGACGATAAATATTGGCAATATATCAAGGTTAATTTAGCCGAACCTTTTCCCAGAATAACCACAGTCAGAAAAATCGACCGAAACAAAAACAGTCAAACCGGTAGGCCAATAAAATATTTCGGCCCCTATACTTCCGGTCTGGCTGTCAGACAAACAATGTGGCTGATCAAGAAAATTTTTCCTCTGCGAAATTGTAATCGCAAATTGGTCAAACTGCCTGACGGCAAAGTTTGTCTGCAATACCACCTGGGTTTGTGCCTCGGCCCCTGCGAAAAATTGATAAGTCAAAATGATTATCTGAAACTGGTTAAACTAACCGTAGATTTTCTCAACGGTCGAATGGAAAAAATAATTAGAGGATTAACCAACAAAATGAAACAGGCAGCCACCGAACATGAATTTGAAAAGGCTAAAATTTATCGTGATCAAATCCAAGCTTTGGAAAAATTAAAAATAAAACAAAAAGTTGTGGCACCAAACCATTCTAACCAGGACTATTTTAATCTTTACCGGACTAAAGATGAGGCTGTAGTCACGCTTTTTCAGATCAGAGACGGCAAATTGTTAAACCAGTCTAATTTTTTCCTCAAACGTTCAGCCCTGTTCAGTGATCAGGAAATTATTGAGCAAACCGCCAACCAATACTATACTCAAACAACTGACCTGCCCCGAGAAATTATCGTACCTAATAAAATAAAAACTATAAAAAAAGTTTTAGTCCCGCAAAAAGGCAAGAAAAAAAATCTTCTGGACCTGGTTAAAACTAATGCGCAAGAATATTATCAACTACAACTTGCTTCTTGGGAAAAAAAAGCAACGGTGGCTGACAAAAAATTAATTGCCCTCAAAACAATTCTCCGGCTGGATACGTTGCCTCTCCGAATCGAGGGATATGATATTTCAAACCTTGGTGGCCAACAAGCAGTGGGCTCTATGGTGGTTATGACCAATGGTAAATTGGACAAAAGCCAATACCGACGTTTTAAAATTAAAACTATTAACCAAGCCAATGATCCGGCGATGATCGGAGAAATTATTAAACGCCGTTTAAAAAATAACTGGACTCCGCCTGACCTGATTTTGGTTGATGGCGGCAAGCCTCAACTAACTGCTGCCTTGTCAGCAATTAAAAATCAAAAGATAAAAATTATTTCACTGGCCAAAAAACAAGAAGAAATTTATTTACCAGGACAAAAGCTACCTCTTAAACTTGTAAAATTTTCTCCGGCCCTTCAGCTTCTTCAACAACTACGCGATGAGGCTCATCGGTTTGCTATTAATTATCATCGCCGATTGAAACGCCGAGCAAATCAAGACGATTGACTTTTTCAATATATCAGATTATTATAAAAAGCAGCACATCTTTTATTTAGGAGGGATCTATGATTGGCACTATTAAAAACCTACCGACCGGTAAAGACTATGGTTTTATAGCTACGAGTATCATTGGTGATGTTTTCTTCCATGCATCTGAATTAACTGACAACCTTAGCATTGATGATTTAAGAATCGGTGATAGCGTTGATTTCACTCCAGTATCCAGCGACAAAGGTTATGTTGCGCAGCAGGTCAAAATCGCCATAACCACCAATGGTTAATCAGCTCGATCTAAAAACCAATTATTAAAAATATACCAAACCGGGTAATTGTTTTCACCCGGTTTATTTTTTTACCACCCTTTACAAAACTGATTATTTATGATATCCTCTTAATAATGCAAAAAATACTACAATATCTACAAATCGTTTTCTCTATTTTACTGATTATTTTTATCCTGCTACAAAACAGAGGTTCCGGGCTGTCCGGTGTTTTTGGTGGTGAAGGCAATGTCTTTCGCACCAAACGCGGCGCCGAAAAAATAATCTTCTATTTAACTATAATTTTTGCGGTACTTTTCTTTATGACTGGCTTCATTAGTCTGTTTGTCTTATAAAACTAAACTTCTTAAATATATATTAGTTAAACTAAAAAACAAACTTACTAATTTAGTAACCGGTTTTTGGATTAAGATAAAAAACCTAAGAATCTTTTCCTTTTTACAAAAATCAAAACCAAGTAATAATCTAGATTATCAAAAGTATTTGGATGAAAAGCTTATTCAAAAACTATCAAAGTCAAAAATTCCTAATATTAAACAGTTTAAATTACTGTCTTTAGTACTTAATAAAAACGAAAAATTACTTTTGAAAATATTATCAACCACAGCTGCTTTAGCTGTAATCGGATTATTAATTAATCTTTATTTCCAAAATACCGTTACCGTCCCCAGACCCGGCGGTAAATACATTGAAGGCTTGGTTGGAGTGCCTAAATATATTAATCCTCTGCTGAGTCAATACAATGATGTCGATCAAGATATTTCCACCCTACTCTTTAATGGTTTAATGAAAGTAAATTCCCAAGGCGTATTAGAGCTTGATCTAGCCAGAGAGTATCAAGTAAGCGAGGATCAAAAAAGTTATACCTTTTACCTCAAAGATAATATTTACTGGCACGACGGTGAGAAATTAACCCCTGATGATGTGATTTTTACTTTTAGTGCTATTATGGATCCTGAGTGGCAGAGCCTCTGGCGGACTTATTTTAATAACGTCACTATCGAAAAAATAGACGACCTAACTTTGCGTTTTAATTTGGAAGAGCCGTCATCTCTGTTTCTAGAAAACACAACTTTTGGGATTATACCAGAGCATCTTTGGCAAAATATTCCAGCTGCCAATGTAACTTTGGCTGAATTAAATAAAAAACCTGTCGGCACTGGACCTTATCAATTCAAAAATTTAACCAAAGATAAAAACGGTAACATCAGGTCCTTTACAGTTGAGAGAAATAATAATTATTATAACCGCCCTCCTTACATAGAAGAAATCACCTTCAAGTTTTATGGTGACTTTGAAACGGCAACTGAGGCCTTGAGTAATAATAATATTGAGGGTTTAAGTTTGCTACCAAAAGAAAAAACTTCGGAACTAGAAAAAAATAACGAGCTGGCATTTTACAATTTGAGTTTACCTCAATATACCGCTGTTTTCTTTAACACTAAAAGTGTTGATTATTTAACTGATAAAAACATTCGGCAAGCTCTTTCCTATGCTATTGATAAACAAAGAATATTAAAAGAAGCGGTGGAGCAAAAAGGTCAGCTAATCTATGGTCCGATTCTGCCTGGCTTCGTTGGTTATAATCCCAATCTGAAGAAGTATACTTTTGATCAATCTGAAGCTATTGGACTCTTAAAAGACGGCGGCTGGGAATTAATACCAGATGAAGAGTCTGGCCAATTAATAAGATCGAAAGACGGGCAAAAATTATCAATTACTCTTACCACTGTTGATAAAATAGAATATACCAAAACTGCGGAAATTATTCAGGAAAATTGGCAGACCATCGGCATTGAGGTGAATGTTGATATTGTGGCTAAAAATAAAATTATTAACGATGTTATTGACCCACGTAATTATCAGGCTTTAATTTTTGGAGAAATAATTAAAAATGATCCCTATCCTTTTTGGCATTCAAGTCAAACTCAGAATCCAGGCACAAATTTGGCCGTTTGGTCCAATCGAGAAATTGATAATTTATTAGAAGCCGGTCGTCTGACCACTGATATAAAAACCAAAGATCAAAAATATAAAGACTTCCAAGCTATTTTAGTTGAAGAATCACCAGTAATTTTCCTTTATAATCCCGTACATCTCTATCCAGTCAACAAAAAAATTAAAGGCATTAATACTCTTCGTATAAATTCACCTTCTGATCGTTTCTTAAACATTACTGATTGGTATATCAAAATTAAACGTGAATTTGAATAATCTTCTTGGATGATTTACTCTTCTACATAAATTTTCTTATAGTACTTTTGTAATTTATTATTTTTTGCCGGAGTGGTGAAATTGGTATACACGCAGCGTTCAGGACGCTGTGGGGGCAACCCCATGGAGGTTCAAGTCCTCTCTCCGGCACCATATTACTAATTAATAAAAAACTATGAATAAAAAACAAAATTTTCAACGTGAAAAAAAGACTACTAAATACAGTCGAAAAAATTATTCCAAAAAACCTAACCGAAGCACAAACACTCCCAGCAAAGATGGAAGGCTTAAAATTATTGTTATGGGCGGTAACGAAGAGGTCGGTCGCAATATGACACTGCTGGAATATAATAATGATATTATTATAATCGATATGGGACTACAGTTTCCTGATGAAGATATGCCAGGAATTGATTATATAATTCCGAATATTTCTTACCTCAAGGGCAAAGAAAAAAACATTAAGGGTGTTATTATTACTCACGGACACTATGATCATATTGGCGGCATCCCTCATATAATTCCAGAGCTCGGATATCCAACCATCTTTAGCACCCCATTAACTTTGGCGATTATTAAAAAAAGGCAGGATGATTACAAAAACGGTAAGAATATCAATTTGCAAACAATTACTATGTCCGATGTTCTGCAATTAGGGGTTTTTAAAATCGAATTTTTTCAGGTTAGCCATAATATTCCAGACAGTTTCGGTTTAATTGTTCATACTCCATTGGGTCCTGTCATCCATACTGGTGATTTTAAACTTGATTTAAGCGAAACCGGCAAGCAGACTGTGGAAATTTCTAAAATTGCCAAGCTGGGAGAGAAAAAAGTTTTAGCCCTACTGGCCGATTCAACTAATGCTCCTCAGTCAGGTCATCAAATCTCTGAAATAGAAATCCAAAGTAATCTAGAAGAGATTATGCGCCAAGCTAGTGGCAGAATTATCGTAGCCACCTTCTCTTCGCTACTTAATCGTTTGCAGCAAATTATTAAAATTGCCGAGAGCTTAAATAAAAAAGTGGTGATCGAAGGTTACAGCATGAAAACCAACGTGGAAATCGCCCATCGACTCGGATACATGAAGTTTAAAAAAGACACCATCATCGGTTTAAATGATATTAAAAACTACCCGGCCAATAAAATTGTTATTTTGTGTACAGGTGCACAAGGAGAGGGTCGAGCAGTTCTCATGCGCATCGCTAACAAAGAACATAAATCTCTCCAAATAGAAAAAAACGATACAGTCGTTTTCTCTTCTTCAGTGGTTCCCGGTAATGAAAGATCTGTTCAAAGGTTAAAAGACAATCTTTATCGTGAAGGAGCTGAAGTTATCCATTATCAAATGATGGACGTTCATGCCGGCGGACATGCCAAAGCCGAGGATTTGAAACTAATGATTAGATTAGTCAACCCACAATATTTTATCCCAATTGAAGGTAATCATTCATTCTTAAAAATTCATGCTAAAATAGCTGAGGGGGTGGGCGTTGATCCTAAAAATATTTTTGTAGCTGACAATGGACAGATTATGGAATTTTCCAAAAGGGGCGGTAAGCTCTTGGACAAAAAAATCCCAGCTGATTATGTCTTCGTTGATGGATTAGGCGTCGGTGATGTTTCCAATATCGTCTTGAGAGATCGCCAGATGATGGCTGCTGACGGCATGCTGGTGGTTATCGCCACTGTAGACGCCAAAACCGGAGAACTGGTCCACTCGCCTGATATCATTTCCCGCGGCTTCATCTATATGAAAGAAAACAAGCGCTTAGTTGAGCAAACCAGAACTAAAATCAAAGAAATTCTTAAAGACAACAACCCTAAAGCTATGGCCAATGACATGTATCTCAAAGACAAGATTAGAAATGAAATCGGGCAATTCCTTTTCCAGCGCACTCAAAGACGGCCTATGGTTTTACCGGTGATAATCGAGGTATAAAAACTTAAAATAGAAAAGAACGCTTTCATTTGAGCGTTCTTTTTATTTTATTCTAGTTCCCCAACTATTTTAGTTGGCACAATAATTTTTAAAATCTTTTTCAATCCGTCTTCTGGTTTAAAATTGGAAACCACCTTAACTGGATATTTTTTTTCAGCATCAACATAAAGAGTTATTTGGTCACCGGGAAACAAATTGTCTTGCTTGTCAATTCGTATTTCGATTTTCCAACACTCTGTTCTCTCACCTAGAATTTTTTCATTAGTCTTGCCTTTTACTTCTAGCCAAGCCGCTTTCCATGAAGATTTTAAACTTTTTTTACCACGGCCTAAAACAAATATCTCCTTAGTATAGCCGGGGTAAAAATCTAAACAATCCAAAAAAAATAGTGCCGCTAAAGCATCGACGGGCGGATAATCTGATATTATTTTCAAGGTGTCTCTTAAACTATCTTCCTCACTTTGAATAAAGTGGTAAATCAGACTATCAGTGTAATTGACTTCCCAAAACTCATCAAACCTGGTTGTTTGATGATAGATTCTTTGAATTCTGTCTTGTGGATCAAGCAAAACTTCTGCATAATTATTTATGGTCGTTCCGGCTTTTGAACCACAACCATAAAATTTCAACAAACGACTAAAGTCTGGTTCTGTCTGGCACGATATGCTTGCTGCACCGACACTTTCTGGAATAATGCCAAAATACTGTAATCGGAGCTCGTAGACTAATTTTCCTTCATAACGTTGAGCGACTGTAAGCCGACAAACACTCAACAGTAGGATTACCGCCAGGATTGTTAAGCGTTTCATTCATCCTCCTTGTTTACAATGATCTTCTTAAATAATCTAATCATAGCTTAAGCCTTCTTGTCAAACAGGTAAATATTAGCTAAAATTTATTTATAATTACCAAATAATTTTATGGAAAATAAACCTATATTAGTCTCAGGTATTCAGCCAACCGGAGATATCCACCTTGGCAATTATTTAGGTGCGTTGAAAAACTGGGTAGACTTACAAAATTCAGGAAAATATAATTGTTTCTATAGCGTGGTAGATCTCCATGCTTTAACTATTGACCAAAACCCTAGTCAATATCCCGAGAAAGTTTTAAATACAGCTATGGATCTCCTGGCTGTTGGCATTGATCCTAAAAAATCTACCTTTTTTATCCAATCTCATCTGCCAGAGCATGCTGAACTCTGTTGGTTGTTCAATACTTTGGTCCCGGTTAGTGAGTTGGAACGCATGACTCAATATAAAGACAAAGCGCAACAAAATAAAAAAAATATTAATATGGGGCTTTTTGATTACCCGGTTTTAATGGCGGCTGACATTCTACTATATCAAGCTGCGGTTGTACCGGTTGGCGAAGATCAGTTTCAACATTTGGAGCTCACCAATTTAATTGTAAAAAAATTTAATAATAAATACGGAAAATTCTTTTCTCCGGTCAAAACCGTTGTTTCACAAGTTCCACGATTAATGAGTCTGGCAGAGCCAACTAAAAAAATGAGTAAATCCCACGGCCCGAAAAATTATATCGCTTTGAATGACGAGCCAGACGTTATTAGAAAAAAAATAATGTCAGCGGTTACTGATACCGGTCCGACTGGTCAAAACATGGCGCCGGGGGTCAAAAATTTATTTACACTGCTCAAAATCTTTGGCGACAAAAAAACTTATGATAAATTATCTGAAAGTTTCAAAAATAAAACTCTAAAATATTCGGAGCTTAAAACAGCTCTAGCAGACGCTATTATTAAAACCTTGCAACCGATTCAAGCAAAACGCCAAAAACTCAAGTCTGCTACGGTTTATCAGGTTTTAGACGACGGCGCCGCCAAAGCTCGGGATATAGCTCAGAAGAATATTTCTGAAATCAAAAAGAGAATGGGGTTATTATAAAAAAACAGCCATTCCTCTAATTATCATTCCCGCGAAGCTTGTACCTGTGAAAACAGGTGGCGGGAATCTAGAGGAGTGGCTATTTTATATATTAAAAAATAATTTTTCTTGATTTTACTTTTTGGTTTAAAATTATTTCAGCTTGCCTGTCAAAACGCTCCGGTGAATTGGTTGTCAGATAAGTTACTTGGCCTTGCTTGCTTAATTTTTTCTCTAACTCTGAGTGTCTTTTTAGATAATCTTCCAGTGATTCGGCAACTACTTCAGCAGGATTGGGGACAGTCGCCCGCTTGCCCATGATTCGGCGAAAATCATCAAGTAATAATACGTAATGGGTACAGCCCAAAATCAAAGTGTCAATTTGAAAACTTTTTAACTTGCGCAAATATTTTTTAAGAATCATCCTAGTTTCGATTTTTTTAGCCCAGCCTTCTTCAATTAATGGCACCAGTAAAGGACAAGTTTGCTGAAAAACTTTAATTGTCGAGTTTTGTTTCTGTAATTCTTTAATGAAAGACTCTGATTCGATAGTCGCTCTGGTACCGACTACCCCAACTCTTTTGTTAACTGTAATTTTTGCTGCGGCCTCGGCCATTGGTCTGATAACACCCAAAATTCTCCGCTCTGGATGATGTTCCAAGAGATAATTTTGTTGCAAGTTTCTCAGGGCCTCGGCCGAAGCGGTGTTGCAAGCCAAAATCACCAACTCGCAACTTTGTTTAAAAAGATATTCAACCGCCTGATGGGTGAATTTATAAATTGCCTCTTGGGAACGGTTGCCGTAAGGAGAACGAAAATTATCTCCCAGGTAAATATAATTATAATCCGGGAGCTTTTTAAATATTTCTTTAAAAATTGTCAGGCCGCCATAACCTGAATCAAATACGCCTATCATTTCTTATTTATGATTAATAATATCAAGAATCTCTTGTTGATGCTTTTTTAAAGCTGCTTTACTTTGGGCTTCAACGGTTATTCTCAAAAGCGGCTCAGTGTTTGATGGCCTAATATTAAACCACCAATCAGAAAATTCAACTGTAATACCGTCAATCTCATCTTTAATATTGTTACGATAACTATTTCTAATGATGGCTAATTTTGTTTCAATATTATCAACTTGTAAATTTATCTCGTCGCCACGTTTATAAAGTTGGTAATCTTTGATAATTTCTGACAGTTTTCGGCCATCTGTCGAAATAGTCTCTAAAGCCAAAACCATAGCTATAAAACTTGAATCAGCGTAATAATTATCCTTAAAAGCGAAATGCCCAGAGACTTCGCCGCTCATCAAGCCGTTTTTCTCCTTCATATGTCTAGCTAAATGACGATAACCAACCTCGCTCCTTATAGGGCGTCCGCCCCATTTGGTGATCAACTCTGGCACAGCCTTAGAACAAATTAAATTATAAGCGATCCCAGCTCCAGGCTGTTTAGCCAATATTGATTTGGCCAATAATAATAAAACCATATCTCCTCTAATTAACTGCCCTTTTTCATCAATTAAAAACATTCTATCGCCGTCAACATCGAAAATGATTCCGAAATCAGAGCTCGTCTCTTTAATTTTATTGCCAGCCTTGTCAGACGCTCCTTCGCTTAAAGGGTTCGGTGGCCGGTTAGGAAATTTCCCATCAAGCTCCTGGAATAGTGGAATAAAATCAACTTTAATTGTTTCAAAAATTTTTGGTACCAACAACCCGTTCATCCCATTGCCGGTATCAACGACTATTTTAAATGATTGAATTTTTCCAAAATCAACAAATGACAAAATGTGTTTCAAATGATCGTCTCGAATGTCTTTTTTTACTAAATCTCCCGAAGCTAATTGAAAGCTATCCGGATTAAAAACTTTCAGTTCTCCATAAATTTCTTGGCCGGAAACAAAATTAATAGTGTTATCCCCATAATTAAAAATAACCATTTTACAACCGCCGTATTCAGGTGGATTATGAGAAGCTGTTATCATTAAACCGCCATCAAACTGGTAATGTCCAACAGCGAAATAGATATCATTAACTGAAACCAAATCCAAATCTATAACCCGCACCCCGTATTTTAAAAACGTTTGGATAACCTCTTTGGCAAGCGGCTCAGATGATAGCCTATTATCTCTTCCAACTGCCACTTTTAGTTCATTGGCCGGTTTGCGGCATTTTTTTGATAATAGATTAAGATAAGCCAGGGCCACTTTCTGAATAACCTCTTCGTTTATCTCTTCGGGGTAAACGCCTCTAATGTCATAAGCTTTAAAAATTTCTTTTTTATACTCCATAATTTTTGCTTTTCTTTAATAAATTTTGTTTAAACCATTTTATGGTCGCGCCTAAGGCCCAGATGACTAATAAAATTCTTAAAACACCCCCCAGGTAAGGTAAGGCGATAATTATTTCATAACCGATCAAGCCCGTGATCAAAACCCACAACGGCTTGGCTTCCTTTTTAAAATATTTCAATATCGCCTGACCCAAAACCAAACCAACCAAAATCTGGCTGACATACAAAATAATCACAAAGACCGCAGCCAGTATTAAGGCTAAGGGCAAGCCGATTATAGTCAGCATTAATAACATCAGAATTATTGGCGCCAAAACCAAACAAACAAAACCCCACCCCAAACTTTTGTAAGGCTTACTTATCATTTGGCTGCCAATCCGCTCTATCGCCTTGAAAAAAAATTTTAACATTAACAAACCAACGACTAACAAGCTGAACAAAGCTACAATTTTATTAAACAAAAATTTTTTGGAAAAATATCTATTGGCGGCTGCAGACGTTTTTTCATAAAAAACCTGACCGTTAACATTAGCGCCTTCTTTGATCTCGGCTGGCTGATCTGATTGATAATAAAAATTATTTTGGTACTCAGTGCCTGGTAGCAAAACAGTCGTGCCGTCATTCGGAGTTTTAATATTTACATCGCCAACCACTTTATTACTGGCAATTATATTTTCTCCCCAGCCATTCACTTTGCCTCCGATCTTTCCTTCTAGCCGAACATTAGGCGAGGCAAAAGTCAGGTGTCCCAGTATCTCGCTATCGGCTGCCATAAAAAGGTTACCAGCCAGCACTGAAACATTACCGCCAACCGGTCCGCTAATCTCTACCAATCCACCAACTGCTCTAACATCGCCATCCACTTCACCGCTGATTTTTACATTACCAGCCAGCGCTAGGACATCACCTTTAATCACCCCTTTAACAACGGCATTTCCTCCCAAAACATACAAATCGCTATTAACAGTACCTAATATTTCCAAATTATTACCGACAGCGTAATAATTACCGTCAATTACCTCGTCAGAGCCAAGGTAAAAATAATCATTTTCTGCCAGTAACGATGTTGGTATAATTAAAAATAAAAAAATAATCAGCAGAATAATTTTTAACTTTTTCATAATATTATTGTTATAATTAATAATTAATATTATCTTATTATAATTTCCAAGATTTTTCAATCTTTGCTAAGCTATTAATATGACTGGAAATTTATATCAAAAAATATATGCTTGCGTCCGAAAAATCCCTCGGGGCAAAGTCGCCACTTACGGACAAATCGCTGCTCTTTGCGGTTCGCCCCGGGGGGCTAGAATAGTTGGTTATGCCCTGCATGTTATTCCTGAAAATTCCAACATCCCCTGGCAAAGAGTTATCAATAGCCAAGGTTTTATTTCCACTAGTTGTCTTGGGCATCCTAAATCACTACAAAGGGATTTATTAATTAGCGAAGGCGTTAAAGTCGAAACTAAAAATGATTTATATAACATTGATTTGAATAATTATCTTTGGCAACCAAAATGATTGATTTTTTCCGAGTTTTATATTATATATAATAGATAAGCTTTAAATTTAATCATGCCGGGGTGGTAAAAACCTGTATTATGTAAGTTGTATATCTGCCCGCCGTGCTATTTAATTTATAAGCATAGTGAAATAATTACTAATAACAAGCTGAGGTGGCGAAATTGGTATACGCGCCAGGTTTAGGACCTGGTGGGGCAACCCATGAGAGTTCGAGTCTCTCTCTCAGCATTTAAAATTAAGATAAATTAATATAAACGAATTTGAAAAGATGGGCGGTCAAATCCACAGTACAAAAAAAGAAGTTATTTTAATTTTAAAAACCCACTGATTAAAATCAACGTGGGTTTTGTATTAAAATAAAGATCACTTTACCAAAATCATTTTTTTAACTGCGATGAAATCACCGGCAGTTAGGCGGTAAAAGTAAATTCCGGATGCCAAATTGGAACCGTCGAAAGTGACGGAATGGGTGCCGGCTTCTCGAATGCTATTAACCAGTTCGACCACCTGACGTCCGCTGATGTCATAGACTGAAAGGCTGACCTGATTAGTATTCGGCAATGTGTAACTGATGATCGCGGAAGAATTGAAAGGATTTGGCGATACCGATGTGTTGAAAACGCTGACTAAAGCAGGAGGTGTTTCTTGAATCACTCCAGTCTGGTCCGTGTACTTAACCAATCTGCCGCTAACAGGAAAACCCCAGGTATTACAACTACTCCCGACATAAACATAGCCTTGGTCGTATTGAGTAACGCAACACCATTCCATCCAAGCCCATCCTTGCGTTGTCACCGCCTGCTGCCATATCACATTTCCGCTGTTGTCCATCTTTCCGGCAACGCCCAAGCTTTCAAGCTGGTGATAGTCGGCTCCAGCGTACAAAATATAATTTTCGTTAGGCGATATGCTATTAACACTGCTAGAAACACAGCCGGGCGATGCAATAACAGTAGTCCAATCCGCAACCAATTCCGCGCCTACACGAACCAATCGCATAATACAGCCGTTTGCCTCGGAATTTGTGGCAACAATGTAACTGTCTGACCCGTCGGCCGCTCTGGCGATATCATAGGCCGTACTGTTGTATACATACGTCTCCTGGTTTGTTACATTGCCCAAGTCATCAACTTCATAAATCGCCAAACAAGGAAATCCTATCTCAGAACTTTTACACGCGGCGATGACATAACCACTATCATTGGATTGGCAGACCGCAATTCCTTCTCCGTATATACCGCTATCGCAATGGTTTATCCATGTTTCATTTCCACTTTCGTCGTAACACCAAATAGTGGTTTCTTTCCAGTCGGAATAAGGCGGTCCTGAAGAGCCGACTACGATATAATCGCCATTATCTGCGATGCAGACATCATTGAAATAAAAATTTACCGGATAAGCTTGTTGCATCCAGACAAGCTGACCGTCTTGAGTCAGTTTTACGATTACACCCCTCTTGGTTTGAAGAATATACTCGTTACAGACAAGCACCACATAACCATCCGGGTCAAGCACGCAATGTTTATACTCAATGTTTTCATATAACAAAGGCTCGAATATATCCACCGTCAGACATTCGCTGTCAATTTTCAGCATCCACAGCGAATACTGCAGATCGCTTGATCCAAATAAAATCAAGCCGCTATCCGCAGTCGCTACTCCATCAACAAGCGTGGCGTAACTGTTATAAGGGGAAAGGTATTGGTCGCAGACCAATGTCGGTTGCGCAAATGCGCTGATTGCTAAAATCAACGCGGTTAGGATAACTATCATCTTTCTCATGATTGTTCCTTTCGTTCAGTAATTTGTGTATTTATTCTTTCTTTCAATTATAGTCTAATCGTAATTATAATGAACTATTATTATATTTATTATAACTCTACCATTTTGTCAATTCATTTTCAAAATTTCGTTCTCTTTCATGTCAAATGCGACATAGCAAATTCTTTAGGTGTTTTCATGTTTAAAGATAAGTGAGGTCTTTCATTATGATAATAGTCTAGATAAGTATTAACTTTATCTTGTATTGTTTTAAGA